>UMGV01062019.1_pt1 | contig 20713 bp, 20 predicted proteins | sample 1965361 | NCBI WGS metagenome assembly UMGV01 (sample SAMEA4836081, study PRJEB28245) | human gut metagenome | biome: gut microbiome; material: fecal sample | place: Denmark | collected 2008
AGGATATGCTGGCCGCCAACAACTGGAACGTGGTGCAGTACAGCGTGCTGGTACACATGATGGCCCAGGTGTCCGGGCTGGAGGCCGGCGAGCTGGTCCACGTCATTGCCGACGCCCATATCTACGACCGGCACGTGCCCATCATCGAAAGACTGCTGGAGAAGGACGAGAGGCCCGCGCCCAGGTTCGTGATGGATAAGAGCGTCACCGATTTCTACCAGTTTACCCGGGACAGCTTCTCCCTGGAGGGGTACGACCCCCAGCCCTTCGAGGACAAGATCCCGGTGGCCATCTGAGGGTGCGCGGATATGGTGGCGATCGTGGCGGTGGACGCCCGGTGGGGCATCGGGCGGGACAACGGGCTGCTGTTTCACATCAGCGATGATCTGAAGCGGTTTCGGGCGCTGACGGAGGGCGGCACCGTCCTCATGGGGCGGAAAACGTTACAGTCCCTGCCCGGCGGCAAGGGCCTGCCCCGGCGGCGGAACGTGGTGCTGACCGGGGACAAGGGTTTTCAGGCGGAGAACGCGGAGATCGTCCACTCTGCGGCGGAGGCCGTGTGGGTGGCCGGAGAGGACGCGTGGGTCATCGGCGGCGAGAGCGTGTACCGCCAGCTCCTGCCCCTGTGTGAGCGGGTGTACGTGACCCGTATCGAGGCCGACGGCGGTGCGGACGCATTTTTCCCAGACCTGGCGCACGACCCCGGATGGCGGCTGGACCGATGCTCGGAGACCATGGAGGAAAACGGCCTGCGCTTCCGGTATGAGGAATACGTACCGGCCGTATAACGGACAAAAAAACAGGCGGTCACATCGTGACCGCCTGTTTTTTTGCCCATTTACTTCCTGCGCAGCTCGCGGAGACACTTGCCGCAGACGCTCTTGTCCCGGAACGTGACAATGTCCTTCATGCCGCCGCAGAAGATGCAGCTGTCCCGGTGCGGCTTCAGCACGATGCAGCTGTGCTCGTCCATGTAGATCTCCATCAGGTCGCGGTCGGCGATCTCCAGTGCGCGGCGCAGCTCCACCGGCAGTACGATGCGGCCCAGCTCGTCCACACGGCGCAAAATGCCCGTTGCCTTCATATTCTTACCCCCCTCTATGCAGTTATAACAAAAGTGTAAATATAACTTAAATAAATTTTAACATAATTTGACAAAACTGTCAATCGTAATTCGGGGACATCCCGCTTGTTTCTACAAATAACCGTACACTGTGTCGCATATAGTGGTGCGAAGGGGGTAGGTGTATGGCAATGGGAGTGATCTGGACGGCGCTGGCGGCGGCCGCGCTGGTGTGCGGCGCGGTCAACGGGCGGCTGGACGCGGTGACGGCAGCGGCACTGGAGGGCGCCGGTGCGGCGGCGGAGCTGGTGCTGACCATGGCGGGGGCGATGTGCCTGTGGTGCGGGGTCATGGAGCTGCTGCGGCGCAGCGGTCTGGCGTCATCGCTGGCCCGGCGGCTGCGGCCCGGGCTGGGCCGCCTTCTGCCGGGCGCGGCCCGTGACCGGGAGGCTATGGAGGCGGTGAGCGCCAACGTGTCGGCCAACCTGCTGGGTCTGGGCAACGCGGCCACCCCGGCTGGCATACGGGCGGCCAAACGGCTGGCGGAGGGCTGCGGCGGTACAGCCAGCGACGACCTGTGCCGCCTGGTGGTGCTGAATACCGCGTCGGTGCAGCTGCTGCCCACCACGGTGGCATCGGTGCGGGCGGGTCTGGGCTGCGCCGCGCCGCTGGACATCCTGCCGGCGGTGTGGGTGTCGTCAGTGCTGTCGGTAACGGCCGGCCTGGCGGCGGCCGGAGTGCTGCGGCGGATGTGGAGGGACAGACGATGAGCTGGGTGCTGCCGTCGCTGCTGCTGGGCGCGGCCGCCTGGGGGCTGCGGAAAAGGGTGGACGTATACGACGCGCTGGTCTGCGGCGGCCGGGAGGGCCTGAAGGTGGCGGCGGGGCTGATCCCGCCGCTGGCGGCGCTGCTGACGGCGGTGTATATGTTCCGGGCCTCCGGGGCGCTGGCGCTGCTGACAGCGGCGGCCGGACCGGTGCTGGAGGCGGTGGGCATCCCACGGGAGACGGCGGGACTGGTGCTGGTGCGCCCCTTGTCCGGCTCGGGGGCGCTGGCGGTGGGCAGCGAGCTGATGGCCCGGTACGGCACGGAGAGCTATATCGGCCGGTGCGCCGCGGTGATGCTGGGCTGCACGGAGACCACCTTCTACACCGTGGCGGTGTATTTTGGCGCGGCGGGTATACGGCGGACGCGGTACGCCATCCCGGCGGCGCTGTGCGCCGACGCGGTGGGATTTCTGGCGGCGGCCTGGACGGTGCGCTGGCTGATGTAAAAGAGGCAGACTGTAAAAAAAGAACCGCCCCCGGGCGGTTCTTTTCCTGTATTCTGTCATTCAGCCCCGCAGCGCGCCGTCGTACAGCGCGTTCCGGCTCAGGCCCGTGTCGTCCGCCACCCGGCGGGCGGCCTCCTTCAGCTTCATGCCCTCATCCCGCAGCTTCTGCACCAGGGCGATGCCCTCCTCCAGCGTCATGGCGGAGTCCTGCTTCTCCCGGCCCGCCACCACCAGCACATACTCGCCCCGGGGCTCGTTGTCCCGGTAGTAAGAGGCCGCCTCCGCCAGCGTGGTGCGCACCGTCTCCTCGTGGAGCTTTGTCAGCTCCCGGCACAGGGCGGCCCGCCGGTCGCCCAGCACCTCCAGCATATCTGCCAGCGTCTGCCGCAGCCGGTGGGGCGCCTCGTAGAACACCATGGTCCGGGGCTCGCCGCTGATCTCCGCCAGCGCCGCGCGCCGCTCCTGCCTTCCGGCAGGCAGAAAGCCCTCGAAGGTGAACCGCCGCGTGTCCAGTCCGGACACCGCCAGCGCCGCAATAGCGGCGCAGCAGCCGGGGATGGCCTGCACCTCCACGCCGTTTTCACCGCACAGCGCCACCAGCTCCTGCCCCGGATCGCTGATGGCCGGCGTCCCCGCGTCAGTGACCAGGGCGCATACCTCGCCGCCCAGCAGCCGCTCCAGAATGGCCTGCCCCGCCGATGCCCGGTTGTGCTCGTGGTAGCTCACCAGCGGTTTTTTGATGTCGAAATGGTTCAGCAGCTTCATGCTGACCCGGGTGTCCTCCGCCGCGATAAAATCGGCCTGGGCCAGCGTCTCCACCGCCCTGGGCGACAGGTCGCCCAGGTTGCCGATGGGCGTGGCAACCAGGTATAATCTCCCCGCCATGTCCGTCACTCCCTGTCTCTGAAATAGCAGCGCCCCAGCGCCTCACTCTCCGAGCCGTCCCCCTTCTGCAGCAGCAGGGGCGGGCGGATGTCCAGCCCTGTGCCGCCGTCCTTCCGGCAGCGCAGCAGCACCAGCCGGGGCGGCGTGTCGATGGTTTTCTGCACCGTCTGCAGTTCTTTTGGCTCTAATTTATACGAGCGCAGCAGGGCCATCAGCTCCGCCAGCCGCGCCGCCCGGTACACCAGGCACAGCTGCCCGCCGCTGCGCAGCAGGTACGACGCCGCGCCGCACACCTCCGCCAGCGTGCAGGTGACCTCGGACCGTGCCGCGCCCCGCTGCCCCGCCGCCACCGCGCCGCTGTCGGCGGCGAAGTAGGGCGGGTTGGATACCACCATATCGAAGCTGCCCGCCGGGGGCAGCTCCTGCCGCCGGCGCAGATCCGCCCGCAGCACCGTGTGGCCGGTCAGCCCGTTCTGCGCAAAGCTCTCCTCCGCCAGGGCGCAGGCCGCCGGGTCGATGTCGATGTCCGTCACCCGGATGGACGGCTGCCGCCCCAGCAGCAAAAGCCCCAGCAGGCCGATGCCCGCCCCCAGGTCACATACCCGGTCACGGGGTCTCGGCGCGGCGAAGCCGCCCAGCAGGAACGTGTCCGTGGAGGGCTTGAACGGCCCGTCGTCAAAGGCGAACGTCAGCCCGCCGGGCCATAGCGTGTCCCATTTTACCATGTAAATACCATCCTCACAACCCTAAAAAAAGTGACCGGCAGAGCCGGTCACTTTCCTTGCCGTTTTCCTGATTATTCAGCGGGGCTGATAGCACCGTTGGGACAGGTATCGCTGCAAGAACCGCAGTCCAGGCAGGCGTTGGCGTCGATCACATACTGAGAATCGCCCTGGGAGATAGCGCCCACGGGGCAAGCATCAGCGCAAGCGCCGCAGCTGACACAAGCAGAACCGATCTGATAAGCCATAGTAAGTACCTCCAATTAGATTGTAGCATCATTGTACCATGAAAATCGAAAAAAGCAAGAGGATTTTTCCTGGAAATAACGGATTTTTGGTTAAGGTATTCTAACTATCTTTCCATAAATCCACTGTTTTCCGAACTATTTCCCTGTGATGACCATATACACCAGCGCCGCCGCCTCCCGCGCCCAGTAGCCCGCCGTCAGAAACCAGGGGCTGGCGCAGCCGGCAGAACAGGGCATCAGACCGCTGCGCTCCGCCCAGATGTGCGAGCGCAGCTGGTGGAAGTTGTCCGACGCGATGGCTACGTTCACAGGCAGACCGTTTTCGGCGATGACCTGCGCGGAGAAGGCCAGATTTTCCTCCGTGGACGTGGACTTGTCCTCCGTATAGATGCGCGCCGGGTCGATGCCCATCCCCGTCAGCGCGTCCCGGATGCAGGCGGCCTCGCTGATGGGCTCATTGTCGTTCTGCCCGCCGGAGGCCACGCACACCGCCTCCGGGTGCTGGGAAAGGTAGTCGCAGGCGGCCTGGATGCGGCCGCGGAGCATAAGACTGGGGTGTCCGTCCGGGAACACCTGGCAGCCCAGCACCACCACGGTGCGGGGCGCGTCGTCCGAGGGGCGGTCCAGCGCGGCCTGGGCCATTTTGCCCAGCGTCACCAGCACCACCGTCAGGCACACCGCCGCCAGACAGCCCACCAGCCCGCGCAGCCATTTGGGCCGCAGCAGACGGCGGAAAAACTCCGGCCGCAGCAGTACCGCCGCCGCCAGCAATAACACCGCCGCAGGCCACACCATGCCGAAGTGGAGGATGCCCATAGCCAGCGGCAGCAGGAAGAACACCGCCAGCGCGATACACAGCCCGGCGGCGATGCGGCTCAGCGTACGCTTCATGTCAGCTCTCCCTGATGTGGTTGGCGATGCGCTGCATGATCATGTCCAGCGCCACCAGGTTGTGGCCGCCCTCCAGCACAATGATGTCGGCAAACTTCCGGGTGGGCTCCACGAACTGCTCGTGCATGGGCTTCACCGTGGTCAGGTATTGGTTCACCACCGACTCCAGCGAGCGGCCCCGCTCCTCCACGTCCCGCAGGGCGCGGCGCAGGATGCGCACGTCCGCGTCCGTCTCCACGAAGATCTTGATGTCCAGCAGCTCCCGCAGTTCCTTGTTCTGGAAGATGAGGATGCCCTCCACAATGACCACCTTGGTGGGCTTGATCTCCACCGTCTCCTCCGTGCGGTTGTGGATGGCATAGTCGTACACCGGGCAGTGGATGGTCTCGCCGCGCTTCAGGGCCTTCAGGTCCTGGATCATCAGCTCCGTGTCAAAGGCGTCGGGATGGTCGTAGTTCTGCAGACACCGCTCCGCGAAGGGGCGGTCCTGCCGCTTATAGTAGTTGTCGTGGTGTACCACGCTGATGTCGCTGCCGAACCGCTGGGCCAGATGCTCTGTCAGCGTGGTCTTGCCGCTGCCCGTGCCGCCGGCGATACCGATAAAAATGGTCTGCATACGCGCTGCCTCCCTATATTCTCACTGCTCTGATTATAGAAAATCCGCCGGCAAAATGCAAGGGAATGGCAGCACGTCCTGTAAAAAAACCATGAATTTGAAAGAATGGGAGTTGACGTTGGCTTAAGAAACGAGTATTATGTGTATTATGTAAATTAACCGACGCCTATGGGGGAGTTTTTATATGAGTCTGATCAAGTGTCCCAAATGCGGAGAGATGTTCTCCGACAGCTATAAGACGTGTCCCTTCTGTGAGGAGGACGAGGCCTATTACGGCGGCCGGGTAAAGAAGCCCCGCGGCCGCCGCACCGCAGAGAACCGCAAGCGCCGCGCCCCCAGCATCCTCGGCCCGGTGGTGGTGATCGTGCTGGGCCTGCTGGTGCTGCTGGTGGTGTGGCTGATCTTCGGCGATCAGATCAAGCAGATCTTCACCGGGGACAAGCCGCCGGTGGAGGACATACAGCCCAATCCCGGCAACACCATCGACAAGCCCGATGACACGGTGACGACGCCCACCATCTCTCTGAACCGCACCGTCTTGGCCCTGACCGTGGGCGATAAGGAGACGCTGAAGGTCAACGGCACGGAGGATACCGTGTCCTGGGCCAGCAGCGATCCCGCTCTCGTCAGCGTGACCTCCACCGGTGAGGTGACGGCTCTGGCTAAGGGTACGGCCGTCATCACCGCCCAGGTGGGCGATGAGGCGGTGACGTGCACCGTCACGGTGGCAGAGGAGGCCGACACCCCAACGCCCGATCCCAAACCCGATCCTGACGACACCACCAAGCCCAGCGACACCAAGGTGGACGTGAGCAAGTGGGTCGTCACCGCCACCTCCGAGTTCGGCTATACCGGCGAGCTGGCGGCCACCAGCGAGGCGGGCGTGTTTGAGATGAGCGCCAACAAGGGCGAGGTGTGGACGCTGGCCATCAAAGGCGTCAGCGGCACAGTCAAGTGGGCCGTGGAGAGCAACAGCTCCAGCCTTATCACCCTGGAGGGCAACAAGCTCACCATCTCCGGCAGCAGCGGCAGCGCCACCATCACCGGCACGGTGAACGGCGGCACGGTGAAGGCCATCATCCGCCCCCGCTGACAGCTGACAAATGAACGCAAAGTCCCCGCGCCGCAGGCGCGGGGACTTTCTGCGCCGTTCAGCCGTGGAACACCTTGTGCTTCTGGGGATTTTGTGCTATGATGCCATCAAAAAGAAAACAAATGAAAGAGGAAAACCATGACCACAAAAGACTACCAGACCCGCAGCCCCCTGCGGATATTCCTGTCCTATTTCAAGCCCCACCGGAGGCTGTTTGCCTTGGATATGACCTGCGCGTTCCTTATCGCCCTTATCGACCTGGCGTTCCCGCTGGTGTCCCGTCAGGCCCTGTATACCTGGCTGCCGGAGAAGCAGTTCCGTGTATTCTTCATCGTCATGGCCGCGGTGGTGGTAGCTTATGTGCTGCGCTCCGGGCTGTATTTCGTCGTGGCCTACTGGGGACACACCTTCGGCATCCGGGTGGAGGCCGACATCCGCCGGGATCTGTACCACCATATGCAGGAGCTGGGCTTCGACTTCTACGACCGCAACCGCACCGGCCAGCTCATGAGCCGCCTGACCAGCGACCTGTTCGAGCTGACGGAGCTGGCCCACCACGGGCCGGAGGATCTGTTTATCTCCGTCGTGACGATCTTCGGCGCGCTGGCAGTGATGTTCGCCGTGCGGTGGGAGCTGGCGCTGGTGCTGCTGGTGCTGCTGCCGGTGCTGCTGTGGACAGCCATGCGCCGCCGCCGTCAGATGAGCGATGCCTCCCGGGCCGCCAAGCAGAAGACCGGCACCATCAACGCCGCTATCGAGTCCGGTCTGTCCGGCGTCCGCACCACCAAGGCCTTTGCCAACGAGGCGGAGCAGCAGCAGCGGTTCGACGAGGCCAACGAGGTGTTCAAGACCGCCAAGCGCGGCTTCCATAAGGAGATGGGCCGCTTCAACGCGGTGATGGAGTTCTTCACGGGCATTCTGCCGGTGGTGGTCATCGCCGTGGGCGGCTGGCTCATCATGCGGGAGCGAATGGACTACGTGGATCTCATCACGTTCTCCCTGTACGTCACCGCCTTCGTCAGCCCCATCCGCAAGCTGGCCAACTTCGCCGAGATGTTCTCCAACGGCTTCGCGGGGCTGCACCGCTTCGTGGAGCTGATGCGCACCGAGCCCACCATCCAGGACGCACCGGACGCGGTGGAGCTGACGGACGTGCGGGGCGACGTGGACGTGGAGGACGTGACGTTTGCCTACGGCGACAAGACGGACGTGCTGCACCATGTGACACTGCACATCCCGGCGGGGGAGACGGTGGCGCTGGTGGGCCCGTCCGGCGGCGGCAAGAGCACGCTGTGCCAGCTGCTGCCCCGGTTCTACGACGTGGACAGCGGCTCGATCTCCATCGACGGCCACGACGTGCGTAAGCTGACCCAAGGCTCCCTGCGCCGCAGCATCGGCATCGTGCAGCAGGACGTGTTTCTGTTTGCCGACACCATCCGGGAGAACATCCGCTACGGCCGTCCCGGCGCGTCGGACGAGGAGGTGGAGCGCGCCGCCCGTCAGGCGGAGATCTACGACGACATCATGGCCATGCCCGACGGGTTCGACACCTATGTGGGCGAGCGGGGCGCGCTGCTGTCCGGCGGACAGAAGCAGCGTGTGTCCATCGCCCGCATCTTCCTGAAAAACCCGCCTATCCTGATTTTAGACGAGGCCACGTCGGCACTGGACAGCGTGACGGAGTCGAAGATACAGGGTGCGTTCGACCGGCTGGCCAAAGGCCGTACCACCCTCATCATCGCCCACCGGCTTTCCACCATCCGCAGCGCCTCCCGCATCCTGGTCATCCGGGATGGGCGCATCGCCGAGGAGGGCAGCCACCAGGCGCTGCTGGCCCTGAACGGGGAGTATGCCCGGCTGTATCACACGCAGAATGTGGGGGAGACGTATGGACAGGCGTGAGCTGCTGGATAAGACGGCCCGCTCCGAGGAGGAGCGCCTGCTGCTGAGCCGTGTTTGGGACAAGCGGGAGCAGTGCCGCCTGCGGAGCATCCCCGCCGCCACGGCGTTTCTCTCACCCCAGGAGCAGGCGGCGGCCACGCGGCTGCTCAACGCCCTGGGCCAGCGGGAGGGCTATGCCTTCTGGGGCGGCTACGACGGCGCGGAGCGCCAGCGGCTGCTGTTTCTGCCCGATTGGATGGCCGGCCCGGACGACAGCACAATAGCGGCGCTGCGGGCGGTGTGCCGCAGCGGCGCGTCCCTGACCCACCGGGATTTTTTGGGCAGTTTGATGGCCTTGGGATTGACCCGGGAGAAGATAGGCGATATACTGGTGGAAAGCGGCGGCTGTCAGGTGCTGGTAGACCCGTTGTCCCTGGATTTTCTGACGCAGAGCTGGGACAGCGCGGGCCGCGAGAGGCTGACGGTCACGCCCCTGCCGCTGGAGGAGCTCACCGTTCCCGAGGCGGCGGTGAAGGAGGTGCGGGACACCGTGTCCTCCCTGCGGCTGGACAACGTGCTGGCCTCGGGCTTCGGCCTCAGCCGGGGCAAAGCGGCGGAGGCTGTGGAAAAGGGCGCGGTGCAGGTGAACTACACCGTGTGTCAGAAGCCGGATAAGCCGGTGTCGGCGGGGGACGTGATCACCTGCCGGGGACTTGGCAAGTGCGTGCTGGATACCGTGGGCAGCCCCACGAAGAAGAACAGATTGCCGGTGGTCATCCGGCGGTTCATATAGGGGAAAGGGAGATAGAAAATGGACGAGAAAAAGATAGCCCGCATCAACGAGCTGGCCCACAAGGCCAAGGCCGAGGGCCTGACGGCGGAGGAGACGGCGGAGCGGGACGCGCTGCGTCAGGAATACCTGAACGCGGTGATGGCCAACGCCCGCAGCGTGCTGGAGAACACCTACATCGTGGATGAAAAGGGCAACAAGCGCAAGCTGAAGGGAAAGGGAGAGCAGAACTGATGGCCTACCAATACGACGAAAACCAGGGCTTCCGCCCGGAGGGCGCGCCTCCGCCGCCTCCGCCCCGGAAAAGCGGCAGCGAAAAGAATAACAACGAGCTGGGCTCGTGGATCTTCATCATCGTCATGCTCGGTGTGGCGTGGCCGGTGGGTCTGATCCTGCTGATCTCCAAGCTGTCCGGCAGCTCGGGGCGAAAGGACCGCGCCCCGCGTCAGACCGCATCCCAGGCCGGGCCCAAGGTGCAGCAGACCGTGCAGCAGGTGACGAAAACGCCGGTCTATACCGACAAGAGCACCAAGACCATGAAAACCATCGGCATTATTTTGGCGGCGCTGGGCGGCGTCACGCTGTTGTCCGGCCTTGGAAGCAACATGGCGGCGCTGCTGGGCGGCGGAAGCCTGTGGACATTTTTGAGCGAGTTGTTCTATCCCGCTGGCATGTTGGCCAGCGGCGCGGCGCTGCTGCTGGGCAGCGGCGGCCTGAAGCGCCGCCAGCGGCGCTATGCCACCTATCTCCGCACGGCGGGGCAGAAGCCCGCCGTCCCCCTGGCCCATCTGGCCCGTGCGGCGGACGTGTCGGAAAAGCGGCTGGAGAAGGACCTGGACGCCATGCTGGAAAAGGGTCTGTGGGGCGAGAATGCGTACATCGACAAGGGCAGCGGGATGCTGTTCCGCTCCCAGGAGGCGGCCAGCGCCTACTTCGCCGCGGCCAACGCCGCCAGGCAGCCCCAGGAAGCCCCTGCCCCGGCGGAGGGCTATGACGGCGTCCTCCATCAGATACGCGACCTGAACGACCGCATCGCCGACGAGGCGCTCAGCGCCAAGATCGACCGGCTGGAGCAGGTCTCCGGCAGCATTTTCAAGGCCATCGAGGACGACGAGGACAAGCGGGCCGCGGCGGGCAAGTTCCTGAACTACTACCTGCCCACCACGCTGAAGCTGCTGGAAAACTACGCCTCCTTCGAGGAGGCCGGTGTCAGCGGCGAGAATTTGAGTCAGGCCAAGGCCAAGATCGAAAAAACCATGGACAGCATCGTGGCGGGCTTCGAGCACCAGCTGGACGAGCTGTACCGCAGCGATGCCATGGACATCGACAGCGACATACGGGTCATGGAGACCATGCTGCGCCGGGATACCGCCAGCGTGGCGGACGATTTCGGCCTGGGCGGCGGCACGGCGGTGCAGCAGCAGGAGGAATAAGCAAAAGGGAAGCGCGGCGATCCGCGTTTCCCTTTCGTGCATTTGGCAGAAATTTTGCAACGTTTATTGACGGCGAAAAGGAAACGGGGTACAATGTTCGGTAACGATACCGAAAGGTCAGGACGGGCTGTTTCGCCGGTTTCGGCGGGGCACGTGTGATACAGTCGAGAGAGAAAAGGAGCGTGAGCCATGACGGAGCTGCTGACGCGCTGCGGCGCGTATACCTACTTCGGCGCGCACCCGGTGGAGACGGGCTATGTCTTCCGCGTGTGGGCGCCCCACGCCCGTGCCGTGGCGCTGGCCGGAGACTTCAACGGCTGGCAGAGCGCCGCCATGACGCGGCTGGACGGCGGCGTGTGGGAGCTGACCCAGCCCGATGCCAAAATCTATGACGGCTATAAGTACGTCATCACCGGCGCGGACGGGCGCACGGTGTGGAAGGCCGACCCCTACGCCTTCCACGCGGCCACCCGCCCCGGCACGGACAGCAAGGTCTACGATATCGGCGGCTACGACTGGCATGATGCTGCGTGGCGGGAGAAATGCGCGGCCCAGCCGCCGGTAAACGGCCCGCTGCTGATCTACGAGGTACACCTGGGCTCGTGGCGGCGTCACGAGGACGGCACGTCCCTGAGCTACCGTGAGCTGGCCCGCCAGCTGCCCGCCTACGTCAAAAGCATGGGCTACAACTTCGTGGAGCTGCTGCCGGTAACGGAATATCCATTGGACGACAGCTGGGGCTACCAGTGTACCGGCTACTTCGCTCCCACCAGCCGCTACGGCACGCCCCATGACTTTATGGCCCTGGTGGACGCGCTGCACCGGGCGGGGCTGGGCGTGATCCTGGACTGGGTGCCTGCCCACTTCTGCAAGGACAGCCACGGCCTCATCGAGTTTGACGGCACGTGCCTCTACGAGTACGGCGACCCCCTGAAATGGGAGCACGCCGGCTGGGGCACGCGGGTGTTCGACTTCGGCAAGCGCGAGGTGCGGGACTTCCTCCTGTCCTCCGCCGCCTACTGGCTGCGGGAATACCACATCGACGGCCTCCGTGTGGACGCGGTGGCGTCCATGCTGTACCTGGACTACGACCGGCAGGGCGGCGCGTGGCGGCCCAACAAGAACGGCGGACGGGAGAATCTGGAGGCCATCGATTTCCTCCGTGAGCTGAACCAGACCGCCTTCGCCGTTGATCCCGCCGCGTTGATGGTGGCGGAGGAGTCCACCGCCTGGCCGCTGGTTACATACCCGCCGGAGGAGGGTGGCCTGGGCTTCAACCTGAAGTGGAACATGGGCTGGATGAACGACCTGTGCCACTACCTGAAGATGGATCCCTACTTCCGCCAGTACCACCACCGCGACGTGACCTTCTCCATGGTCTACGCCTTTTCCGAGAACTACGTGCTGCCTCTGTCCCACGACGAGGTGGTACACATGAAGGGCAGCCTTCGCGGCAAGATGCCCGGCGACGACTGGCGGCAGCTTGCCGGTGTCCGCGGCTTTTACGCCTATATGCTCTGCCACCCCGGCAAGAAGCTCCTGTTCATGGGCAGCGAGCTGCCCCAGTGGCACGAATGGGACTTCCGCGGCCAGCTTGACTGGTATCTGCTGGACGACCCGGCCTGCCGGGCCACCCACGAATGCCTGCGCCAGCTGAACCGTCTCTACCGCCGCAACCGCGCCCTGTGGGAGAACGACCGGGACTGGGACGGCTTCGAGTGGCTGGTGGCGGACGACAACCGCAATAACGTGCTGGTGTTTCTTCGGCGTGACAGAGCCGGCCACGAGCTGATCTGCGCCGTGAACTTCGCCCCTGTGCCGTGGGAAAACTACCGCTTCGGCGTGCCGGACAAGGCCGCCTATCAGGTGCTGTTCAACACGGACGACGCCTGCTGGGGCGGCAGCGGCTGTGCCGCCCCATCGGGCACGGAGCTGACGGTGGAGGCCATCCCCTCCCACGGAAAAGACCAGTCCCTGTCGCTGACCATCCCGCCCTTGGGCGCGGTGCTGCTGCGGGGTCACGGAAAGCGGAAACATAAACGAACAGGAGGTACGCAAGGATGAAAAAAGAGTGTGTGGCCATGCTGCTGGCCGGCGGCCAGGGCAGCCGTCTGTATGTGCTCACCGGCAATATGGCCAAGCCCGCCGTCCCCTTCGGCGGCAAGTTCCGCATCATCGACTTTCCCCTGTCCAACTGCACCAACTCCGGCATCGACACCGTGGGCGTGCTGACCCAGTACCGCCCGCTGGAGCTGAACAGCTACATCGGCAACGGCCAGCCCTGGGAGCTGGACCGCATCAACGGCGGCGTCCACATCCTGCCGCCCTACCAGTCCGCCGGCGGCGCGGTGTGGTACAAGGGCACGGCCAACGCCATCTATCAGAACATCGGCTTCGTGGACCTGTACGACCCGGAGTACGTGCTGGTGCTCTCCGGCGACCATATCTACAAAATGGACTACTCCGATATGCTCCGCCGCCACAAGGAGGCCAAGGCCGACTGCACCATCTCCGTCATGGAAGTCCCCTGGGAGGATGCCAGCCGCTTCGGCATCATGAACGTGGACGGCGCGGACAACATCACCGAGTTCGAGGAAAAGCCCAAAAATCCCAAGAGCAACCTGGCCTCCATGGGCATCTACATCTTCACCTGGCAAAAGCTGCGCCAGTACCTCATCGACGACGAGGCCGATCCCCGCAGCGAGAACGACTTCGGCAAAAACATCATCCCGGAGATGCTCCGGGCCGGCGAGAAGCTGGTGGCCTACCGCTTCGAGGGCTACTGGAAGGACGTGGGCACGCTGGACTCCCTGTGGGATGCCAACATGGATATGCTGTCCCCCGGCTCAGGGCTGAACCTGCTGGATAAAAAGTGGCGCATCTATGGCCGCACGCCCACCTGCCCTCCCACGTATATCGGCCCGGCGGGCGATGTGGGCAACAGCGCCATCGCCAAGGGCTGCACCGTGCTGGGCGAGGTGAAGAACTCCGTCCTCAGCTACGGCACAACGGTGGGCGAGGGCGCGGAAGTGTCCTACTCCGTGGTCATGCCCGGCGCGGTCATCGAACCGGGCGCGAAGGTGTCCTACGCCATCGTGGGCGAGAAGTGCCGGGTGGGCCGTAACGCCGTGGTGGGCGGCACACCGGGCAGCGTAGACTTTGACAAATGGGGCATCGCCGTGTTAGGGCCGGGGACGGCTGTGGCAGCGGGCGAGACCATCGAACCGAAAATGATGCTGGGTGTCAGCGGCAAGGAGGTGCGGCCATGAAGGGACTCCACGGGATCATCTTCTCCTATGAGAAAAAGAGCGGGCTGCGCGAGCTCATCGAAAACCGCGTCCACGGCTCGATCCCCTTCGGCGGGGATTACCGGGTCATCGACTTCATCCTCTCCAGCATGGTCAACGCCGGCATCACCGATGTGGGCGTCATCATGCACGGCAAGTGTCAGTCTCTGCTGGACCATCTGGGGTCAGGCAAGAGCTGGGATCTCAGCCGCAACTTCGGCGGATTGACGCTGCTGCCTGCCTTTGCCTACACGGAGCGGCGGGGCGGCGACGGCCAGTTCCGGGGCAGGGTGGAGGCGTTGGCCAGCGTCATGAACTACCTCAAGGGCATCCGGCAGGATTATGTGGTGCTGGCAGACAGCGACACGGTGATGAACCTGCCGCTGGAGGACGTGTTCCGCCGCCATATTGACACCGGCGCGGACATCACCGCCGTGTGCGCCACCGGCGCAGGCGACGGCGAGGACACCTATTTCACCCTGGACGGCACGGGCCGCATCACCGACACGGCCTACGCCCTCTACACCCCCGCCGGCTACCGCTGCCTGAACGTGTTCGTGCTGCGGCGGGATCTGCTGCTGGAGCTGGTGGCGGAGTGCGCCAGCCGCAACGGCTACAGCCTGCGCCGCAACATCCTGCAGGAGATGGGCGCGCGCCTGAAGCTGTACGGCTATGTCTACGACGGCTACGCCGCCCACATCAATACCCTCCAAAGCTACTACGACCGTAGCATGGAGCTGCTGAGCACCGCCGTGCGGCAGGCGCTGTTCTGCCCGCAGCGCCCCGTCTACGGCAAGGAGAATGACTCCCCCTCCGGCTACATCGACCCGGACGGCGGCTGCGTCAACTCCCTCATCGCCGACGGCTGCGACATCCGGGGCAGTGTGAAAAACTGCATTCTGTTCCGCAACGTGCGTATCGAACGGGGTGCAAGTGTGGAAAACTGTATTCTGTTCAAGGACACGGTGGTGAAGAAGGGCGCGTCCCTCCACAGCGTCATCACCGACAAGTATGTGACCGTCAGCGAAAACGTGATACTGACCGGCCATGAGTGCTACCCAATGGTGGTGGCCAAGGGCGTGACGGTCTGAGAGAGGGGGCATCATCATGCGTATTCTGTATGTGACGGGCGAGGCGTTTCCCTTCTGCAAGACCGGCGGTCTGGCGGACGTGGCAGGCAGCCTGCCCCCGGCGCTGGCCAAAAACGGCGACCAGGTGGCGGTGATCCTGCCCCTGTACGGGCAGATCGGCCAGCTGTGGCGGCAGCAGATGACCTTCCGCCGCTATATCTACGTGGATCTCGGCTGGAGGCACGAGTACTGCGGCCTTTTTTCCCTGGAGAGCCGGGGCGTGACCTGGTACTTCGTGGACAACGAGCACTATTTCGCCCGCTCCCGGCTGTACGGCGAGTTTGACGACGGCGAGCGCTTCGCCTTCTTCTCCAAGGCCGTCATCGACCTGCTGCCCAGTCTGGACTGGATGCCGGACGTGCTCCACTGCAACGACTGGCAGACGGCTCTCGTCCCCATCTATCTCAAGGACGTGGCCACCCGCTGGCCGGAGGTGCGGCGTATCCGCACCGTGTTCACCATCCACAACATCGAGTATCAGGGCCGCTTCGGCAGCGACACGGTGGATCAGCTCTTCGGACTTGACAGAGGGTGGTATAATGACGGCACGCTGCAAATGGACGGCGACGTGAACCTGATGAAGGGTGCCATGCTCATGGCCGACGCCGTCACCACCGTCAGCCCCACCTACGCCGCCCAGCTCCACGACCCGGCCTATGCCGAGGGCATGGCCAGCGTGGTGGACATGGTGGGCTGGAAAATGCACGGCGTGGTCAACGGCATCGACACCGACAGCTACGACCCCGCCGCCGACCTGGCCCTGCCCCACCACTACGACGCGGAGCACATGGCGGGCAAGGCCGCCTGCAAGGCCGCGCTCCAGGAGGAGCTGGGTCTGGCCTGCGAGGCGGACACGCCCCTTATCGCCATGGTCACGCGGCTGGTGGGCCACAAGGGCCTGGATTTAGTCCAGGAGGCCATGGACGGTATCATGGCCACCGGCTGTCAGTTCGTGGTGCTGGGCACGGGCGAGTGGCGGTATGAGGACTTCTTCCGCCAAAAATCGTGGCAGTACGGCGGGAGGCTCTCTGCCCAGCTGGCCTATTCCGAGGGCCTGTCCCGGCGCATCTACGCCGCCGCCGACCTGTTTCTCATGCCCTCCCGCAGCGAGCCCTGCGGCCTGAGTCAGATGATCGCCATGCGCTACGGCGCCGTGCCCATAGTCCGCCGTACCGGCGGGCTGGCGGACACGGTGAAATCCTGCCAGGTGGGCCAGGCGGATGGCACGGGCTACCTGTTCGAGCGGTACGATGCCGGGGCGATGCTGGATGTCATCGGCCAGGCCACCGGATTGTACCGGGGCGACCGGAACGGCTTCGACACCGTGCGCCGCCGGGGCATGACGGCGGACTTCACCTGGGACAGAAGCGCCGTGGCGTACCGCCAAATCTACGCAAATCTGCTGGGCTGACGCCCGGCTGACCATACGGAGGATATACCTATATGACCTACAACAAGGAAACCTTGAAGGAAGCCATCGTCCAAAAGCTGCGATTAAACTACGGCTGCACCGAGAAGCAGGCCACGGACGGTGAGATGATGAAGGCCTGCGCCATGGTGCTGCGTGACATCATGGCCGAGCGGGGCGTGCAGACCCGCGAGAACACCACCCGCGAGGAAAAGCGGAAGGTCCACTACCTGTCCCTGGAGTTCCTCATGGGCCGCAGCCTGATGAAGAATGCCTTCAATCTGGAGCTGCTGGGTGCGCTGAACGAGGCCATTGACGAGCTGGGCTTCAAGGCCGCCGACATCTTCGAGATGGAGCCCGACGCCGGCCTCGGCAACGGCGGCCTGGGCCGCCTGGCCGCCTGCTACCTGGACAGCATGACCACCCTGGAGATCCCCGCCGCAGGCTATTCCATCTGCTACGAGCTGGGCATCTTCAAGCAGAAGATCGTGGAGGGCCAGCAGGTGGAGCTGCCCGACGACTGGATGCAGCTGGGCGACGCCTGGCTGCTGCCTAAGCTCCAGGAGGCGGAGGAGGTCCACTTCGGCGGCACGGTCCGCACCCGCTGGGACAACGGCCATCTTATGGTGGTCCACGAGGACTACACCCGTGTCCTGGCCGTCCCCTGCGACATGGAGATCGCCGGCTACGACACCGACCACGTCAACACCCTGCGGCTGTGGCAGGCCCGCAGCCCCAAGCCCATCGACATGAAGCTGTTCAGCCAGGGTCAGTACCTCCACGCGGCGGAGGAGCGCGCCATGGCCGATGCCATCAGTCAGGTGCTCTATCCGGAGGACAACCATTACGAGGGCAAGTCCCTCCGTCTCAAGCAGCAGTATTTCTTCGTCTCCGCCACCATCCAGTCCATCGTCCGCAAGCACATCCAGCAGTACGGCACGGTGAAGAACTTCCACGAGAAGAACGTCATTCAGATCAACGACACCCACCCCACCCTGGTCATCCCGGAGCTGATGCGTATCCTGGTGGACGATGCCGGCATGGACTGGGGCGAGGCGTGGCACATCGTCACCCACTGCGTGGCCTACACCAACCACACGGTCATGGCCGAGGCGCTGGAGGTCTGGCCGCAGCAGCTGTTTGAGACGCTGCTGCCCCGTGTCTGGCAGATCCTGCAGGAGATCGCCCGCCGCTGGCAGCAGCAGGTGGAGGACTTCTACCACGACCCGGCCAAGACCGCCAAGCTGGCCATCATTTGGGACGGCGGCGTGCGCATGGCCAACCTGTGCATCGCCGGCAGCATGGCCGTCAACGGCGTCAGCGCCCTCCACTCCGAGATCCTGCGTAAGGACCTGTTCAAGGATGCCTGCCGGATGCAGCCGGACAAGTTCAAGAACGTCACCAACGGCATCGACCACCGCCGCTGGGTGTCTCAGATCAACCCGGGGCTGGACAGCCTGATCCGCGACCTCACCGGCGGCGACGGCTACCTGACCCACCCCATGGAGCTGAAAAAGCTGGAGCAGTACGTGGGCGACACCTCCGTACTGGCCCGGCTGGACGACATCAAGAAGGCCAACAAGCAGGCCTTTGCCGACTTCGCCAAAAAGCAGCAGGGCGTGGTGCTGAACACCGATGCCATCTTCGACGTGCAGGTGAAGCGCCTCCATGAGTACAAGCGCCAGCTGATGAACGTCCTGCAGATCATCTACCTGTACCAGCGCCTGCAGGACGACCCCGACCTGTCCATCCCGCCCCAGACGTTCCTCTTCGGCGCAAAGGCCGCCCCCGGCTACGCCGTGGCCAAGCGCATCATCCACCTCATCAACTCCCTGGCCGACCAGGTGAACAGCGACCCCCTGTGCAGGGATCGTTTGCAGGTGGTGTTCCTGGAGAACTACCGCGTCTCCCTGGCGGAGATGCTCATGCCCGCCAGCGAGGTGAGCCAGCAGATCTCCACCGCCGGCAAGGAGGCCAGCGGCACGGGTAACATGAAGTTCATGATCAACGGCGCGCTGACCGTGGGCACACTGGACGGCGCCAACGTGGAGATGCACGAGCTGCTGGGCGACGAGAATATGTTCCTCTTCGGCCTGAAGGCCGACGAGGTGGAGCACCTGCGCCACACCTATGATCCCCAGCTGCTGTACCAGCGCGATCCGGTGCTGCGCCGCGCGGTGGACACGCTGAAGACCGGCTTCCGGGACGGCGTGACCTACGAGGACATCTGGCAGCGTCTGCTCACCGATACGGACGGCCCGGCGGACCAGTATATGGTCCTGGCGGACTTCGCCGCCTACTGCGACGCGGAATCCCGTATGCGCCACACCTACGAGGACCGGAACAGGTGGAATGCCATGAGCCTGACCAACATCGCCCGCAGCGGCGTGTTTGCCGCCGACCGGGCCATCGCCCAGTACGCCGACACCATCTGGCACGTCCCCTACAAGAAATAAGCACAAAAGAACCGCCCCCACTGTACCTTTACACCTGCGGATATGGAGGTCATGCTATGAGTTGTTCTGATATGCGCCTGAATTGCCCTGCCTGCGGGCAGGAAATGGAGTACGGCGAGGTCGCCTTTAACCTGAAAAACGGACTGATCTGGATGCCGGAGGGCATAAAGACCGCCACGCTGAAAAAGTATCTCCGCTCCTATCATTTCAACAGGTCCTTCGTGGCCGGAAGCGATGATGCGTCTTTCGGTATCAACAGCCAATGGGCGCTTGAGCCGATGGACGTTACGGACTGGTATATCCGTCTTCCCAGTCATATCTGCCGCGCCTGTAAAGAAGTGCTCATCCACTATAACGAGCGCAGGGAATACAGAGAGTGAGGAAAATACGCGAAAAGAACCGCCTCCCGGCGGTTCTTTTCATATATCACCCTTACAGCGTCTCCATTTCCCTGTTGACGCGCTCCTCGCAGCTGCGCATGGCCAGAATGGTCTTCTCCATCAGCTCCTCGATGGTCCAGCCCAACCGCTCCGCGCCGGTGTTGATCACGTCCCGGGAGCACCCTGCGGCAAACTTCTTGTCCTTGTATTTCTTCTTCAGGCTGCTGACCTCCATGTCCATCACGCTCTTGCTGGGCCGCATCCGCGCGGCCGCGCCGATCAGGCCCGTCAGCTCATCCGCGGCGAACAGCACCTTCTCCATCTCATGGGTGGGCTCCACGTCGCACACCAGGCCGTAGCCGTGGGAACAGACGGCGTGGATGAACTCGTCGGAGCACCCGGCCTTCTCCAGCAGCTCCGGCGCTTTCAGACAGTGCTGCTCCGGCCACTTCTCAAAGTCTATGTCATGGAGCAGGCCCACCGTGGCCCAGAAGTCCGCGTCCTCGCCGTAGCCCAGCTCGTTGGCGTACCAGCGCATCACGCCCTCCACCGTAAGAGCGTGGAGAATGTGGAACGGTTCTTTGTTGTACTCTTTCAGCGCGGCCAGTGCCGCTTCGCGGGAGATGCATTCTTTCATGGGGTAGACCCTCCTTCGTAAATACCGTGCCGGATTTGCCTACCATTTTAGCAGGTTATTTCCGGTTGTCAAGGCATTTTCCACCACAGTCTCCGCCTGTTTTGCCCGTTCCTCCGCCTCCCGGCCCAAAGCTGCCAGCCGCCGGCCCAGACAGCCGTCCTCCAGCGTCTCCGCCGCCCCGGCGCAGCCCGCCGCCAGCTGCGCCTCCGCCCGGTACAGCGCCCGCAGAGCCCCGGGCAGCCCCTCCGTCACGGCGGGACAGGATGGCTGATACCACTGCCCCGTCAGCAGGTAATAGGACGCCAGCAGCCCCCGCAGGGCGGCCAATTCCCCCTGCTCCAGCCGATCCAGCGTCCGCCGCACCTCCCGGGGCGCATTCCGGGCGCACCGGCGACAGCATTGCCGCGCCCCGGCAGCGCAGTCGATCAGCTGCCGCAGGGCGATCTCTCCGGGCTGCCGCGGCAGCCCGCACCGCACTCCGGCGGGGCAGGGCACGCTGGTCTCGTCATAGGCGGGGATG
>UMGV01074204.1_pt1 | contig 20676 bp, 17 predicted proteins | sample 1965361 | NCBI WGS metagenome assembly UMGV01 (sample SAMEA4836081, study PRJEB28245) | human gut metagenome | biome: gut microbiome; material: fecal sample | place: Denmark | collected 2008
ACTTTTTTATGAACTCATTCTAAATCCGAAACTTGAGTCAACTATTTTCCACGAGTTGACATCGCCACCTCTCTCTACGGTAAACGTGTTAGACCGATTGATGAAGATAGTGCTGGACGTATATGGGTAGGAACAGAAGATGGCGGTCTTGGTTACCTATCCCCACAAACAGGACGTTTTCATAAAGTTCAACTAAGCACACACTCACGTAACATACAAAGCCTAAAAGTGATTGGTGATGAGCTGTGGGTGGGCGCTTTTCAAAGCGGAATAGAGGTTATTGACATACATACAGGGCATGTGTTACGACATCTACGCCAAACTCCTAACCAACAACTGAGCGACGACAACGTGTTTGCAATACAACCGCTGCACGATGGACGAGTGGCCATCGGTTCGTACGGTGGCCTTGATATATATTCACCCACTACACAATCGTTTGTTCGCATTTCTGAAATTCCTTCACACACCATATATGCTATTAAAGAAGATCACCAACGCAATCTATGGACAGCAGTTTATGGAAAAGGCATATACATGCTAAAACCCGGAACCCGTCATTGGAAATGCCTAACAAGCCATAGCTCAAACCTTGACAACGTTGTAAGCCTTTGCGAAGACTCGCGTGGTGGTTTATGGGCAATAACCGAAGGTAATGGTGTGTTCAGATACAACACTCGTACACACAAATTTGTATCGGTAGCCATACCCAGCTACAACTCTAAAAAAGTGGTTACAGGCATGGTAGAAGACCATCAGGGCAAGCTATGGATTACTACAAACGAAGGCCTGCTGCGTTATGACCCCTATACACAAGCAACACAAATATTTACCACTGCCAATGGGCTGCTTGACAACACCTTTAACCAAGGTTCTGCGTTTTGCAGTAGGTCAGGACGTATCTATATGGGTAGCCAAAGTGGGCTTACCGCCTTCTCTCCAAACAGTTTTACACACAGGGCAACGATATACCCTATTGTTGCCACTGACTTATTAGTTAACGGTTTACAGGTAAACAGGTTACAAGACAGCCAACTGTTAAAGCAAGATATCACGTTGGCTCGTAAGCTTACGCTCAACTACGATCAAAATTCTTTTGCCATAAAAATGGCAGTGCTCTCATATCGTGATGCACAGACACAACAATTAGAATATATGCTAGAAGGCTTTGATAAACAATGGCAATATTTATTCAGCGATGGCTATATACGATATACAAACCTTCCGGCAGGACACTATACACTAATAGTGCGCAATATCTCGACAGGCAATAGCCAAACATATACATTAGACATTACGGTACGCACACCATGGTGGAACACTTGGTGGGCATGGCTTTTATATATTACAGCAATTGCTGCCATGATATATTTTGCCTATCGCTACCTTACACAACGCTCTGAAATGTTACACCGCATGGCGCTAAACAGGTTTAAATATGAAAAAGAGAAAGAACTATACCGTAGCAAAATAAATTTTTTCACCAATGTAGCGCACGAAATACGTACGCCACTCACACTTATCAAATGCCCGCTCACCGACATTATAGAAGATCCCAACATGAATGATACGATGCGTGAAAGTCTTACTATTGTTGATAAAAACGTTACCCGCTTATTAAATCTCACAAACCAGCTGCTCGACTTTCGTAAAACAGAGCAAGCGGGTTTACGTCTTAATATTGAGCGCTGCAACATTGGCGATGTAGTGAAAAATGTGTATGTGCGCTTTTCAAGCGTTATGAAAAAGAAAAACATAGAGCACAACTTATGCTTGCCCCACGAGCCCTTGTATGCTTATATTGACAGAGAAAGTTTCATAAAAATAATATCAAACTTAATCAACAATGCTGTAAAATACGGCGACAAACACATAAGCGTTACCGTGGGCGCTAATATACAAGAAGATTGTTTCAGTGTAAGAGTAGAAAACGATGGTGCTGTGATACCTCAGGCCTTACGCCAAAAGGTGTTTACCCCCTTCTTCAGAGCCGAAACGGCCACCACGGCATCTACCACTGGAACTGGCATCGGGCTGGCCTTAGCACGCACACTGACTGAGCTGCATGGCGGAACACTAACCATCGTCGACAGCAATGTGTATAACATCTTTGTTGTTAGTATTCCTGTTGGCAAGCAGGCAACGCTCCTGCTTACCGCTGACGAAACGCCTCTGCAAGCTACATTCAACAAAGAAGAAGAAGCGGCCCCTACTGAAGAACTTGATATTGAGGAGACCGAGATTGACAAGGTGGGCACCGTGCTGATAGTAGAAGATAATAAAGCCATGCAGCAATATGAAAAGCAGCAAATGAGGCATCTGTATCACGTGCTTACAGCCGATAATGGGCAGGAGGCGCTGGAGGTTTTGAAAGAACATACTGTAGACATTATTGTGTCAGACGCTATGATGGAACCCATTGATGGCTTTGAGCTTTGTAGACAAATAAAAGAGGACGTAAACTTCAGCCACATACCCTTCGTCTTACTAACAGCCCTTACGCTCGACTCGGCCAAGATCAAAGGTATGGAAAGCGGTGCCGACTCGTACATAGAGAAGCCCTTCTCTACCGATTATCTTCTTAATGTGATACAAAACTTGTTACGCACGCGCGAAAACATCAAGAAAGCATATGCTACATCACCATTTACGCCACAAGAGACCGTCTCTATTAGCAAAGCCGACGAGGCGTTTATTCAACGGTTAAAAGATGTGGTATCTGTACATCTGAAAGACAGCGAGTTTGGCATTACACAGTTGGCCAGCTATATGTGTATGAGCCGCACAAATCTTAACCGTAAGATACGTGGAACCTTTAACCTCACGCCCAACAATTATATTAAAATAGAACGTCTGAAGCTGGCCGCTCAGTTGATGAAAGACGGTGACTGCAAGGTAAATGAGGTTTGCTATACCGTGGGGTTTAGTTCTCCATCTTACTTTACACAATGCTTTCAAAAGCAGTTTGGTCTTTTACCTAAAGATTTTATTGGAGGCAATTAAAGAAAGAGTAGATAAAAAGAGAAAATAATAACACACACGCTTATCTCCCCTCTCTCTCTACACCTTCCGAATAAGCGAGTAGATAAAGACGCGTATCTTCATGGGCATGATGCGGGTGGTGAAACGTATGATCATGTTTTTCAGCATCTGTGGCAGCGAGGTGAAGCCCAAACGGTGTATGTTTATTTGCACCACCACCTCGTCTTTGGCATAGTGCCATCCGCCGCGACGTGCCACCGTGTCGGGCGAATAGCGAAACCACAACAACGAGTGTTGAATGTTGTAACACTTGGCACCATTCATCAACATACGTATCCATAAGAAATAGTCTTCAGGGAAATACTCTACCAGATAGCCTTCGGCATCAAGCACCGCCTGCTTGCGATACATCACCGTGGGATGGTTGAAGGGGCAGCGGCTCTTGGCATAACGCACTATCTCGCTGGCCGTCTCGGGCACCTTGCGCGTAGCACGACACTGGTTAGGCGAGTCGATAAACTCGTCAATCCATGCGCCCACCAGGGCATAGTCGGGGTGCGACTGCAAGAAGGCATACTGCTGCTCGAAACGTTGCGGCATGCAAATATCATCGGTATCCATGCGAGCCACAATGTCGTGCTTGCACAGCTGTAAGCCATCATTTAGGCAGTGGCCCAATCCGCGATTTTCGGCATAGGCTACCACACGCAACTCGCTATGCTGGTGTTGCATATCGCTGATTACAGCGTCGAGCTCGGACGTAAGGGGGCCATCTTTGATAAGCACCACCTCGTCGGCGCAAAGAGTTTGCGCAAACACGCTGTCAAGACTGGCTTTAAGAAAGGGAGCCTGCTCTTTCTTATACACCGACATCAGAACTGAAAATGGGGCTTTGGGTGATGGTTTAATCATAAATTGGCTGCTTTTGTTACAATGATAACGCGGCTATCGTGGTTTTATTGCAAACAATGGGCAGCGATTATAAGGTAAAATTAAGAAAAGAATGCGAAAAGAGAGAAATATGGGCAAAAAAGCGTAACTTTGCAAGTCGATTACCTATTATAAGAGAGAATGAATATTGAGAGTGAATGGTTAAACCGCACCGAACGGTTAGTGGGGTCTGACATTATGCATAACATTACTACCCAACGTGTTATTATTTTGGGCGTTGGCGGCGTGGGCAGTTGGTGTGCCGAAAGCTTGATACGATCAGGCATTAAGCAGCTCACCATTGTTGATGCCGACTGTGTTTGCGTTTCAAATATCAACAGACAACTGATGGCTACCACACGCACCGTGGGGCAAGCAAAAGTAGAAGCGCTGAAAGAGCGATTGCTCGACATCAACCCCGAAGCCAACATTACCGCTATTCAAAAAATATTCAATGCCGATACGGCCGAGAGCTTCAATCTCGACCAATACGACTATATTGTAGATGCCATCGACAGCCTAAAAGACAAGGCGCTACTGATGTTGAAAGCCTGTGAAACGAAGGCTAAATTCTTCTCGTCGATGGGCGCTGCGCTGAAGATGGACCCCACCCAAATCAGGGTGGCCGAATTCTGGAAGGTGCGTGGATGCCCCTTAGGTTCGGCTTTGCGCAAGAAATTCAAACACATGAAGGTGCGCCCCGCCCATAAATTCAGCTGCGTGTATAGCGAAGAGGTACTTGAAAACCGTGGCGAAGCCATGAGCAGCCCTGGCGACGTGATGTATAACAAGGTGCAGGTAAACGGCAGCATGGTACATATCACTGCCATCTTCGGGTTCACCATCGGCGGACTGGTGCTGAACGACATTTATCAGAAGACGTTAGGCGCGGTTTCGGCCTCAACACAAGCCTCTTCTACTGAAAACGCATAGAAAAGGTAGAAGATTATACAACATTTTAAACTTTTTTCAGTTATATAGATAACGGTGTACCAAAACACACGACGAAAAAGAACATGTACCAAACAATAAACGCTAATATCACACACGACCGCATGAGCGTAGCCGAACGAGGGGTGAAACGCTTTGCCGACATTCTGTGCTCACTGGTGGGCCTGATTGTCCTATCACCCGTCTTCTTGCTTATCATCGTGCTGATGAAGCGACAAGGCAACGGCCCCGTTTTCTTTCGCCAAGAACGCGTAGGCTACAAAGGCAAGCCGTTCACCATCATTAAGTTTAGAACAATGAGCAGCGTTATTGAAGACAATGGGCCACAACTGGTAGCCAAGAGCGATAGTGCTAACTCGACACCACTGGAGATGTTTCTTCGCGATCATCATCTCGACGAGTTGCCACAGTTGTGGAACGTGCTGAAGGGCGATATGTCGATTGTAGGGCCACGCCCCGAACGTCAATACTTCATCAACAAAATAATGGAGCACGATAGCAGCTACCCCCTGCTGTTTGAGATGCGCCCAGGCCTCACCTCTGAAGCCACACTATATAATGGCTACACCGACACTATGCAAAAAATGCTGAAGCGCCTACACATGGACATACATTATCTTGAGCACCGCACTCTGTGGACCGATGTTACCATCGTGTTTAAAACAGTGGTGTGCATCGTGAGCGGAAAGCGCTTTTGATAAGCCAAACACAACAATATTTATCAAGAAACAATACAACTATTTTATTTAGATATAAAAAGACAATGAAGAAACTTGCTTTTTTCTTTCTCCTACTGCTAATGGCAACCGTGAGTGCCAAGGCACAATCGGGCATGACCGACAACCAAGTGATGGCCTTCGTGCTGAAGGAGCATAACGCTGGCACGTCGCAAGCACAGATTGTGACCAAGCTGATGCAACGTGGTGTTGACATACAGCAGATACGACGCGTAAGACAGAAATATGAAAGTATGCAGAAAGGCAATGCCGTGGGCTATGTGTCTGACGGCGAGTCGAAAGTCGACGACAGTCGTATGCGCAAGAACAATGGAAAGAAGAAAACAACAGGCTCTTCACTTATCGACGCTCAGACCGAAGACGATAGCAACATGAGCAACAGCCGTTTACAAGACTTCCGTAAGAGCAAGCAGGGTGGCAAAGGCGGAAAGCAATATACCAACGAAGACCAGCTGGCCATGGAGAGCGAGCTGGGACTGTTTATGCCCACCGACACCGCCACGCTGGTGAAACAGCTGATGGAAGAACGCGAGCGTGAACGCAAAAAGGTGTTTGGACGCGACATCTTCAACAACTCAGAACTCACCTTCGAGCCCAATATGAACATTGCCACACCACAGAACTATCGTCTGGGGCCTGGCGATGCCGTTATCATTGATGTGTATGGTGCCTCGCAACGCACCATTGAAAGCACCGTATCACCCGATGGCGAGATTACGATTGAAGGCTTTGGACCCGTAGCCGTAAGCGGACTGACCGTGGCTCAGGCCAACGCCCGCCTGCGTAGCACGCTGGGCAGCCGCTATAGCAGCAGCAAGATAAAGCTCACGGTGGGCCAAACACGCACCATCATGGTAAACGTGATGGGCGAGGTAAAGACACCTGGCACCTACACCCTGGCAGCCTTCGCCACCGTGTTTCATGCCCTGTATATGGCTGGTGGCACAAACGACCTTGGTACACTGCGCAACATCAAGGTGTACCGCAACAGCAAGCTCGTTACCGTGGTCGACATCTACGACTATATCTTGAACGGGAAACTGACTGGCAACGTGCGATTGGCCGATAACGACGTGATTGTTGTAGGCCCCTACGACTGCCTTGTAAACATAACAGGCAAGGTAAAACGCCCCATGTTCTACGAGATGAAACAGAACGAGAGCATAGCCTCACTGTTGAAATATTCGGGCAACTTTACTGGCGATGCCTATCGTAAGAGCGTGCGCGTATTCCGCAAGTCGGGAAACGAGCATGCTGTGTTCAACGTGGGCGAGTTTGACTTTGCCAGCTTCCACATTGCCGATGGCGACTCGGTAACTGTCGACTCGGTGCTGCAACGTTATAAGAACACCGTTGAACTGAAGGGCGCTGTGTTCCGCCCCGGAATGTATAACCTGGGCGAACAGGTTAACAGTGTGCGCTCGCTCATTGAGCAAGCCGACGGTGTGACCGAAGCAGCCTTCACAAACCGCGCCGTCATTCATCGTATGAAGGCCGACCGCACCCTCGAAGTGCTGAGCATCGACCTGGGGGGCATACTGAATGGCAAGGTGGCCGACGTGCCCTTGAAAGAAAACGACGTGCTGTTTATCTCTACCAAGCCCGAACAGGTAACACAACGCACCCTTACCATACGTGGCGAGGTGCGCTTCCCTGGCATCTACCAATATGCTGATAACGAAACCATTGAAGACTTTGTGCTGCAAGCTGGTGGCTTAACTGATAAGGCGTCGACCGCAAAGGTGAGCGTAAGCCGCCGCGTAAACGACCCCAAAGCCTTGCAACCCGATAGCATTATTGCCAAGAACTATACACTGAGCCTGAAAGATGGCTTCGTGGTTGACGGCACACCGGGCTTCGTGCTTATGCCTTTCGACGAGGTTTACATCATGAAGAGCCCCGCCTATACCGAACAACAAAACGTAAAGGTTGAGGGCGAGGTGATGTTTGCTGGCACCTACTCGCTCACACGTAACAACCTGCGCCTAAGCGACCTCTACTATAAAGCTGGTGGTGGCAACGCCCTGGCCTATATAAAGGGAGCCCGACTGGTGCGCAAAGCTAACGAGAACGAGAAGGCGCGTATGCTTGCCGCCTACCAGATGCAGAGCGAACAGCAACGCAAAAACCTGCTTGAGCTGGCAGCCAGCAGCAACAACGCAGGTGGCATACAGCAAGCAGCCGAAGGTGCTAAGAACGCTAACATGGAGCGCTTCAGCGTGCCCGACGAATATCCTGTGGGCATCGACTTGGCTGCCGCCATCAAAGAACCAGGCAGCGATGCCGACATTATTCTGCGCGAAGGCGACCGCCTCATCGTGCCACAATATAACGGTACTGTGAAGATTAACGGCGCCGTGATGTATGCTAACACCGTGGCCTACGAAAAAGGAAAGAAACCCAGCTACTATATAGACCAGGCGGGCGGCTACGCCACCGACGCCGTAAAGCGCAACGCCTACATTATATATATGAATGGCAAGGTGGCCAAGATGAGCCATGGTGCCAAGGTGCAGCCCGGCTGCGAGATTGTGGTGCCCGCCAAACTGAAACGTAAGATGAGTATGGCCGAGACCATGAGCTTGGGTAGCAGCATGTCAAGCATTGCCGCCATGATTGCCACCATTGCCAATATGTCGAAATAAGCAGAAACTGTGTTTTGAAGATAGTAAATTAATAACCAATAAAAAACCAAATGTTATTTAAAAAGAAGCAAAGAAGCCATTCATTAGCATCATATATGATGGCTGCACTATTGTTCGTATCAAACACTGTCGCGGCACAAGCCGAGAATGAAGAAACAAAGCAATGGCCCGACTTACCGTTGCTGACCATTGAAACCATTGACCACGTAGAGCCAACGGCCACCGTGGTAACACCCCCTGAAGGAAGTTGGGGCACAAGCATCGTGAGTGAACATGTGCCAGGACGTATGGTCATTACATTAAAAGGCGAAACCCTCTACGACAGCGGCGACTATGTAAAAGGAGAGTCGGGCATACGAATGAAGATAAGGGGAAACACGACAGGAGCAAATCTTCCTCAGCATCCCTATAAATTAAAGTTATCAAAGAAAGCCGACTTACTAACTCCCAACAGCGGAAAAGCTAAAAGCAAAGATTGGGCGTTACTGTCTGTTCACACATGGAACAAGGCCATGAAAGATAACGAGAGTAACATCTTAACCGAGATGGGAAACGCCGTATGCAGCGCTCTTGGTTTTTCATGGGTACCACGCACACAATTTGTAAACCTTGTGTTAAACGGAAAGTATCAAGGCATTTATCACCTGTCAGAAACATTTGAGCGCAGTGATAGCCGAGTAAACATCGGCAAGAAAGGCCTACTCATTGAGAACGATGCCTATTGGTGGAAGCCTGGCGAAGTATATTTCAAGACAAACCATCAGAACAAGGCCATGGGTTACACCTTTAAGTATCCCGACTCAGACGATGTGACAGAAGCCGAACTGGCCAACATCACCACATACATGAATAATGTTGAGGAAGCTATCTTCTCAGACAACGAAGCAGACAACTATCTCGACTATACAGAGTTTGCTCGCTGGATACTTGCGCACGACATTCTTGGTTCAAATGATGCCGCTGGCAGCAATGCATATTTATATAAAAATGAGCTCAGCGAAAACGAGCCTAACGACGACAAGCTGAAGATGGCCGCGCTATGGGACTTAGACTCTTCGTTCCTCGTTGACGACAACATATGGAGCAATCAGCATAAGATGGATGTATTCTATTATCCAGAACTGTTCAAAAAGAAAGGCTTCGTAGAAAAATATAAAGAACTATACAACGAAAAGAAAGACGGTATATACGCCTCGGTGAGCGATTGTTTGAACAAAATGAAAGATAACATTGGCGAAGCCTTTGAACAAAGCCGTGCCATGCACCAAGAGGTATTTGAGGGCGAGTGTAAGAATACGCTTTCCGAACAGATTGACGAAGTTCTGACACACCTCAAAACTCGCCTTGACGCCCTTGAGACAATGGTTCCCGCCATGAATGTAGAAACGGGCATCAGCAATGTGCAAACCCCTACCACACTATGGCAGCGCACCGACCTTTTCGGACGTAACTACACACATACAAACACCTCAACGCTGCCATCGCAGATATATATTGAAAAGATGAGCGATGGCACTGTGAGAAAAGTATTTAAGAAATAAAACAGATAATGGACGAAGGTAAGAAAAAACTCATCAGTGTAAACATTTTAGATGTAATAACACTGCTGAAGAAGGATAAACGTAAACTTATTATCTATAGCTGCGTAGCAGCGGCTATAGGTGTGGTAGTGGCACTCAGTACGCCCAAGACATACGACAGTTCGGTGACGCTGGCTCCTGAAGAATCGGGAGCAGGTTTCTCGAGCAGTATCTCATCATTGGCATCAATGGTAGGCATGAACATGCGCATTGGGCAAACTGGCGATGCCCTCTACCCAGAAATTTATCCTGACGTAATGTCTTCGCCCGACTTTCTCGTTTCACTTTTCCCCATTAAGGTAAAGACCATAAAAGGCGATGTATCGTGCGACTATTACACTTATCTAACAAAGCATCAGAAGTCGGCCATCACCGACTATCCTTTGCTTGCCATGCAATATATTGTCTCTATCTTCAGCGTAAAAAACGAAGCACTGGAAAAAGGCAAAGGAAAAGACGCTTGCAACACCCCTCTTTGGCTCACCAAAGACCAGTATAGGGTTGTAAAGTCGTTGTCGAAAGGCATACAATGTGCGGTTGACAAGAAAACCAATGTTATCACAATTAAGGTAACCGACCAAGACCCATTGGTTGCAGCCTTGGTAGCCGACTCAGTAAAGCAACACCTACAAGTAGCTATTACCGAATATAAGACTAAGAAAGCATGTAACGACTTGCAATATATGCAACGCCTGTTTGAGGAGGCACGCAGCCAGTATGACAAGGCGCGTCAAACCTATGCTGCCTATGCCGATGCAAACCAAGAGGTGACATTGCAAGCCTACAAGATGAAGGCCGATGACCTTGAGAACGATATGCAGTTAAAATATAACATCTATACACAGGTGGTTGAGCAGTTGCAGTTGGCAAAAGCCAAAGTGCAAGAGCGCACCCCTGCCTTCACTGTTATTGAGAGTGCAGCCGTTCCCTTGCGTGCCAGCAGCAAGTCGCGCGCATCAATGGTCATCACCTATCTGTTCTTTGGTTTCTTCCTACGCTTTGGCATTTTAGTATGGAAAAACCGTAACCTCTTTATACATATTTAAACAACAAACATCTGACGCTCGCATGCGTCAGTATGTTTTTCTCTTTTTATTCGATGATACATATTTTTAAAAAGCATCCGTATATTGCTGCTTCCATTGCTGCCATCTTGGTGGCAGTGGTGACATGGATGCTTGTGCCCAAGACATACGGAGCACAGGTGAAGATATCAGACGAATATAAAGAAACCGACTTAAGCATAGGCTTAAACCAGCTTAACGTGTTAACACGCGATTTGGCTGGAGATGTTAACAAGGGTGTAAACGACATTGAGGTGTATTGGCGCATCTTAAAATCAGAAGAGATGGCACAAACCATTGCTCACACACAGGTGCCAGGCAAAGGTGTTGATTATGCCCATTATTTAGCCGAGCCCGACACCCTTGAAGCTATCACCCGCAACATCAGTTATAACATATCAGCCAAACAGCAGACTCTTACCGTTCAATTTGCCGACCACGATCCTGTGGTAGCCGCACAAATGCTTGACAGCGTAATGATGCATCTTCAAAACACCATTACGGCCCATCGTCGCGACAAGTCATTGCAAAAATATCAAGCGGCTATGACAAAGCGCCATCTTGCAGGCCAAGCATATCATAAGGCGTTAAACGATTATGCCAACTATGTTGACACTCACGTTGAACAAACCTTACCCTCAGAGCAGAAACAAGCCGATGCACTGAAAGAAGAGATTGACAAACGATATAACGATTATAATAAGGCTGTGATAGAATGTGAACGCTACAAGATGTTATCAAAGCGTTCATACCTTTCATATGGCATCATCAAAAGCAACATGGTGCCCACACAAGCCACACCTTATTTAATAGGCTATGTGTTACTGGCCCTATTTATAGCCTTACTCTCAGTAAAAGCATGTAAGCTGTATGCTACATGGAAACGAAACCCAGTAATTACCGACTTTGGTAATGCCACCTCGCCTTGGTGCATTACATTGGTAGTATGGGGTAGCCTGATGATAGCCATGCAGTTTAGCGACCCCACATGGCTTAATGCCCCCAGTTCCCAGTTCTATACCAGCCTGTGTTTGTGGTTGGTGTTCTTCTGCCCTGTTTCGTTTATCACCTATACTTTATTACCTTGCAACACCACCGACCGTCAACAAATACAATATCAAGCGGCCTCACCCATTCATATGAACAAGATAGGCATCTGGATGTTTTATTTTTTGTTTACAATCAGCGTCATCATCACGCCGCTGTTTATTAAACGAATTATGGACATCGTTATGATGTTTGGCACTGAAGACTTGATGCTCAACATGCGAAACCTAGCCGTTTACGGAAACCAGCAAAGCTTCTTAAACTATGCCATTGTCGTAAACGAGACGCTTATGATTGTAGCGTTATGGGCCTATCCACAGGTAAAGAAATGGGTAATGGCGGTTGCTTGTCTTTCAAGTTTAGCCAATTCTATTGCCATTATGGAGAAAGGTGGCATGCTCTTAGTTATCTTCTGCATTGTCTTTATCCTTTATCAACGCAGTTACATTAAGATACGCACTATAGCGGTACTGGCCGTGGTACTGATTCTTTTATCCTACGGTTTCAACTTGATGCGTGAGAGCAAAGACACTATCGACTATCAGAACGACGACTCTATATTCAATTTCATTGCCATGTATCTGCTGTCGCCACCCGTAGCCTATTGCACCCTTACGCGCGAGTTGGTACCACAATTTGGAGGCCACACGTTCCCCTTGGTTTATTTGTTCCTTATCAAACAAGGAATGGGCAACTATGTGTTCTTTGACCGTTTGCAAGAGTTTGTTTTTGTACCCGTATCGACCAATGTTTATACGATATTTCAGCCTTTCTATATGGACTTTGGACAGTTTGGCGTAGCCATCTTTGCCGTGGTTTATGGTGTACTTACGGGCTGGGCCTATAGGCAGATGCGCAATGGTGTAGCCTTTGGCAAGTGCTTTTATATGTATATAGCCTATTGTCTCATCTTCCAGTTCTTCCAAGAATACATCTTTACAGGCAACATGCATATTGTGCAGCTCATTGTGTTTCTCTTTATTTGCACTCAAGACAAATTTAACATTACACTGAGAAAGCCACAGATACGACAACAGTAAAACACTGTTATAACAAGCTGTTAAACACAGATACAATAAAAAGTAAACGAGAAAATGAAAGTGACAAACATCATACAACGCATTTCAGGCAAAGACCCACGTTCAGCTTTGTTGCTAAAAAACGTGTTGGCATCGCTGGCCGTAAAAGGTTGGTCGGTGGTGGTGCAACTGTTGCTCGTTCCGCTTACCTTGGCGTGCCTTGGCGTGTATGAAAATGGTGTATGGTTAACCATTAGCTCGGTATTGTTATGGATTGATAATCTTGACGTAGGCTTAGGCAATGGCTTACGCAATAAGTTGGCTGTTTGTTTAGCCGAAAACAACATTGAAAAGGCGCGCCAAATGGTATCGTCAACCATTGCCATGCTCACCAGTATCATTATTCCTGTAACCATTGTTTTATTGATAGCCGAGTGTGTGGGCGATGTGTATGCATTTCTGAACGTGTCGCCTCAGCGCATTGGTAACCTAGTTACCATTTTGTTGTCATCAACTATCATGGTGTGTGCCACTTTTATACTTAAGTTTCTCGGAAACTTTTACATGGGTTTACAATTGCCCGCCATCAATAATGCTATCGTTACAGGTGGCAACACACTGGCACTAATAGGCACAGGCTTGGTGTATCTCAGCGGTCGTCACTCGTTGTTATTAGTGGCTATGGCATACACAGCAGGCCCCTTGCTTTCATATCTCATTTGTTTGCCTATCACCTTTTTAGGCCGCTATCGCCACTTATGTCCCTCGTTCCGCCTTATCAACGTGTCGGCCATGAAGGAACTGTTCAATATAGGAAGCAAGTTTTTTGTATTACAGATAGCTGGCATCGTGTTGTTTTTCTCAACAAACATACTCATCTCGCGTTTCTTCTCGCCCAGTATGGTAACGCCTTATCAAATAGCAAACCGCTATTTCATGGTATCAATGTTGCTCTTCACTATCTTATGCGTTCCCTATTGGAGCGCTACTACCGACGCTTACGCCAAGCACGACTTTGCATGGATACGCCAAGCCAACCGCACACTGAACAAAATAATGCTGGGCATAGCACTACTGATAGGGCTTATGACAATAGGCTCGCCACTGGTTTATCATATATGGATAGGCACCAAAGCATCAGTGCCCTTTTCAATGACAGTTCTTGTAGGCCTATATGAACTGATACTCATACTGAGCACTCGCTATTCGTTCGTGCTCAACGGCATTGGGGCCCTACGTCTTCAGTTATATGTAACCATTGCCCTGGCCCTATGCTATATGCCATTAGCCATCTGGGTGGTGGGGCAATATAACAACATCAACGCTCTGTTACTGCTTATGTGCTTTATCAACATGCCAGGCTTGGTGGTAAACATTATTCAATATTATAAAATTATTGGAGGCAAGGCCAAAGGCATTTGGGTACAATAAATCTATCATTAAATGCTTAACAACAAGCCATAAACAGCATATAAAAGGAGCAAACAAAGGAAAGAAAAAAGATGGAAAAAACAACAACAGCAATACTTCTCGCGACCTATAATGGCGCACGCTATCTGCGCGAACAAATAGAGTCGATTTATGCACAAACCTATCAAGACTGGACACTGTATGTTCACGACGATGGGTCGACTGATGGTACGCAAGAAATATTGGCCGAATATGCAAACACAAAGGCCAACTTTGTTGTGCTCGACTATCCCAGCCAACATGGGGCGAAAGCCAATTTTATGAGTCTGCTAAAGATGGTAGAAGCTTCTTATTATTTTTTTACAGACCAAGACGACGTATGGCTGCCCAATAAAATAGAGGTTTGTATGCAACAGATGCTGCAAACCGAGCGCGAAAACGTTAATAGCCCCCAAACGCCCATCTTGGTATGTTGCGACGTGCGTGTAGTAGACGAAGCGTTGCATCCCATTGCACCTTCGTTGTGGCAGTATTCGGGCACCCATCCCGAGTTTCTCACCACGTTTGCCGAAAGCGCAGCCACCCCCTTCGTTACGGGTTGCACCATGCTCATCAATCATCGCGTAAAAGAGGTGGTGTTATGGCACAAGCTATCAAAAGCTGTTATGCACGATACCTTTATCACCTTATGCGCACTAAAAGCCCAAGGCAAGGTGGTGCCCATTTTTCAGTCGTTAATGCTTTATCGACAACACGGTTTAAACACATTAGGGGCTTACTCGAAGACGATGAACACATGGGCCTACAAACTGCGACACCTTAAAACAGTATGGCACAACCATACCGCCCATTGGCGCATGCTCAAGGCTTTAGGCTATGGCTCATGGTTTAAGTTTATGAAGTATAAACGTCTTTATAAAAAAAGATGCCATAACGTTAACAGTTAAAGCGGCAACAAACGTTTAAACAAATAGTTCATGAAACATTTAGAAAGAAACAATAATAACGATATACCAGCTACCCATGAGCAAAGAGAACAGGTAAAAGTGGGGGCAATATTGGTTCTCTACAATCCTAACCTAGACCTTTTGCAACAATGTGTTGACACTTTGGAACAACAGGTTGACGAGGTGTGTGTTGTTGATAACTCTACCTCCTCACACAGTTCCTTCTTCTGTGCATACAAACAAAAGGTTTGTTATATAGCTAACATGAAGAATATAGGCATAGCCGCTGCACAGAACATAGGCATCGAGCATTTTAAACGTCTACAATTCCACTTCGTTCTCTTTTCTGACCAAGATAGCCTTTCGCCACAGGGCTTAGTGCAAGGTTTGCTTACTGCTTATCAACACCTTTCCCCCATCATACCCATTGCTTGCATCGGCCCTATGCCCATTAACAGAACTAATGGCAAGCCCTACTTCTGCCCACAAAACGTACTGAAAACAGGGCAACACGAAGGCGTAACCTATCATCAAGTGCATAGCATTATATCATCCTATTCGTTTATACCATTAAAGAATTTTGAGGTGGTGGGTAATATGCGAGAACAATTGTTCATCGATTTTGTTGACGACGACTGGTGCTGGCGTGCCCTTACCTATCATCAAATGGTATCTGTTTTGGTGCCCAACATTCGTATCGAGCACGAGCTAGGCGTATCGTCAACATTTATGGGGCGCAATATCAGCCTCTCGTCGCCCTTTCGCATGTATTATCAAACGCGCAACTTACTGTGGATGTGCCGCCAGCCCTACACCCCTACTTACTGGAAACGCATGAACTTGAAAAAGCTGTTAATCAAGTTTGTTTATTATCCCTTATTTACCCATCAGCGCTGGGCCTACCTTAAACGCATGGTGCAAGGAGTGATAGACGGACTAAGAACATCATTAAACTAAAAAAGAACCAACTGTAAGGCGAACAAGAATAAAATGACTGATACGAAACAACAAAAACAGCATATAGGCATTGTTATTGTAACGTTTTACCCCAATGCCACCATCTTAGCCTCACGCTTACGTGCGTTAGGCAATGAGGTAAGCGTAGCCGTAGTTGACAATACCCCCACAACAACAGAGCAGGCATCAGCTCCCCTCACGCCACAACCTCTTCAACAATTATTTGCCTTACCCCACATTGCTCATATCACATTACATGCCAATACTGGCATTGCCCATGCACAGAACGAGGGCATAAAATGGCTAACGGCCCAGGGCTGTAGCCACATTGTTTTTTTTGACCAAGATAGCGAATATACATTAACGTATGTGCAGAACATTGTGGCCGAATATAATCGCATCAGCCTTCTACAGCCCTCGTTAGGCATTTTAGGGCCTCGCGTCATCAATCAAACTGATGGTGCAGAGTATCATTCTGTAATTCATATCGACGAGCAGCAAGACAATGGCTTCATACGTCGTCGCGAAATAATCAGTTCGGGCAGTTGTATAGCTATCAACAAGCTACACACAATAGGCATGATGGACGATGCGTTATTTATCGATTATGTCGACTTTGAATATTGCTGGCGAGCAGCCCATAAGGGGTTGATAAGTGGCATCACAACAGCTGTAAGCCTACCGCATAAGGTAGGCAATAACGACCTGCACTTTCCACATGGCTATCGGGTCATCATCTCGGCACCGTTTCGCTATTATTATCAATATCGCAACCACCTATGGCTCTGCCGGCGTGGCTACGTACCCATGCAGTGGAAGATAAACACTGGCATCAAGCAATTTTTACGTATTTTCTACTTTCCATTCATGGTAAAAGGCTGGCAAAACATTGAGAAGAACATGTTTAAAGGCATCGCACACGGCTTGTTTAAACCAGCTAAACAATCTTTTACGCGACAAAAGTAAGACAAGATATTATACAATAATATAACTAAAAAAGAGTTATATATAATAAAATGTAGAAAGAGTTAAACACACACAATGATATATAATTGTTATCTTACATGTGCGTTGTTGCCATTCCTTGTGAGTGCCATCAGCGGCTTTATATTCACCCCACAAATCATCAGTTTCTGCTTAAAACGCAAGCTGTACGACTTGCCTAACGAGCGCAAGGTGCATCATAGCGCCATACCGCGTCTGGGTGGTGTGGCCTTTCTGCCTTGCATGTTGCTGGCCTTCTTAGTAGCCATGCTGGTGCTGAGCAGTCTTACGCCAGGCATACCCGTAAAGGTGGGGCTGTGGTCGTGCGTGTTCCTCATCAGCATCTTTATGATATATGTGGTGGGCATTGTTGACGACCTTGTAGGCTTGGGTGCCCGCACCAAGTTTTTGGTACAAATTATTGCAGCCTCGCTCATGCCCCTGTCAGGCCTTTGGGTGAACGACCTATATGGCCTATTCGGCATCTACGAGATACCCTTCTGGGTAGGAGCCCCCATCACGGTGTTTATATTAGTGTTTATCGACAACGCCATGAACCTTATTGATGGCATCGACGGTCTCTCGGCAGGCCTGGCCCTTATCTCGCTCACGGGCTTTCTATATTGTTTTGCACGCGAAAACATCTGGACATATTGCGTCATGGTGTCGGGCATGATGGGGGTAATCACTGCCTACCTTTACTACAACTTGTTTGGCAAGGCCGAGAAGAAGCAAAAGATATTTATGGGCGACTCGGGCAGCCTTACCATAGGTTTCATTTTGGGCTTCTTGTTCATCAAGTTTGCTATGAACAACACTGCCATCATGCCCTACCGCAGCGACAGCCTCTTGCTGGCCTATACGCTGCTCATAGTGCCCTGTTTCGATGTGGTGCGTGTGGCCCTCACCCGCATACGCAAAGGCACCTCAATCTTCCACCCCGATAAGAACCATATCCACCACAAACTAATGCGTAGTGGCCTATCTCAGCACGCCAGTTTAGCTGTCATCCTATTACTGGCCTTGCTGTTCTGCCTCATCAATGTGCTGCTACTGAAGGTAACAAAAATCACCGTTATCGTTATTTCTGATGTGGTGATATACATTCTCTTCCAGCTGGCCTTGAACATGATCATACGTCATCACGGCCAGAAAGCAATTGAATAGCGCCCCCAGTGAGCGCTGGCAAACGAACCAAATTCAAGATTAAACCAACATGAATAGTTATGTAGAAACCCGCCTTAAACACGAAGAGAAAATCGAGTATAGGGCGCATTACGGATGGACAGCATGGGTATTGCCCGTGGTAGTGTTCATCTTTCTGTCGTTGCCCTTGCTAAGCTGTCTCGACAGTCCGGCATACAAGTCAGAGTATGATGAAGTATATACCGACACGTCATCGTTCACAGGGCTTTACGTCTTTGTCTTTTTATTAGGCTTAGGTGTATTGCTTTACCACTATCTGCGCATAAAGAAGACCGAGATAGCGATTACCTCACAACGCGTTATCATCAAAACGGGCGTGTTCTCAACGCGCTTTGTCGATGTTAAGCTATCAAGAGTTGAGGGCATTGGCATACAGCAGTCGGCCATCGAGCGCATGTCAGACAGTGGCACCATTGCCATCAACACACTCGAGAACAACGTGTTTACCCTGAGCCACATTAAACAGCCCGACCTGTTTCGCAAGGCTTTTCAGCAAGCCTTAGAGCAATATATTGCCATGCGCGAAGCACAATAAAGAAGAGGGGCTTGTCTATACAACGGCCAAACAATATGATGAAAACGCATACTGATACGCCCTCAAAGTAGGACGGTGGCCTCCGCGCCCCATCCTCCAGCACCCAGCACTTATAAAAACAACAAAAGGACAACAAAAACAATATCTATATCTTAACAATGTTGTTCTTGTTGTCCTTTTATGGTTCAATATGGTTGTGTTTTCTATTTTGCACAACCACATCTGCTATTTTTATTCAGCCCGCCCATCAAGAGCATAGCCCTTGAAGGTTTGAGGAAACTGAAATTTCGCAACAACGTTATTTCACTTCAATGTGTTTAACGTCTTTATCTTCGTGCTTAACATTCTTTGGCATCACAATCTCTAAGACGCCATCCTTAACCTCGGCGCTAATCTTATCGCGATCAACGTCTTCAGGCAAGGTATAAGTCTGCTCATAATTGCTGTAAGCAAACTCGCGACGCAGATAATGCGTATGTTTGTCTTCATCCTTGTGCTCCATCTTATTCTCAATGGCCACGTTCATCAAGCCATCGGCATCAATGTTCATGCGCACCCACTCTTTCTTCAAGCCAGGCACAGCCACTTCCATTGTATATTCGGTAGCCGTTTCCTTAACGTTCACTGCAGGAGCGGTGCCGTTTACGCGGGGCATCCACTGAGTGTCAAAGAAGCTATCATCAAACCAATTGTTCAACCAATTCTGATTATTGTTTCTGCGAACTAACAACATAATTTTTACCTCCTAATTATCTTTTTCTCACCCATCCTTTGCCTTGCGGCTCGGTGGGGCTTTATGTTTGTTATTATTAATGTATCTCACTGATTGCCTGTGCCTTTCAGCTTCGGCTTTCACCCACATACACGCAATATACGTGCCAACAGCGCTACGTATGGGGCAAGAAAAAGCCATGGATGCCACACCTGTCTTAAAGTGTGCCACCCATGGCATGAAAAGATAATTTTTTTAAACTTTGCTGCCAGTATCGTCAGTCTTTTTTCAGCGAGTGCAGAGGCTCAACCTAAAACAAACTTCAACACAAATATCACAGCCAAGATGATGAGCGTGAGGTTAACGTCTTTCGTCTTGAAGGTGCAACACTTCATGGCCACATAGCTCATTGTAAGGAAGGTAGTGGCACCAGCAATCACCTCGGTGCGCACATTCATGGTTCGGGCATCAAAGCCGAACAAGCGGTTTAACATTTTCATACTGCAAAATTATAAAACATCGCACCAATATGCAAGTTTTTAACAATGCTATTCGCCACAAAGACCATTTCTGCCTCAGTACTTGGTGCAAGTACTGCAGTAATCTCCGCCAAGTACTGGAGTAATCTCGGCCAAGTACTGAGACGAATACCGCCAAAGGCTTTGCTGCAACCCCGCAAACCACATAACAAACTGGCCTATAACGACACAGAAAGCGCTGCCGTTCATATACACGAAGAGGCACATCCTCCTTATATACAATCACACGACCCATCGCCAAGACAATCCCGACCGCAATCAACCACTTACAATCCGAGATGAATCCATGAACAATTTCATCCGCCTCACCTCCATCAAGAATCTACACATCATTTCTATCCATTCTGTCTGCTCAACCTTTTTATATTCAAAATAGACTTTGCGGATAGCTATAATTAGTGTTTACTGAATAATTTATAACTCTCTGATAT
>UMGV01020235.1_pt1 | contig 20672 bp, 18 predicted proteins | sample 1965361 | NCBI WGS metagenome assembly UMGV01 (sample SAMEA4836081, study PRJEB28245) | human gut metagenome | biome: gut microbiome; material: fecal sample | place: Denmark | collected 2008
AATATTTATGAAAAAATATTTTATATTATTACTATGTTTTATTTCTCTTTTCACTATATCTTGTAAGACTAAATATAAAACATCTACACCTGATGATGGATTATTAGTGAATGAAACAACTACTAGAGAAAAACAAAATGATATGAAAGCTTTAAAAAAAGCTATTCAAAAATATCATGTTGATTATACACATAAATTAAGTGAAAAAGAATTTGAAGATAAATATAATGAATTATATAATCGTTTAGGTGAATTATCGTCAGATGAGTTTTGCTTTGAAATTATGAAATTATTATCTTTAATTGGTGATAATGCAACGAAGGCTACTCTTGATAGTACTCGTTACGCCAATAGATATTATTTACCATTTGAAGTTGATTTATTTGAAGAAGGTTATATAATTTATGAAGCTGCTAAAGCATATCGTAATTATATAGGTTATAAAATTGTTAAGATTGAAAATACTGAAATTGATGATGTAGTTAATATTTTAAAAGATTACTATAGCGGAGATACTGTTGCTCGCCAAAAATACTTATGTGTTAGAGATATTGTTTTCTGGGATTTATTAAAAGCTGCTAAAATTGTAAATTCTAAAGACGTAAAAGTTACTCTTGAGTATAAAGGTACAACAGAAGAAGTTACTTTTAAAGCTTTTAAGAATTCTGATTATAAAACAATGGAATTTGGTAAAGATGCTGATGATTTAATTTCAAAATATAATGATAAATATTATACATATGAAAAAGCTGATAATTGTATTTATATTCAGTTTAATGTATGTAATGAAGATCCAAACAAATCTGTGAAATCATTTGTAGATGAACTCTCAAAAGTTGCTAACCCAGATGTTTTCCATGGAATTATTCTTGATTTAAGAAATAATCCTGGTGGATTACAAGATACAATTTATCCATTGACAACAATGCTTTATGATTATAAAACTAAAAATAGCAAAGCTCAAGTTTTTGTATTGACTGGAGCTGAAACTACTGGTGTTGCTGTTGTTAATATTTTTGAACGTATGAAAGATTATGTAACAGTTATTGGAGCGCCTACTGGTGGTTTAAATAATTTCTATGGTGATAAAATTTATTATACGTTACCAAACACTTTATTAAGAGTTTCTTTACCAGAAATTCATTTCGACTTCTATAAAGGTGATGATATTTCTGTGTATAAACCTGATATTTTAGTGACACAAAGATATGAAGATTATGAAAAAGGAATTGATACTTTAATTAAAACATGTCAAACAATTGCTGAGTCTTCATTTAAGAATTAGTTAAAATAATAAGTCAGTGATTAATATTTCATTGACTTTTTTCTTAAAATTTAAAGAAAGAGTCTATTAGACTGAAGAGATTAATATAATGAAAAAAATAATTGAATTTATTCCTAATATTAGCACTTGTGATGAAAAAATAATTAAGATGTTTATTGAATTAGTAAATAGTAAAAGAAATGTGAGATTACTTAATTATTCTAGTGATGTTTGCCATAATCGTTCTGTTTTTACAATCATAGGTACAAGAGAAGGTATAAAAGAAATAGCTTTTGATTTTGCAAAAATAGCCATTTTGGAAATCGATATTACTAAACATAAAGGTGTGCATCCACGTATTGGAAGTATTGATGTGATGCCTTTTGTACCACTTAAAAATATTTCGATGGATGAATGTGTTGTTTTATCAAAAGAAGTAGCTTTAGATATATATTCTAAACTTGGTTTACCTGTATATTTATATGAATTTTCTCAAGAACGTGAATATCGTAAGAATTTAGCAGATGTTAGAAACTGCGGCTTTGAATCTCTTGATGAAAAAATGAAAGATAAAAACTGGCTTCCTGATTATGGAACTAAAAAACATATGACTGCGGGAGCAACTTGTATTGGTGCTAGAAATCCATTAGTAGCCTATAACATAAATTTAGATACTATCGATATTTCTTTTGCAAAGCAACTTGCTAATGAAGTTAGAGAAAAAACAGGAAAGTTTAAATGTGTTAAAGCCTTAGGATTAGAGATTGTTGAAGAAAACAAAAAATATGTTCAGCTTTCAATGAATTTAACTGATTATAAAATTACATCAATAGTTGATGTTTTTGAATATGTCAATAATAGATGTTTATTAAAAAACATACAAATCATAAATAGTGAACTTATAGGTATGGTTCCTTTAGAAGAAGTATCTAAATCATTAGAAAAATATTTAAAGTTAAATTCTAAACTAAATGAAAGAATTTTAGATTTATCTTTAAAGTTAGATTTACTTGATGACTCAATTGAGGAGTTTATTGATAAGTTATCATCTAATTCACCTACTCCTGGAGGAGGATCTGTTGCTGCTTTAGTTGGAAGTTTAGGAATTGGTCTTATGAATATGGTTACTAATTTTACCATTAATAAAGAAAAATATGCTAATTATCAAGAACTTGCAAGTGATACATTAGTTCAATTAGATATAATTTTAGAAAAAATGAAATCTTTAGTAATTGATGATATTGAAGCATATAATAAAGTGTCAAAGGCTTACAAACTTCCTAAGGATACTGATGAAGATAAAAAAATAAGAAGTTCTGAAATTGAAATTGCTACTCTTAATGCGTTGATTCCCCCATATAAAATAGCTTTATTAAGTTATGATGCTGTAAAAATATTAGAAAATGTATATGATAAATTTAATAAAAATTTAATAAGTGATTTTGGAGTTGCTTGTGAACTTTTTAAGGCATCATTTGATAGTGGCTATATGAATTTTTACATAAATGCTGTTTCTATAGGTTTAGATAAGGTAAGTAATTATGTAAATAAAATAGAATCAATGAAAAAATATATTGATGAAGTTTGCCCAAAAATATTTGATAATATCTTAAATATAATAAAAAACTCTTGAAATTTGTCTAAGAAAATGATATAAATATTATGTAAATAATTTTTTGAAAGGAGAACAAAAATGGCAAAAAAATCTTATGGATTCAGAAAATGGTTTGAATCACAAAACTTACTAGTTCGTTTACTTTTGCTTTTGATTCCTGTTGTTAACTGGGTAATTGAAGTAATATGTAGATGGGAAAAGTATTTAACTAAAGGTGGTTTTATTAACCTTTTACTTGCAATACTTGTACTTTTTGTAGGTTTAGTTTTTGGATGGCTTGATTTTATTTGGGTATTAATATTTGGTCATTTCTTCTTAGGATAATAAACATGAAGAAAAGGATATAGTATTATGAAAGTTGATAAAAAGGATAATATAATCATTGAAAGAATAGATTCATATAACGACAAAAGATTTTCTCAAAAAATTCTTTCCGAACATGGCGCATTTATTGTTAATGATAATGATAAAAAACTATTATATGAAGTTGAAATCATTTCTGCAAATGAAGCCATAATAACAGGCGATGATAGTAAGTATTTTAATAAGGTTATAGATTTATTTCGTTTTTATAGTGAAAATATTTCCACATTCTTTGATAGATATGGTAATGTAATTAAATCTTTTCCTAAATTACAAATATTTGATATCAATATAAAAGATATCCAACCTTCGCAATTTTATGTAGATGAAACAAAACTAAATGAAATAAGTAATTTTATAAAACAAGAAGAGGATATTATTGTTCCCGTTGTGAAATACAAAAACAGATATATTTCTTTAGATGGTCATACGAGGTTATTTTATGCAGTTTTGCATGGCTTTACACGTGTTAAGGCATATATACCTAAAGTTATTGATTTTGATTATATGTTTTTCGTTAATGAAGCAAGAGAAAGAAATATAAATAATATTAAAGATATGAAAAAACTATCTCATTCTGAGTTTGACTTACTTTGGAATAAATTCTGCGATGAAAATAACAAAAAAAATATTAATTAAAGGGCTTATCACTATATAGTGGTAAGTTTTTTGTTTATAAACTGATAAAGTTTTATCATTGATTTTTGTACGAAATCGTACTATAATTTTCAGTATGAAATCGTACTATTATGTTGGGAGGTTATAATGGAACAAATAATATCTAAGAATTTAAAAAGATATAATCAATTTGTTAGCGGAATAGATGCAACTTATCATGAAATATCATACAAACTTAAAATTTCCGATAGTGCTATGGTTATTCTATATACAATTTGTAATTATGGAAAGAAATGTGCATTAAAAACGATATGTTATGAATCAGGATTATCTAAACAAACTATTAATTCTTCGCTTAGAAAATTAGAAAAAGAAGAAATAATATTTCTTGAAAATAGTGATTTAAAAAGAAAGATGGTTTGTTTAACCGCAAAAGGAGAAGAGCTAACTCAAAATACAGCTATAAAACTTCTTAAACTTGAGAATGAGATATTTGATTCTTGGGATGAAAAAGATGTAAATAAGTATTTGGAGTTTACTGAAAGATTTCTAAATGATTTAAAGAAAAAAGTTAAAGATATAAATTAATTGAAAGGAGCGTAATAAGATGATTAAATTATCTGATCATTTTACATATAAAAGTTTGTTCCGATTTACATATTCTTCAATTTTAATGCTTTTATTTTCATCTATATATGGTATAGTTGATGGATTTTTTGTATCAAATTATGTAGGTAAAACACCTTTTGCAGCTCTTAATTTTATTATGCCAGTTTTAATGATACTAGGTTGTATTGGATTTATGTTCGGAACTGGTGGAAGTGCTATAATTTCCAAATTGTTTGGTGAAAAAAATAATCAAAAAGCTAATGAAATATTTTCCATGAATATTTTTGTATCAGTTGCCTTAAGTATTATTCTAGGAGTGTTAGGTTTTATTTTTCTACCACAAATAGGTTATTTGCTAGGTGCTCGTGGTGAAATGCTTTCATATTCTGCTATATATGGAAGAATAATAATTGCTGCTTTACCATTTTATATATTGCAGTATGAATTTCAATGCTTGTTTGCAACTTCTGAAAAACCTAAAATGGGTTTGTATGTGACTTTGGCAGCTGGTTTTGCCAATATGATATTAGACTGGCTTTTCGTTGCTGTGTTTTCTTTTGGATTAGTTGGTGCCGCTGTGGCAACTGCTATTAGTCAGTTTGTTGGAGGAATAATTCCGCTTATTTACTATTTAAGAAAGAATACAAGCTTACTTAGATTATGTAAGTTTAAATTTGATGGTAAATCACTATTAAAAACTTGTACTAATGGTTCATCAGAATTTATGAGCAATATATCGATGAGTCTTGTTTCTATGCTTTACAATTATCAGTTAATGAAATATGCTGGTGAAGATGGTGTAGCTGCATATGGCGTATTAATGTATGTTTCAATGATTTTTCAAGCCATATTTATAGGATATTCAGTTGGTGTCGCTCCTATAGTTGGTTATAATTATGGTTCTAGTAACAATAATGAATTAAAAAGCATCTTAAAGAAAAGCTTTGTAGTCATTGGTGTGTGTTCACTTTTTATGTTTTTAGCAAGTGAGATTTTTTCTAGACCATTAACAAAGATATTTGTTAGTTATGATGAAAATTTACTTTCGTTAACATCTAAAGCTTTTAAGATTTTTTCTTTTAGTTTTTTGTTCTCGGGAATTTCAATTTTTGGATCATCTTTCTTTACTGCTTTAAACAATGGTTTAATTTCAGCGTTAATTTCATTTTTACGTTGTTTAGTATTCCAAGTTGTTGCTGTTATTGTTTTTCCGCTTATTTGGAAAATTGATGGAATTTGGTTTTCAATTGTATTTTCGGAAATAATGTCTGTTTGTACGACTATCTGTTTCTTAGTAATCAAAAAGAAGAAGTACAATTATTAATGTATTATTTAAAAACTATATAATTTGATGTTATATAGTTTTTTATTATATACATATTTTAATTTTCTGAATAATATTTTATTTGCATTTTTTTTATTATTGTAGTATAATGAGTTTAATTGGTATACTTATTTATTAATAAATGCCAAAGAAAGGAATTTTTATATGGGTTATGTAGTTTATAAAAGCGATATGCTTGAAAGTTTTTGTTTGGAAGCTTTCCAAAAATTAGGATTTACAAAAGATGAAAGTAAAATTATTACTGATGTTCTAATGACTAGTGATTTATATGGAATTGAATCTCATGGAATGCAAAGACTAGTTCGCTATCATAAAGGTATTGAAAAAGGTCTTATTAAAATAGATGCTAAACCAGAGGTTGTTTTTGATACACCAATAAGTGCTGTTATTGATGCACATGATGGTATGGGACAACTTGTTGGTCATAAAGCAATGGAACTTGCAATTGAAAAAGCTAAAAAAAGTGGTGTAGGAATCGTTACAGTAAGAAATTCTAACCACTATGGTATTGCTGGTTACTATGCACAAATGGCATGTAAAGAAGGTTTAATTGGTTTTAGTGCTACTAATAGTGAAGCTATTATGGTTCCTACATTTGGTCGTCTTGCGATGATAGGATCTAATCCTATAGCTATGGCTGCACCTGCTGAACCTTATCCATTCTTCTTTGATGCTTCTACAACTGTTGTTACAAGAGGAAAACTTGAAATGTACAATAAGATGGACAAACCTCTTCCAGAAGGTTGGGCACTTGATAAAGATGGCCACGATTCTACAAATGCTCCTGATGTATTGAAAAACATCGTTGCTAAAAATGGTGGTGGAATTATGCCATTAGGTGGCTCTAAAGAACAAAGTGGAAGTCATAAAGGTTATGGTTGGGGAATGGTATGTGAATACTTCTGTTCAATTCTTTCTCAAGGTATGACATCAAATAAAGTAAATCAAGGCGGTAAGAGTGGAACTTGCCATGGATTTATGGCAATTAATCCTGCTTTCTTTGGTAACCCTGAAGATATAAAGAAACATTTCTCAACATTCTTAGAGGAACTAAGAGAAAGTCCAAAAGCTGATGGACAAAATCGTATTTATACACATGGTGAAAAAGAAGTTGCTGCTGTAATCGATCGTAAAAAGAATGGTATTCCAGTAAATGAAAATACTGTTGTGGAAATGATTGAATTTGCTAAATTTGTTGGAATTGATCCAAAGAAATATTTTGGTGATTTTGAAGCTCATACTACAAATATGTTTAAAAATAATTATTAAAAGGTGGATATAAAAATGGCAGAAGAAAAGAAAATGACAATTGCTGAAGAAAGTTTACGCTTACATGAACAAAAAAGAGGTAAAATAGAAGTTGTTACAACTGTACAAATTAAAAATAGACATGACTTATCTATAGCATATACTCCAGGTGTTGCTCAACCATGTTTAGAAATTCAAAAAGACATTAACAAATCTTATGAATTAACACGTAGATGGAATATGTGTGCTGTAATTACTGACGGAACTGCAGTTTTAGGCCTTGGAGACATTGGCCCAGAAGCAGGTATGCCTGTTATGGAAGGTAAATGTGCTTTATTCAAAGCTTTTGCTGATGTTGATGCTTTCCCAATTTGCATTAAGAGTAAAGATGTAGATGAAATCGTTAGAACTATTTATTTGATTTCTGGTAGCTTTGGGGGAATTAACCTAGAAGATATCGCTGCTCCTAGATGTTTTGAAATTGAAAGAAAATTAAAAGAAATATGTGATATACCTGTTTTCCATGATGATCAACACGGTACAGCAATCGTAGTTGGTGCGGCAATGATAAATGCAGCTAAATGTGCTAAGAAAAAAGTTGAAGACTTAACTGTAGTTATTAATGGTGCTGGTGCTGCTGGCTGTGCAATTGGTGAATTCTTATTAGCATTAGGAATTAAAGATTTAATTATGGTTGATATTAATGGAATTATTAATCGTAATGAAGAATATACTAACCCTGCTCATGCGGCAATGGCAAAGAAAACAAATAAAGAAAATAGAACTGGTAAGTTAGCTGATGCTATGAAAGGTGCAGATGTATTTATTGGGGTATCTCGTCCACGTTTGGTTACTGAAGAAATGATTAAATCAATGGCAGATAAACCTATTGTCTTCCCAATGGCTAATCCAGAACCAGAAATTATGCCTGATTTAGCTAAAAAAGCTGGAGCTTACATCGTAGGAACTGGAAGAAGTGATTTCCCTAACCAGATAAATAATGTTTTAGCATTCCCTGGAATCTTTAGAGGTGCTTTTGATGTTAGAGCTAAAGATATAAATGATGAAATGCAAATTGCTGCTTCAAGAGCAATTGCAAGCTTAGTACCAGATGATGAATTAACACCTGAAAACATTATGCCATTAGCATTCGATCCAAGAGTTGGAAAAGAAGTTGCTAAAGCCGTAGCTGAAGCTGCAAGAAAATCTGGTGTCGCAAGAATATAAATAATTTAAGCGCATAGATTTTTAAAAGATCTATGCGTTTTTGTAAAGGAGATAGAAATGTTATTTCAAATACCATATTATAAAAAACATTTAGATGTTGAAATAGAAGATAGCTTAGTAAATGGAGTGTTAACTTCCCATGCTGAAAGCTATAAAACAAGTAAAACAGAGGAAGAATTAGTTCGTGAAGCAATTAATAATCCTATTAATTCTCCTAAACTTGAAGATTTGGTAAAAGGTAAAAATAAAATAGTTATAATTTCTAGTGATCATACAAGACCCGTTCCTAGTCATATAACTATGCCAATTTATCTTGAAACTATTAGAAAAGGTAATCCAAGTGCAGATATAACTATTTTAATTGCAACAGGGATGCATAGACCTACGACTAAAGAAGAACTTATAAACAAATATGGTGAAAAAATAGTACGTGAGGAGAAAATAGTAGTTCATAACGCTTATAATGATGAAGATATGGCATTTAAAGGTATTTTACCTTCTGGTGGAGAGTTGTGGATTAATAAGATAGCTTGTGAAGCTGATTTACTAGTTTCTGAAGGTTTTATTGAACCTCACTTCTTTGCAGGATTTTCAGGTGGAAGAAAATCAGTTCTTCCAGGTATTGCTTCAAAGAAAACAGTTTTGTGGAATCATAATGCAAAGTTTATTGCTTCACCATATTCTAGATCAGGCAGTTTAAAGGATAATCCTATTCATAAAGATATGGTTTATGCCGCAAAAGCAGCTAATTTAAAGTATATTTTAAATGTAGTTATTAATAGTGAAAAGAAAATAATTTATGCTGTTTCTGGTGATTTAGAAGAAGCTCATAAGGTTGGCTGTGATTTTGTATTAAGTCTTGCTAAAGTTGATAGTGTTAAATCAGATATAGTCATTACTTCTAATGGAGGTTACCCATTAGATCAAAATATGTATCAAACTGTAAAAGGTTTATCTAGTGGAGAAGCATGTGTAAATGATGGTGGAGTTATCATAATCGCATCATCATGTGTTGATGGGCATGGTGGCGAATTTTTCTATCATTTGTTAGCAGATTATGAAAATGTCGAAGAAGCATACAAGAATATTTGTGATGTGGATCCTTCGAAAACTGAATTTGATCAATGGGAAGCACAAGTTTTATTAAGAATTTTAGTTAAGGCTAAAGTTATTGTTGTTTCTGAGGATTGTGATCCAAAGTTATTTACTGATATGCATATGATGCATGCAAATACTTTATCAGAAGCTTTAAATATGGCAAGAAGTATTGTTGGTAATAAAAAAATTACTATAATTCCTGATGGAATAGCTGTCATTGTGAAGTAATATGTATAAAGTAATAGATGTAAATACATGGGAAAGAAAAAAACAATTTACATGGTTTAATTCTTTTACTAACCCATGTTATGGATTTAATGTGGAAATTGACGTAACAGAAGTTTTAAATTATTCTCATGAAACTAAAACTTCATTCTTCATTAATTATTTATTTTTGATGATGAAGGGATTAAACGAAACTTTAGAAATGCGTTTGCGAATAGTCGATGGTGAAGTTAGATTATATGATGTAATCGATCCTACATATACCATTATGACAAAAACAGGAATTTATGAAAATGCTGGTAGTAAAATGTATGATGATTATCATAAATTTTATAATGCTGCTCATAAAGAAATTGAAAGTGTTAAAAATCAAAAGACGGTTAAAGATAGTTTTAATAGTGATGAAGAATATGGTCTTTACTATATAACTTGTATTCCATGGATAAGTTATAATTCGATGACACATCCTATTCCTATTGGCAATATTAACTCTTTATCTGTTCCACGAATATGCTGGGATAAGTATCGAGAAATCGATAATAGATATAAAGTTAATTTGAATATAACAGTATCCCATGCTTTAGTTGATGGATTTGCTCTTTCAAAAGCATTTCAAAATATTCAAGATAAATTAAATAAAGCAAGAGATATATTAAAATAATTAAAAGGAGATACGCAAATGATTTATTTAACTGCAAATTTAACTACTATAGTTGTAATCGCAGTTTGTGTTTTGGTGTTTGTGATAATTGTGTTATTGGCATCATATGTAAAAGCACCACCTGACACTGCATTTATAATTACAGGACCTAAAAAACAAAGAACATTAATTGGTAAGGCAGGATTTAGAATTCCTGGACTAGAAAGAGTGGATAAAATTCCACTTAGCTTAATTCAAGTAGACATTAAAACTGCTAGTGCTGTCCCTACAAAAGAATTTATTAATATTTTTGTTGATGGAGTCGCTAATATTAAAATCGACTCATCACCTGAAGCCTTGGAAAAAGCATCGCAAATTTTCCTTCAACAAGATTTAGATGGAATTCGTGCTATTGCGAAAGAAGTTTTAGAAGGTAACATGAGGGAAATTATTGGACAAATGCGTTTAGAAGAATTAGTTCACAATCGTGATTTGTTTGCGGAAAAAGTAAAAGAAAATGCTATGCAAGATATGGGAAGAATGGGATTACAAATAATCAACTTAACTATTCAAAACTTTATTGATAATAATAAAGTTATTGAAAACCTTGGTGTTGATAATATTGCTCAAATTTCTAAAAATGCTAGTATTGCTAGAGCTCAAGCAGAACGTGATGTTATGATAGCACAATCATTAGCTAATGAGGCTTCAAATAAAGCAAGAGTTGATGCTGAAAGACTAATTGTAGAACAAAATACAGAATTATCACTTAGACAATCGGAACTTAAGAAAAAATCTGATACTGCGAAAGCAAATGCAGATGCTGCATACTCAATTGAAGAGCAAAAAGCTTTAGAACAAATTAATGTTGCTAAAGTTAATGCAGATATTGCTAAACGTGAACGTGAAGTAGAATTAGGACAAAAAGAAGTTGAACTTCAAGAACGTCAATTGGATGCTAAGATTAAGAAAACTGCAGAAGCAAATAAATATGCTACTGAGCAAGAAGCAGAAGCTGAACTTTATCGTCGTAAGAAAGCTGCCGAAGCTAATAAATATGAAGAGGAGCAAAAAGCTATCGCTATGAAGGTTAGAGCTGAGGCTAGCAAATTTGCTGCTGAACAAGAGGCTCAAGCTATTCTTGCTAAAGGTGATGCAGAGGCTGAAGCTATTTTAAAGAAGGCAGAAGCCATGAAGAAAATGGGTGAAGCGTCAGTACTTGAATTAATTCTTAATTCTCATGTATTACCTGAAGTTGTTAAAGCTTATTCTGAACCACTTGCATCTGCATATAGCAAGATTGACTCTATAACTATGTATGGCGAAGGAAATACCGCAAAACTTGCTGAAGAAATTGGCAAAAATGGTTCACAGTTGATGGATGGCTTAGAAAAAACATTAGGTATTGATATTAAGTCTTTATTAGCAGGATATTTAGGTGCTAATATCATTAATAAAAATGGTAAAAAAGAAGAAACACCTAGTATAAATACTGATAAAGAAGAGGATAATGAAGAAAAGAAAGAAGATTAATAAATAAGAGCTCAAGATTAAACTCTTGAGCTTTGTTTGGTTGTGTTAATTGTGAAAGTATCAAAAAGAAAAACATCAAATAGATATAAGATTTCTCGAAAGTTTTTATTGTTTTGGACAATATTTATAGGTTTAGGTGCTGTTTTTGGTTCATCTTGTATGCTCATTGATCCTAGTGGTAAATTAATGGGAATGGATGCTATGCTACCATATTTTCAAGTTTTGCCATTTGCATCTGTTCTATTTCAGAACTTTATTTTTCAGGAATTGCTTTACTGATTGTAAATGGTATAACAAACATTTTAAGTTTTGTTTTACTTCTAAAAAATAAAAAATTAGGTATGTACCTAGGAATGATATTTGGTATTACTTTAATGCTTTGGATAATTATCCAATTTATCATTTTTCCACTCAACTTTATGTCAACAATATATTTTATTTTTGGTTTTTTACAGTTTATAACAGGGTACATTATGATTGTTGGTTATAAACAAGATAATTTTAATTTTGATATTAATAGTTATCCTAATATATCTCAAAATAGTAAATCATTAGTTGTCTATTTTTCACGTATGGGATATACGAAAAAAATTGCCTATGAATTAGCTAATAGTTTAAATTCAGAGATATATGAGATAAAAACTAAAGAAAAAATTGATGGTAATCTTGGATTCTGGTGGTGTGGCCGATTTGGTATGCATGGATGGACAATGGCTATAGATGAAATAAATATTGATTTAACAAAATATGAAAAAGTTTTTATATGTACACCTATATGGGTTTTCCAAACAGCAGCACCAGTGAAGGAATTTTGTGATAAAGCTAGTGGAAAAATTAAAAATGTTTCATACTGCTTTAATCACTTTATGAAAACATCCTTTAAATCTTTAGCAAAAGATTTAGATAATAGATTAAATATTAAGCACCAAAATGTTTTAAGTTATTCGTGTCGTTTTGGAAAATATAAACTTATATATGATGAATCTAATACTAATTTAAAAAATAAAAGTCATGTAAAAGATACATAAAAGTGTATCGTCTACATGACTATTTTTAAAGTTGTAAACTTTCATTTAATTCTTTGAATTTCTTTTTTGAACAAATTAAATAAGAAATAAAGTGAATTGTAAATGTTATTATCCAAGAGATAGGATAGGAAATGTACAATAAATGTAAATCATTATAGTCTTGGTATGATGTGTTGAAATTGAAAACCGTAAATATCCAAAGTATTCTAAAACCACATACACCAAATATTGAGACAAGCATTGGCATAATTGAATATCCCATGCCTCTAAGAACGCCTACCATAACATCCATTATACCACATAAGAAGTATGGAAGGCATAAGTAGTGTAATCTTATATAGCCAATTTCAATTTCTTCAGGAACTTTTGTGTAAATAGATAGAACTGGTTTTCCAAGTGCAAATAGTATTCCGCCAAATATTAAAGCAATTAATGTTACGTGTATAAGTGAATATAAAGTCACTTTTTTTATATTTTTAGTGTTTTTAGCACCTATATTTTGACTTGTGAACGAAAGAGCTGCATAGTATACAGAGTTCATAGCTGCATAAACAAAGCCTTCAACGCTTGAAGCTGCTGAATTTCCGTTTTTCACCGTTCCTACGATTTCTCCCGTTCCTAATATGTCTGTTGCGACTTTATCAAATTGATTTACTGATGATTGTATTATGACATTTGAAATAGAGAAAATTGATGATTGTATTCCTGCGGGAAGACCAACTCTCATTATCTCTAGAAGTTCTTTTCCATAGATGTTTAGTTTCTTTAACTCAACTCTATATGGTTCTTTTGATTTCATTAGAGTGTGCATAATCATCATACAAGAAATAAATTGTGAGATGATAGTTGCAATAGCAACACCTGCAACACTTAATTTGCATATAATAACGAAGAATAAATTAAGAAGTATATTTAATATACCAGATATACTTAAATAATATAAAGGTCTTTTTGTATCTCCAATAGATCTCAAAACGCTAGCTGCGAAATTATATAACATATTAAAAGGCATACCAATGAAATAAATTTTTAGATAAATAACTGATAAAGGATCTTCGTTATTCATAAGAAGAAGCAAATCCCTTGAAAAGAAAAATCCAAAAATCCCCAGGAAAGTACCAACTAATAAGCTTATTGCAATCGAAGTGTGTACTACACGACTCATTTTATCATATTCTTTTGCTCCGAAACAGTTTCCACAAACTACACTTGTACCGGCAGATAAACCCATAAATAAATTTACTATTAAATTAATAAGTGATGAAGTGGATCCAACTGCTCCTAAAGCATTTTTATCACCACTAAAAAGACTAACAACAAGTAAATCAGCTGTGTTATATAGTAGTTGTAATATTCCCATTAGCATTAGTGGTATACAAAAAACTATTATTTTTTTAAACAGATTGCCTCTGCACATATCTATTTCGTATTTATTTTTTTTCTTTACATCATCCATAAGTAGCCTCATTTCTTGTAGTATTATACACTTTTTTGTCTTTGTTTACAATATTAATTTAAAAAAAGTGTTCTCATTATGGCAACTAATCTTTGAATATATTGAAAAAATAGATAATTATGAAAGAGTTTTAGAGATAACAAGCAAACTAATAACTTTTTATATATATTTTGCTTGGTGGCAATAATCCATATATGAACCCGATAATCATAACATAGGCTGTTATTAAAGTCTATATAATTTTAATGTGATATTGACATCAATAGATAGTGCTTTTAATATTTTGCAGCAAAGTCAATTTGTTCGTTTGTTTTTGTGGTATGGATATTCATAAATAAGAAATCTGTATTTATTTCTAAGTTTTTCAGCATATGGTATCCACATTTCTTGCGTCTCTAAGCATTAAAAAAGAGAATAACTGCGCACCTTCTTTGCCATCATATTAGTATCTTACCTTTACATCTTCAACAACTGGAGTACTATCATTAATCGCAACTGTTTCGGTATCGATTGTTATTGCTCGTGTGGAAACTAAAAGGGCAAAGAGACAGCATACGGAAGCAATACAGCAGCAAGTCAAAGAGTTTGTGATGAACAATGAGTCGGAGATAGATTATTTGCCATTATGCGTCTTTGCGAATGCAGTATCGTCGTATACTGCATTCAATTTTTGTCTCTGCGACTGAAGAAGATGAATTAAAGTATGTTAATGTGATTATTAATGGGATTGCAATGGTTATACTGAAAAAATTATTATCTTTTCTTATTCCGTGTTGCACTTTTGTTGCACTTTGTGCAGTATAATTACTAAAAACATGAAAGTGAGCTATACTTCTGTCAGACAGGAAGCGATCTTTATTAAAGATATTGCCGACAGACTGAATAAAGCAGACCTGATAGTTCCTGAGACAGAAACCGGTTTACAAGGTTTTATCGGTTTGAAAGATGATAAAACAAGAAAGCCTCTGGATATACCCGAAGACGGTGTAATCATCAGCCGTACTTACGAAAAACATCATGATATTATGGAGTTGCCGAAAAAGATGCTTATATACAAAAAGTAGAGGAAATGACCATACTTGCAGTCAGCAACAACTTTAGCTTGCTGGAGAGATTGTGCAACGGATTATTGAGCATACTTCCGGATGCCGACATTATTCGTGAGACCGATTCGCTAATGGCAGGCAAATATTCGTTTAATCATCACATTGACATGATGTTCGCGGACGTTAATATGAAAATGAAATAAAGAACCATGAAATTACTGACGAAGAAGCCGCCGCAGTTGTGGCAGGGTTTGCCGTCGGAGATACTGCTTACTACAATAAAACTAACGCCAAAGTAAAAATCATTGGTGCCAATCGTGCCGAAAAAACTTGGAACGCGATAGGCACACCGCCTATGCTCTATTGGATAGAGTTTGAAGACGGAACTCAAATGACGGTTTACGAGGGTGCGCTGTCAGATACAGATCAGACGTGTGAATTGTTCAGTCCATGCAGAATTGCCGGAAATCGCTGTTGCAGTAATTGCGAACTGCGTGATGAAAGCGAATTTCCACACAATCAATAAAGGAGAAATGGATATGAACATTTCAAGGCGTAGCTTTGCGTAAAGCAAAAATCGTAAGAAGATACACCGTTCGTTTAGGGATAATTTTTTGAGCGGTTTAGAAAGGAGTAATAATGTCGACAAAAGAACTCATTTGCCGTTTTCAAAACGACGTTGCTGGTTATTACATACCGAAAAGCGAAATGAAGCGCGTTGGAGAGATGATAGGCGGCACGTTTGCCGACGATGCGTCGTTACGATATCTGCTTGGCGACGTTTCAGAAAAAGCGCGCAACAGGTATTGCCAAACAACGTATTGTTCCATGTGCGGCGAAGCGATTATGATTTCGACAAATTCAAAAATCGATAACCTCATCGTCCTGTGTCCGCCCGGATATCGTGGGATTCCGACAATGCGTTTTTTACGTAGCGGCGGTATCAGTACGGTTTGCAAAATAGGTCTTAGCGCGATTAAACGTTCTATTACGTTTGAGAAAAATGCCGTCGAAGTGCGGAAACGATTTTCGGACGACCGCACTTGGTATCTGATGACTTTTGCGGTCAGAGCCGGAAAAACGCATCATGGGCTCGGTTCCGAAATTTTGCGACCGGTATTGGATTGGATGGACAAAAACCATTATTCCGTATACTTGGAAACACATAAAGCGGTAAACGTGGAGATGTATGAGCATTTCGGTTTTCAGGTAGCGGACATTTGTTTTGTTCCGGGATCGCAGATAAAGCAGTACGGGATGTTGCGCGCCGCAAGGTAAAATCAAAGAGAAATGGTGAATAAAAATGTATTACGTTCTTAATAAAAATATTGCTCTTCGTTCGTGGCGGTTGGTGCCTTCTTTGATATATTGATTTAATAGCACATAGTGAGTCTCTATCTGGAAAAATTCTATATGATGTTATTATTTTCTTTTTAGTATCAGAAAAGAAAAACACATAGTTTGTTTTTCCTGCTACTTTAATATAAGTTTCATCACTAGTTAATGTGTCAGATAAACCTATTTCTGAGTAGTCAAATTCTTCATTCAGTTTTTCTATGCGCTTAGCTGCTGCTTCAGCGTAATTAATTACTGTTTGATAGGATACTTTTACACCATGAATTTCACACATTATTTGTGAAGTTTTTCTAGAAGATAAACCATAGTTAACATAATAAGTAAGAATTAAACCTAAAACATATTTAGAATGGCGAATCTTATCAATGTTAATTTTAGATTCAATATAATGATTACTATTAACATCATTTTTGATATCATTAAAAGTAAAATTGAATAATCTAAATGTATAACGAAGTTTAAAACCACCTGAATTGGTTTTTAAATCTTCATAATCATTATTGTTTAATTTCTTTTTATTTTTAATGTAAAAAGAACAATTGTCATTAGGGCATACTAAAACATTGTAACTGTTTCTTTTGTGATGAGTAGAAAGTTTGCAATTACAATGAGGACACACATCAGTGTAATTTAATGGCTTTCTTCGTTTAATAGGTTTAATATAATTATTTTTAATAATATCTTCAAAAGATAATTGAACTGGTTTATTAGTATTATCTATAGTGATAGGTGGTTCATCTATTTTAAAACTTGCATAAGGAATTTGTTATTTAACACATCTTTTATTAGATGAGTGTTTAACTTCTTTAGATAATGGTTCTAAGAAAGTATTAAGTTCAGAAATAGAAGAAGATAAATTATTAATTAAATCTTTGATAATTGGATTACCAATTTTAGTAAATAAAGAAGACGACAAATTATCAGAAATATTTAAAGGTTCTAAGAAAGTAAGAGTTTTAAAAATATTTGTTGATAAAGACTTTAAGTTTTGAATAAATTGTGATATAATTTCTATGGCAGATATTCCTTTCTGTTAGATTTGTCACAATTTATTATAACATGGATATCTACTTTTTGTATGCAAAAAGTAAATAAAAATAGATAAAAATAAAGGTGTGTATTTTTATATTGAAATTTTTGACACTACCAAATCGTAAGGGTGGTGAATCGTATGAATATGAATGAGTTCAACTATATGAGTGCTGCGCTGGAGCTTTTTGCCGCAACTGTGACAGCGGTCATGTTGGTCGGCTGTTTTCTCGAAAGAAAGTACAGAACGAAAACCGGAAGATTTCTCGTATGGGTGCTCATTGCCCATACCGCTATGCTACTGGTCGATGCGCCTATATGGCTTCTTCTTGCAGAGCCGGCACCGGAAAATGTGGTTTGGGTCAAAATACTGTCATTTTTTACGAATGCATTCCTTTGTGCACTCATATCCCTGTATACCTATTGCCTGACCGCATACATATCCGAGAGAAAAAAGATATCCTACCGATTTGCCCATCTTATCACTGCGTTGTGCGGAGTCACGGTGTTGCTTTGGCTGATCAGTACATTCAACGGGATGTATATTTACTATGACGAAACCGGGCTGGATCAGACCGGTCCGCTGTATTTATTAAGTCAGGCATTCGATATTATCCTTCCGGCGATGACGATGGTTCTTGCCTTTTGCAACCACGATGTTCTCGGATGGCGCGATACATGGATCATGGTACTGTATGGGGCTATTCCTGTATTGAGCATCCCACTTCAGTCATTTTGGGCGGTCACTCCGGTCTGCCTTGCCACTACCGTTTCGCTTGTGCTTGTTTATACATTGATCCATGTGGAACAGGCTGAACGTGAGGCAAATATCGAAAAGGAGCTTGCACAAAAAGAGCTCGCCCTATCGGAGAGCAACAACTCTTTGGTGCTCTCGCAGATACAGCCACATTTTTTGTATAACGCTCTGACCTCAATTTACCGCTTGTGTGACGTAAAGCCAGAGGCGGCGAAAGAGGCGGTCAGTAACTTTTCCAAGTATCTGCGTGGAAATCTCGATTCCATCAAGCAAACGAAGATGATCTCGTTTGCCGACGAGTTGAAGCATCTTCAGGCGTATCTTTCCCTCGAAAAAATACGTTATGACGACTATCTTGACATAAAATACGACATAAAGACTACGGAGTTCTTTATCCCGCCGCTGACGGTTCAGCCGCTCGTTGAAAATGCCGTCGAACACGGAATCAGTGATCTTCACGGCGGCGGGCTAGTGACAATATCAACCGAAGAAAAGCGCGATTACTATGAAATACGGGTCAGTGACAATGGCGTCGGATTTGACCCCGGCAAGATTCCCAAGGACGGACGCTCTCATGTCGGCATTGCGAATGTACAAAGCCGACTGAACATCATGTGTCACGGAACGCTTGACATAAAGAGCTCGCCGGGAGATGGCACAGTGGCAATCATTCAAATACCCAAAGGAGGAGCGACAGATGAATATCATAGCAGTTGATGACGAAAAATTGGCGCTCGATACGCTCGTCGATTCGATAGAAAAATCCGTTGCAGAGGCACGGGTGCATGGCTTTCGGGATCCCGAGGAAGCACGGGATTTTGTCCGCGAAAACAGCTGTGAAATCGCCTTTCTGGATATAAAGATGCGCGGAATGACGGGGCTTGAACTTGCAAGGCAGTTAAAAGATATCCAGGGGGATATCAATATCATTTTTGTGACCGGTTATTCGGAATATTCACTTGATGCTTTCCGCCTTTATGCCAGCGATTATCTCTTGAAGCCTGCAACACCGGACGCTGTCATACAGGCACTGGGGCATCTGCGCACCCCTGTCAGACCCGCACAGACCAAAAAAATCCGTTTTCAGTGCTTCGGAAACTTTGAAGCATTTGTGAACAATAAACCGCTTGTGTTCAAGAGAGCAAAGACTAAAGAGCTTTTGGCATATCTGGTTGACCGGATGGGAGCGTCCGCCACGATGGGCGAGCTGATTGCTGTCATATGGGAGGACGGACCGGATACCTCATCGAGGCAGAGCAACCTGCGGAATCTGATTGCGGACATGAAAAATGTTCTTTCCGATGCGGGTGTGGGGAATATCATTCTCAAGAACCGTAACAGCATTGCCATAGACTGCGCGTCGGTGGACTGCGATTATTACGATTTTCTCCGCCACATCCCATATGCGGTCAATTCCTATCACGGGGAGTATATGATGCAGTATTCCTGGGCGGAGATCACGACTGCGGCACTTCCGCGGCTTGGGTAAAAAATACACGAAGAACTGTAGGTTTTTTCGAGGAATATTGAATGCTTTTTACTTTGTGGCAATTTTTGTGTTGCACTTTTACCTGTATAATGCAATAAAAAAAGTGTGATACACGCCGTTGTCGGATATAATTGACAAAATGGGCAGAAAGATCTTTTCCGCCTTTACGAAGTCATTAAAGAGCAAAAAGAATTTTGATGGTTTGTGGGAGATCAGTGCAGAATTTTATAAGTGATCGTACATACAATACGGAGAAAAATATATGATACAAAAACGAAAATTTAAAAAATCATTGATACGTCCGATCTTTAATGCCTTGATCGGGCTTATCATACTTTTGTCCACCGCGATCGGAACCGTTGGTTATTTTGTATTTGCGGATGCGCTCAAAGAACAGTATACGGAGATTACAGGCGGCATCGCGGAGTATGTTGCCATCGGTATAGACGCTGAGAAACTTGACACATATCTGGAAACAAAAACGGCGGATGATGAATACAGTGCGAATCGTGAACAGCTCCAGCACACGGCAGACGCGGAGGATTGCAGCGTCATCTATGTTGCAAAAGTACATACCGACTCCAAAGAGAGAGAATACATATACAATATCGTCAGTAAAACAAGCGGGTTTACTCCCTACGGCATCGGAGATCGAGATACCGCCAGCGAGGAAATTCTGAACGCCTATGATTCCATTGTGAAAGGGGAATCGGAGCTTCATAACTT
>UMGV01005265.1_pt1 | contig 20639 bp, 18 predicted proteins | sample 1965361 | NCBI WGS metagenome assembly UMGV01 (sample SAMEA4836081, study PRJEB28245) | human gut metagenome | biome: gut microbiome; material: fecal sample | place: Denmark | collected 2008
TGTAAAAACTCATCCCAGATATTTTGCAGAATGGACGGGAAAGCCGGGTTCGTTTTGACCATGTATGGAAATTCATCCAGCACGATCAACTTTTTCTGCTCTGGCCGGTATGCGGCGACCGCACGAAACAGGTCAGCCCAATCGGAAAAAGTTACGTTTCCAAGCAGCACATTCCCCGTGGCTCTTGCGATCACACCGGCCATTCGCTTCATGCTCTGCGCCTCAACCTCCTCCGTGGCGAGGAAATATACGGCAGGCTTATCCTTGATAAATTCCTTGATCAGCCGGGTCTTTCCGACGCGCCGCCGGCCGTAGATCACAACAAAACCGCCGTCACGACGGTATTCCTGTTCCAGCGTCTGCAATTCACTCTGCCGTCCTATAAATTTCATTTCGGCTCACGTCCTTTAATATAATTTCGATTATGCTAATTTGAATTATGCTATCAGTATGACAGACGATTGTAAAAAAGTCAATCGAAACTTCTGTTTTAGTGAAACTATTTGATTTGGAGGGAATCCCCATGAAAGCAGCCAAGCTGACCGAGCATCCAAGTTTCCGGCTTATGCGGCAGACAGACGTACAGAACGTCTGGCACATGCAGATGCCGCGATGGTTATTCTCCGACCCGCGATATGCGGATATGAGTCTGGACGCGAAGGTGACGTACACCTTCCTCCTGAACCGCTTTCAGCTTTCACGGCGCAACGGCTGGGTGAACGACGCCGGTGAGGTGTTCGTGATCTTTCCGCGCAAGGCGCTGGCGAAGGAGCTTCGCATCTGTGAGCAGCGCGTCACGGCGGCGTTCCACAAGCTGGCGGAGCTTCAGCTCATCTGGGAAAAGCGCTGCGGCCGCGGCGACGCCAATCAGATCTATCTGGCCAGCGTCACGCCCATTGAGGATCCGAACTACGAATGTGCGCCGTTTTCATCAAGGGAGTATGAAGCCTGCGGTTCCAGAACAGCGAATTCTGCGTTCCTTGAAGCGGAAAAACCGCAGGATTTGCCGCCCCAGAACCCCGAAATCCCCGCCTTTAGAACCGCAGATTCTGATGTTCCAGAACCGCAGAATCCGGGCGCAAGTAATACTGATTTTAGTCAACCTGATACAGCTTTCTCAGATGTCAGTCTGTCTGTACTCTCGGAGGACGGACCGGCGGACGATGAAAAAGAGCTCACGGGCATTCTGGATGCTTGTGAGCTTTCGTATTTCGAGCCGGAGGTGGCGCGCGTTTTTGAAAACGCCATCGAGCGGCTATTTTATTCGGACAACCTGCGCATCGGGCAAGCTGTTCTGCCGCAAAGCCGGGTGCGGTCACGGCTGCATCTTCTGAATTATTTCATCTTGCAGGAAGCGGAGATCAAGCTGCACGCGAACCGGAATGTGCCTGTCCGTGACTCCACGAAATACGTCATGTCCACGATTTACAACTGCATCACGGAAACGGAAAGTGACCTACTGGTCGATCCGTATCTCAATTCGCTGCGTTCGCCGCCGGGAAAGGGGCGAGGTTGATGCTGCTGACGAAACAGCAAAAATATCTGCTGGCGGTCTTGGAAAAGCTCGGCTGCGCGGAGCAGCGGCAGCTTGCCGCGCTGCTGCAAAAGACGTTTGCCTTTTCTTCGCTTGACGATGCAGTGCGCGTAACCAATGCCTGTGTGCGGCAGATGCAGATGGGTGGACTGCTGCAAATCTCGGATAGCATCGTCAGTCATTGCGGAGAACGGGCAGTTTCGCAGCAGATAGAAGCCATTGACGTGATGCTGGAGCTGTCTGCGGCGCAGCCGCAGGATTTTTATGCCGTGGATCAACATATCCTGCTCCGCTTCTCGCTTGGAGAGCCCAGCTTCAAGCAATTTGTCATCGTGTCCGGCAGTGATCCGCCGCCGGAGCGTGAGATCCAGCAGGACAAAAAGATCATCGTTCTGCTGCCCGATGACATCCGACCAGAGACATTTCCATACACCAGACCCGTTATTTTTGCGATCCGGCAAGAGAACGACACGCACCGCTTCTTTGCCAGAAAATAATTTTTTACAGGAGGAACTACATATGCCCAGAAAGAAAGCCGAACCCGAAGTGCTGCAGGAAGAAACCGTACAGCCAGAAATCGCCCAAGTCGAAGAAACGGTCACCGCAGAACAGCCAGTATTGGAACCGCAGGTCGAAGAACCTGCAATCACAGAACCTGTACAACCCTATGGAGAGGACGACGTGCCCGCAGCGGCAGAAAAATCTGAATCTTCCGAACCGGAGAAGAAATCCTTCTACAATCTGGACTTCCGTGCGCTCGACCAGGATCTCTCGCCGGAGCAGCGGCAGGAGTGGAACACGATCTATGCTTCCTTCCGCAGCCGAAGCGTCATGCGCGGCACGATCATCGGCGTCGATCCCCATTCCATGACCGTCCGCAGCGCACAGACCGGCCAGACGGAGACAAAACGGATGTACTGCGCGGTCATCGTGCCGTTCCGCGCGCGTATCCTGATTCCCGAGACGGAAATGTGGTCGGAAAATGAAGAACGCCCGGCGTTCGTTTTGCGGAACATGCCGGGCGCTCAGATCGATTTTGTCATTACGCATGTGGATCGTGAAGCGGGCTTTGCCATTGGTTCCCGCCGCTTGGCACTTCATTCACGGCGCTATTACTTCTCGGCGCAGCCGCTCCACCAGCCGAGCAGCCGTGTGCCGTGCTATGTGCTGGCCGTCGGCCCGCGCCGGTGTCTGGTCGAATGCTACGGCTATGACGTGAACCTTTCACAGCGCGATATGAGCTATGCCGCCATCCCCGACTTGCGGGAGCAATACCATCCGGGCGATGAGCTGATCTGTGTGGTCAAGCAGTTCGACCGCAAGGCAGGCACTTTGGAGATCTCCGTCAAGGAGACGGTGCCGAACCCCTTCGACGAAGCCAGCCTGCGCCACCCCATCGGCTGCCGCCGCAGAGCGATCATTGCAGGCAAATACGCTGGCGGCGTGTTCTGCAACCTTCCAGACGGCGCGGTCGTCATGTGCCGGTACTCGTTCCATTACGAGGACTCGGACTTTAAGACCGGCGATACTGTCATGGTCGTGATCCAGCGGTATGACGAGGGGAAGAAACAGATTTTTGGAAAAATCGTGGGGAGATAAATATGAGCTATAAAAACGATTTTAACGTAAGCGCCAAACCTTACCACATCGCACCTACTGTTTCATTCTTGTGAGATATTATTCCAAACGTCAAATGTCCTCCTTGGTCAACATGAGAGACATTTGGAATATAAGGAGGTGGTTAGGCGGAACAATATCTACAAGTTTTGGTCAGACAGTGTCGTCAAGGATAATGCATAAAAAAGTTTGTAGGCTTCACCTAGATGAAGGAATCTGACGATAAGAGGCGTCTTGAACCAATGTCACAAACTTAACACCGCCCTACAATGGCAAGTAGAATGCATAGCAGCGTGGGAATTGTGGAGAAATCTTCTGCCTTTTCTTACAGGAGAAAGGATTTCCGAAACTTTTTCCTCTGCTTTTCGCAAAATATTTGTGCGTCGCCTGCCCGCAGAAAGCAGCCATTTCGTGACACATTCATAGAGTGCACGGGACGCATTTCCGCGGTTTATTCGGTACTTGAGCCTCCGCTTGTGCAATTTGTGCTTTTTTAAAGGCATATCCGCCCATATGCTGCCACAGGCGCAGGTGATGAAGTTGTCTGCGATCAGCGTGGAATAGAAGTCCTGCTGGAGCCCGTATTCCTTTCTGGATGTAAACTCCTCTACGAACACCGCGTTTTCAGGAAATTATACGCAGTTTCAATTCCCAAGCGCAGGCCATAGATCTCCTTGAGGTACCGCTTGGGAAATTCAGTCCGGCTCAGATTGGTGACCAGAATTTCGTCCTTTTGTCCATCCAGCTTGACGCGGACGCATCGGAGCGAAAAATTCAGTTCCCCGTCCGAGGCCATACGACTGGTCGCCGCGCGGCGTTCCGTATAACAGATCCGCACCTCTTTGTCCCCGGCTTTTCCCTTCGCAAACTCGTTTACCTCTTTCAGAAACGAGCTGGACACCCGCATCACATAGTTTTCATTCCGCTCGTTCAGATGCTGGAGCAGCCGCAAAGAGGGAAATCCACGGTCGAATATCCAGATCCTCGGAACTTTTTTGCTTCGCTTGGTAAAGCGGTCGATCAGTTTGACGCCGTACTCATGCTCACTGGCGCAGCCGAAGTGGAACAGCGCGTCCAGATATACGTCGTTCATAACGTCGTACGCGGAGATCGCGTGAAACAGCGGTGACTGTGCGCCGGAGCGGCAGTATTTCCCGGTCAGCTCCGGCGTTTTCAGAAGCTCGCCCTTCATGCCGTCCACCGCGATCAGCTGATAGCATTGTACAACACTGTGCGGGCCCGCGGCAGCGAAAAATTTTTATTGGTAGGAATGTCCCTGACACGCAGGTGGTAAGGAACTTCCAACAGCAAAACTGCCAGAGAACATCAGCGGCAGCAAAAACAGTCATAGTCAATGATATTTCTACTCAGCCATAAATGAAATTGAAAATCACTGCATGGAATTCTTGATATATGCGGCTACATCGTCAATTTCCGGGTATATGTAGGCCGAGTTAATGCCTAACCGATTTAACGATTTCAGAATAATTTCCTTTTTAGATGAAGGAACATAATATATTTTCCTTTTATCATCTTTGCTAAAACGGTATTTTTCCTGATCGCCTATGAAATCGGCGTTGATTTCTTCAGAATGCGAGTATACAATTGGGTCGATCCCCCACAAGAGGAAGGCACCTTCTTGATGGACAATTCTCCTATTGCTTCGAGTAGGCTTTACAAACACCGGCCATCTCAGAAGATTGCTGTCAAGCGAAGATTCAATTTGTGGAAGTTCCATGCGGAGTTCATTCCAGTACTCGCCAAACTCCTTTTCTCGAACAAACTTATCTGCCATTGTGTTACACATATCACATTGCCTTTTATATTTCATCATGGGAAGGCAAGAAAGCACCGTGACGGTTTTATCTTTTGCGTATAAAATACTATCGTTCTTTACAGCGTATACAATAACTTCACCCGTATTGTCCTTAACCTCACAAGCAAAATATAGTGCGACCAGAGGATTAAATGAGAAGTTAAGCAGTCTTGTAGGTAGTCCATAATGCTGCATTTCAACTAAAAAATCCAAATGAGTGTCGCATCTTAGAAAATCATCTGGGCAACGAAGTACTAACTCCTGGTACATCATGTATTCATTCTCATAAAATTATGGAAACCTAAATAGTGAAGGTTTGATTTCATAATTTATGTTTGTGTGGCCTCGGAAAAGTAAGCTATAATTATTTGGCAATTCCATTATTTCTTTTACGTATTGCTCCAGCGAATCTACTTTTATCAAATCAACATTGCTTTCAACAATAAAATTTCCATTTTGGCGAAAACGTGTTTCGCCAAAATAAAAAACCAAAAGGAGCATAAGCCAAAACGATTCGGCCTTGGTACCTTTAAGTGTCTGCAGCAATATATATACAATACTCTGATGTTCTTCCCGGGTCATTGTTCGTCTTTGACTTGGCAAGGAAACACACCTATTGTAGAGTTCTTGTAGATCCTCTGGATTCTTCTCGATCAAAGAATAGAACTCAGATTTTCCTTTAAGTTGTTTTTGCAGCGATTCCTTGTTGCTGGGATATAACCCCTCATTGCAACAAACATATCCATCATAAAAAAGCTTATTAAAAACAACTGCTTGAAGCGCCGAGCGGACGAACCAAAAGTCTGCTATTCTATAAAGGATATCTAAAGTGCTCATGTACTTTCTCCCTTTGTCATTACAATATAACGGCAAATTAGTATTGCTCTTGACGGTTTATGTATAATTATACCATATAATCCAGCAGAAGGACATATAGCAATTAATCATGTATTTAAGGCAGGAAACCACCGATCTCTCAGTTAGTTTCCTACCTTAATATTGGTTTAATAAGCGAACGCGTTCAATTAGACCTTGCTACAAAACATATTGTGTTCATGCAATGTATCTAGCTACGATTTCAGTTTTGTTAATACTATGCCTAACAAGTCTGGAGTGGTTTCTGTTGGCCCCTCAACAAGTTCCTTACAACACGCAACAGAAAAGCCATGTTCCCGTATGCTGTGAAGATATGCCTCTATTGGTCGGTGAAAATAGAAAATTGGGCAATTATAGTCTTTCCTGCCCTTGGTAGAAAACGATATCTTGTAACTTTTTTCTATCATATAATGAAAATCACTTGTTGAAATGTGCTTCTCTGTCCAAAAACACGGATGAGGAAGAACCATGATGAGACTTCCTCCACCGTATAAGATTTTAGATGCGACATCAAAAAAAGCAGACATATCGGGCATATTGTTTAATGTCATCACTGCCGTGCATATGTCATATTTTTCGCTCAAAGGTAATGAATAAAAATCCTGCTCAGAAAAGAAGATATTAGGGTATTTCCTTTTGGCATAAGCAATAGATGCAGTGGAAATATCGATACCTTGAATGGCAAATCTTCCGCTTTGATAAATTGCATTAGTCAAGAAACCGCACCCACACCCGATGTCAAGAATAGTACTTTTCTCTGTAGAATGATGCGAAACCTCTTTCAGCACCCATGGCAATATAATATTAGTATATGTGATATCTGTACCACATTCCAAATCATTGGCTCGAATGTGGACATTCATGTCCCAAGCGTACGAAATACGCTCCATTTCGTCCGTGTATAATTTGTTGTTCATAGATATAGTCCTCCTTGCGAAAGGCACTTAACCGGCTATAATACCGGAGTTTTTTCGCCAGCAAAAGCAATTTACTGTGTTACCCACAAATGGTTCAGCGTCTTTGCAGACCATTCGGATGAGAAATGCACTTATTGTGTAAATATACTAGTACATACCTGTGTTTTTCTCGTTTATTGACAGTTTTATCTACTGATAGGTCGGCGTGCACGCACCATCATTAAGCCAATTAATGCTTGGAATACATAGTGTTGTACCACACGGCTAAAACTCTTGACCAAGAATCCAGCATTGATTTAAATCAACTGCTCACTGCTTTTATTATGACCGTCTCATCCAAAGCTCTATTCTGCAATCAGATCAAATCATTCACTGGTATATATTTTTCCACAGTTATTGCGAGTATCCGTCTCTTAATTATCGCTATGCTTTAAATTCTCTTGCTGAATCAATGCATTTAAAAGCCCTGTAACATAGTTATTCGAGAGTTCTTCGAACTTGACAACGTGTCCTGAATCACTTTGTTTATTTCTTACAATTACGCTCGAATTATTGCCCATTGCAGATAGGCAAGAAAAACTGTACTGAGATATTATGGCAGAGGGGGCTTGGTATATTTTTGCATTTTTTAATTCAGAAAGAATTTCTTTACGAGTAGTGCTGTTCTCACCGAGAAACAAGATCAAATCATCTTGCTGCGATTTGTTTTTTAGTACGCTGAGAATAGATGAATCGTTGCTTGTTGATACCCAATTCAAATCATCACAAAACAGTGTTAATTTTCCGGGCTTTTTGTACCATTTTGAAAAAAAATCATAAAACTTTTGACTCCCAATTTTGAATTTATGCCGTTTTCCCTCACGGCGCAAATCATATACCATAGTGCCAATCACAAATATCGCCATTAAAAACAATATGCCAACAAAAAAGGGAGATGACGAGATCCTAAAAAGTTCTTGAGTAACTAAACAGTCGGACTCTCTATTTGCAACGGCTTGAACAATTGCGAGAAGTGAAAGCATTGCTGCGACAAAAATTTTCCCTTTTCTAAAAACCATATCTTTCACGTCTATCAACCCTTTCTATTTATATTATAATAGCTTAGAAATTTATTCAGTAAATTAATCCTGAATTTCTCTTGCTGTTCTTTTCGCTTTTTTCCTTTGAAAAGTCTTACAAATTCGACTTCTCCCGCACGAATAAATTCCACTGCAACAAAAGAAAAGATTTGCTCCATCAACTTATAATGCTTACGAACAGCCTCTGGAGAAATAGGTGTTTCAGGTAATGGCTTTGAAAACACATAAAAACTCTCTTTCGCATAAATTGATGTGTAATCTTTTTGCGGAATTATGTCAGTAAGGCTTTTGATAATGTAATCTGAGGTTTGATCCCCGGTTGATAAGACCTCATTCGCTTTCAATGCAATATTCAGATTTTCAATGGTTTTAGGATCAAAGAAACGAGTAGGTCTCTCAATAATAAAGAATTCATCATCATGGAGCGGCTCAATCAAACCAAACTCTGGAGGTATCTTCTGCGTGAGGAAAATTACAGTTTTCGCCAGCTGAGAACGAAACTCAGATGCATCCAGTCCACATTTGCCTCCTGCATATATCCACTGGCATAATTGCTTTCGTATAGGAATATCTCGAAAATTCTGTTTCATAAAAGCCGTAAAGCCATACAAATTTTTCCACCACGGCTTGAGGAAAGTTCTTGTTTTGTAATGATGAATCAGCGCATAGGTTCTCTGAAGTCCGTGGAGTAGACTCTGTCCATCATCCGTGTCTAAGAGTGTGTCAATCTGTTCATCTGAATACTCGTCGAATAATTCCGACTGGATAGCGGCTTTCAAGGAATACCGCAATAAATCCGGTTTTTCAATAAAGCTGAATTGCAAAGAATCTGCGTTAAAAATATTCAGCAGAGAAACCCAGTCACTGTCAGAACGGTGCATTTCGACTACTGCATACACAGAAAAAAGGTATGGCTTAGGAATCATCGCCAGGCTGACTAAGGATAACTCTTCTAGTTCCTCGTTGATATCTTCATGGGATTTATCTGGATGAATAAGTTTTAAGAAATTATAAGCATTGTGGGAAAGGCGTCGTAGAATATAAGAATTCATAAAATCAGAAAGCACGACAGCTTGGTGATTATATACATACATATATAAACCATCACGGGATTCGATCATGTTTTGTAACGCAGGCACAGCTTTGCTAGTGAATACCAATTCGTATTGTTCTGTCAAGTGCATATTTCGAAACAGGCGATGTGTGTCGATTGTCGGTGTTCCGATGCCCGTAAACATAGCATCACGCATAATGTAGTCCAACTTGTCCATATCAAATATTTTTGAATTAATTAAACGAACAAGAACGTTTTTGATTCTATTTTTCTCCAGCCGTAGAGATGAAGTATCATATTCAATACCCAAAATGCAGCGGATTATTAGCTCAAAATCCACGCGAAGACTACATCCATCACTTGCATCTTTTTGTCTACAAGTAAGATTTGAGAGTATATTGCGATATTTTTCTAAAATAATAATGCACGATAATTGCTCGTGAACCGCTCCTATATCTTTCGGCGCGTTCTTTCGAAAATCATCTACCAAACGGGAACCTTTGAGGATTGGATCCGACGCAACATCTTGAACCAAGTGGGCATATACGCTACGTGGGTCAAATTCCGCCTCCCCCAAATGAGAAAACGGACAATGCCCCACATCATGTAACAACGCTGCCAATGTTGCGTTGAATTGAAGATTCTCGTTGATAACTGGCTTTGTGCTACCAAAAGCATCGCGAGTGTCAAATGAAATTATCTTGTTTTTGTTTAGATTTTTAATTGCCTGACGGGTTAATTCGAGAACTCCAAGTGAATGTTCAAATCTTGTGTGCCGAGCGGACGGGAATACCTGATTACACGTAAGTTGACGAACATCTTTTAATCGTTGAAAGTGGATTGTATCAATTAATTTCAGTTCAAACTCTGTAACATTTACGTATCCATGCACTAAATCCCGTATGAACTTGATTGGCGTCAAATAGTAACTTTTGCTTAATTCATTTATCATAATAAGTAAAGACTCCTATTTCAATATAGTTCCACGCGATGAAACGGTACTACAGTGGCCTTTGATGAACTTTCGGTTGACGCAGCATTAAGTTTCGTAATCCATCATATCCTCACTGAGCTATTGTTAAAACCGCAGTCAAATCAGTCGTCTTACATAAGCCAAAAGCAAAAACAGTGTTCTGCAAATTGCTGGTTTAAATCGGAAGCTATGCAGTACCGTAATACTCCTTAGTGCCATAACCTCCGCTTTTGTTCTTCGAAAGTAGCACATCATCTATAGCATTTTGACATTGCCCGCGCTTTGTTCTCGACCTTTCTGTAGCATTTTGAACAACTAACTGTTTGGCGTTTTCGATTTCCCTCAATTGCGTCATTTTCGTCAATTATCAATTTTGCTTTACACTTAGGACAAACAAGTTCAACCATTTGAATCTTTCCGTACATTTTTTGCATATTTTTCTTTACTTCTTGACTTCAATGCGTATAGGCTGTTTATGCGTTTTTATCAAATCTTCCTTTATCACCAACTCTACAAATCTTCTCGCTCTGTTCTTTGCGGCTACCTTTGTGACGAAGAACATGACCGACAAGTAAAGCACCGGCACGGCAAACATCTGCCAACACTCCTGAGCATCAGGTTTCAGCACAGCAAAAATCACCACAGTTAGGAGTGTCAGGATGAGCAGGGACAGCGTGGACATGCAGATATCGCGTGTCATCAGCTGCATCCGCTGTCCCTCTATGACATTTCCGCATTTGGCCTCTCTGCTTGCGTGCAGCAGTTTGTACCACTCTGCGCTCTGCTTGTCTGGTGGAAGCGTAGAAAAGTGTTTATACTTCTGCTTTGCCACATCAATGTCAAAGCAACGCTCATTTTCCCCGGCTGCAATCTCGGAGAAAATGGTATCACTCGGCATACTGCCATACACAATCTCTGTCTTCATTGCATCTGGCCATATCTCATTCAGGATTACAACCAGAACGCTGAGCCCACTGACCCAAATGTCGATAGCTGCCATTTTGAGCAAGGTATCCAGAAGATTTTCGTTATCAGCAGAGAAATCCGTATGCAGCGCAATGAATGCGACTGTTATAAGCAGGTACGCAAGAATATACTGCCGCAGTTCTTTTTCTTTGTAGTCTTTGACATAGTGATCTTTCATGTCGCAGTTATCTTTTCAAAGGCCAGACGAATTGCCTGCGTGAGTCCCTTTTCACGATGCATGAATACTTCGCGTTCGGATCTTGTCGTAGAAACGCCAAAGGTTCCTAAATTTTCGGCATAGTTGAAATATTTCCCTTCTGCCCCCTTCTTCTGTCGAGCCAGATATAACTCAGATTGCAGGTTATAATGCTTGATGGTATGTAGCAGTTCGAGCTTGAAATTATCAGAGACTATGCACGTATTCAACGCATAAATCGTCTTTTTATCATTCCGAATTGCGTTTAGAATCGTAATCGATTCATCAATGTGCGCCGTAAGTACAATCCCATATTCGCCGTTTTCCGACCGACATTGGTAGTACTCCACGATTGGTTTTATATAGCCATCTCTATCTGCCTCAGCAACATGCTTTTGCCACGGAGAAACGTGCGCCTGCGACACCAATTCAATATACTCATGTCTGGCACTTAGATTTTCGTCCGTCCCGGCAACGCTACTAGACACAATCCAGATCACACAGGCACACCCTTTCTTTTTCAGCACCTTTCAGTGTTGACGAAGCCGAAAACAATGGCAACTCTACAACACCATTCTTTGTATTGTGTGCAGCATCGTATTTTCCTTTTTTCATGAAATCAACCAGCTTATCAGAACCGCCGCTCGTTTTTCCAGAACCGCTATTGTCGGACACAAGGTACTGCTTTTTATAAGCGTCTCCGCCCAGCTCATCAAAAATGGCTGTGGCATCATCCAGTTGCCCATGATGCGGAAGCTGAATGTACACATAGCTGTCCAGCTCATGCAGGTAATCCGGCGATGCGTCACCGCAAAGCAGAATCGTATTTTCATCACTCAGCGTACACTTCAGCTGAACGCTGGCCGCGTTCATGACCGTTTCCTGCGCATCACCCTCGCCGATATTGTCGCTTTCCCGTGAGTCGATCGCCTTGGCTGCAACTTCAATAAACTCATCCTCCGTCGGACCGACGATCGTGCATGTGCCGACTGCGGTATCTGGAACCGCGTTCACGCAGTCAAACCCGCAATCCGTTGCCGTCTCGATGATTTCCTTGATATGGTCAAACTTCTCCAGCAGCGATTTTTTCAGGGACTCCCGGTCCCTGCGTCCGTCGTCTACAGTATCAAGAATTTTGTCGACGTACTTTAAATATTGGTGCGTAAACACCCGGACGGTATATTTTCCACTGTCTTTCAACCAGTTCAGCAGCTCGCAGACACCACCGGTGTGGTCAGAGTCGTTGTGCGATACCACAACATCGACTGCCTTGATTACGCTATGCTTTTCCAGAAATGCTTCAACCTCCTGCGCGTGCCGCGAGTGCCCGCAGTCGTACACGACCAGAGATGTTTCGTCGTAGAGCAGAATGCAGTCGCCGAAGCGTGTGTCCATATCATTGTCATAATGACTGAGTGCTTTGAGTTTCATTTAGATTCCTCCTGATAAAACGAATTATAAATGCGGGGAGCAGATTGTGCCTGATGTGAAAACGGATAAACGTTTTGTGCCATATATGGTGGCAGAACAGCCGTCGCTGGTCGCGATCAAACAGGCAAAAATACTTCTAACTATACAGACACAGAATTCCTTAAAATGCAACAAATTATTTCAAAAAAATCCAAATTTCGATATGACACACGTTGCATTCTTCGAAACATAATGAAATAGTATCTCATCCGACTAAACAGAATGCATTTTCCGGTTGGCTGCTAGTCCGTCCTTGCGCAATCCGCAAGTTTGCACCCGTCTGCCGCTGCGCTACAATATCCCTGTATTCAGGTCAGAGTAGTATCAGGGCGGAGCAGATGAAGGGCGGAGGTGAAAGCTTGGGGACAGGTATGCCCCGGTTCCGTGCACAGGCCAGTGAATACCAAAATACAACAGGACCAGTAAGACCGTAATTGCCAACCGGCAGTTACGGTCTTTTTGCGTCCAAAAACGACGAAGGGAGTGAAACCATGAATGCCAGAAAAGAGCCGGCTCATGCCAATCAGCTATTACAATCCCAAGCAGGAAATTCGTCTCAGCGCGTATGCGGACACGATCGTCCTTGAACCGGACGGACGCGAGCAGCATCTTCGGGCGATTCGCTTCGGCGGATATCCAGAGATGGTGCGCGCCATGTCGGACGCGATCTACGCCGGTGCGACGCTGGAAACGGAATTTGCCGGTGAAACAGCCATGCTCACCTGCGAACCGAAGAAGTATGAATGCCATCTGAGCCACGACGGAATTTATGCCGAGGCGACCGTCCTCTCGCTGGATGATGAAGACACTGCGGCAAAAAAGGACGAAGAAGCGCAGGCGGACGGACAGACAAATGTGGAGCTGCCGCCGCGGAAATGTGTTCTTTTTTGCCCGGCGGGAGACCGGCGGGCGCTGTTTGAAGCGCTGGACCGGAAAACGGCCGTGCCGCTCATCCTGGAGTTTCAGGACTACGTTCTGGATGAATTGCAGCGGCGCGGGATACTGATACCGCTGCGCGTCATTTCCATCCGGGAACGGCTGGAGGCGTGGCTGCTGCTATGCAAAAAGGACGACGTCAATATCGTCAAGGTATTGGAGGACGGTCTCAAAAGCGGGGCCATCCGTATTCCCGGAACGGTTCAGAACCCTAACGGCTTTGACTGTGTCCATTCTGTCACCAGCTATCTGGCTGCGTTCGGCGTGACCGTCGCGAAACGAATCCGTAATCAGTTCCAACCGCTCTTTGACCCCGCCGCGGAACAGCTTTCCCCGGAGATTTTGCACATCAACGATTATATCCGCGCACACGCAGGCTACAGCCTTTACCCGGCGCAGCTTGCCGTCGCAGAGTCGGTCAAGCGCAAGCTCTCGGAGGGAAAGTCTGCGTTCATCGTGGCAGAGTGCGGAAGCGGCAAAACGAAGATCGGCGCGACCGCGCTGGCTGCGTATCAGGCGCAGAAACGGAAAAAGACGTTCAACATCATCCTCTGCCCGTCGCACGTCGCGAAGAAGTGGGTACGCGAACTTGCCGAAACGCTGCCGGATACCGCATGTGTCATCGTCCGCAGCATCACAGAACTGGACAGCCTGTACGCGCAGTACCGGCAGGGCGACAAAAGCATCTACGCCGTCATCAGCAAGGAAAAAGCCAGAGACGGCTATATGCGCCGCCCGGCTGTCCTTTTTGATGCGCGCAGCGGCAGATTCCGCTGCCCAGGCTGCGGGGAAATCATAGAGCTGCCAAGCAGCGATGAAGAGGACGGCTGGACGACGGCAAAACCGGAGGCGTTCCGCATGGAGAACCGGCGCAATCATCAATGTATGAAGTGCAAAAGTCCCTTGTGGACGGCGGTAAATCCAAGCGTACCTTCTCCGTGGGTCAAGATTCCGGAATACGGCTGGGTGCATCGGAAGCTGGCAGCCCATGCCATGCAGAAGACGAAGAACCCCGCCGCGCTGGACGCCTTGCAGACGCTCCAAGAGAACCCAGACGGGTACTTCCCGACACGCGGCGCGTGCCGGCGGTATCCGCTCAGTTCTTACATCAAGAAGCGGTACCGCGGCAGGCTCGACGGTCTCATCGTGGATGAGCTGCATGAGTACAACAACGACAGCGGCCAGGGTGACGCGATGGCGGAGCTGTTCGGCACGGCGAAAAAGGTCATCGGCATGACGGCTACGCTCATCAACGGCTACAGCTCCGGTATTTTTCATCTGCTCTACCGCACGTCGGCGCAGCTGATGCTGACGGACGGCAAGCCGCATGAAAAGCCCGCGCTGTTCAATACGGAGTATGGTGTCGTGGAGACGACCTACACCGAAGCCGACGAAAGCTATGCCGCAAAGCGCAGATCACAGAAAAGCGGCGTTCGGACGCGTCAGCTTCCGGGCGTTTCGCCGCTGGTGTTTTCACGGTTCCTGCTGGAAAAAACGGCGTTTTTGTCGCTGTCCGACATGGGCAAGGCACTCCCCAGCTACGAGGAAATTCCCATTGCCTGCCGTATGGATGAGGCCGTGCAATCGGAATACAAACGCATTGAGAATGCGCTTGTACGGGTATTGCGGTCGGACCGCCGCGCGGCACAGAAGATTCTTTCCGCGTATCTGAATCTGTTGACTGCCTATCCGGATCAGCCGTATGACCAGAAGCCCATCTTCTATCCCGACAGCGATGTCCCCATCGTCGAACCTGAGAACATCGGGGATGCGGACACGCTCGGAGAAAAGGAACTGCGGACGCTGGAAATCGTAAAAGCCGCTATTCAGAACGGTGAGCGCGCGCTCATCTACACAAGCTGGGTGCGCACGGATTCCCAGCAGAAGCTCAAAAAGCTCCTGACGGATGAAGGCTATCGCACGGAGATCCTGACCGACAAGATCAAGACCACCGACCGCGAGGACTGGGTGCAGAAGAAGCTCGCCGCTGGGATGCAGGTCTTGATTGTAAACCCGTCTCTGGTAGAAACGGGGTTAGACCTCAACGCCTTTACGACGCTGGTGTTTTACAGCATGGGTTACAAGCTCTTTACACTGCGGCAGGCATCGCGCCGAAGCTGGCGCATCAACCAGAAAGCACCTGCGGTCAAGGTCTATATGCTCTACTACGAGGACACCATGCAGCAGAAATGCCTGAAGCTCATGGCCTCGAAGCTGGCGGTCGCCGGACTCATTGAAGGAAACTTCTCTGAGGAAGGACTTGCCGCAATGAGCGATGTGCAGGACATGACCTCGCAGATGGCGAAGGAGCTGATGCTCGGCATCCGCGACAATGTAGAGGATATTGCGGCAGCGTTCAAGAAGATGGCGTTTGAGAATCCGGACAGAGAAGTACCAGAAGTACCAGAAGTATCAGAAGTACCCGCCGAAGGAACCTCTTTGCCGCCGGAATCCGTGCCCGCGATGATCGAACAGCCGAAGCGCGTGCTTACGGCGGAGCAGGAGGAAAAGCTGCAAGCCGCCATGGTGCAGCTGGAACAGCAGAAAGCCAAACGGACGAAGAAAACGCAGCAGGTGGAAAACCAGCTGAGTCTATTTGATTCCGTTGCGTAAAAAGGAGGATGCTATGAAATTCACCGTCAACCGAACAGAGCTGCTTGCCGCGGCGCAGAACGCCGAGCGCATTGCGCCGAGGGTTTCCACGATTGAAATTCTGCAATGCGCGTATTTGCAGGCTGAGCAGGACACGCTCACCGTTGCGTCCGGGAATCTGGAGATCGCGTTGGAGCAGCATCTCCCTGCGCAGATTGAAAGCGAAGGAAGCGTTGTCGTAAAAGCACCGCTTCTCTCTGGAATGCTGCGCCTGCTGGATGGCGAGCGCGTGACTTTCCAGATGAAAAACGGAAAGCTCGTTGTTTCCTCCGGGAACGCGGAATACGCCATTCCCGTCATGGACGCGGCACAATACCCGCGCATGGAGATCCCGTGCCCGGCGGCAACCGTGCCTGTGAGCGGAATTCCTTCGCTGACCAAACGAACGGCGTTTGCCGTTTCTGAGGACACGACGCGGCCCATGCTCAAATGCGTGAACCTGATCTTCGGCGCGGACGGCCTGCAAGCGGTCAGCACGGACAGCTTCCGCATTGCGTCCGCCAAGGGCGACCGCGAGAGCCGCGGGAACATCAGTTTCCTTGTTCCGGCAGCTTCGCTGGAAAAGCTGGCAGGTCTGGTAAGCGACCGCGAGAAGCTGCAGGTCGGTACGACCGGGAAAGCCATTGTCTTTCGGAAAGAGAATTTCCTGTTCGCCGCGCGAATTATGGAAGGGCCATATCTTGCCGTGTCGCAGGTGCTGTCCAATCTGAAGCAGCAGTTTACTGTCCTGACCGACAGCGCGCTGCTCCGCGATACCATTTTGCAAGCCCTGAGCGTCACCGGCACGCAGGACCGATTTTCCCTGTCCTTTGCAGGAAACCGGCTGACTGTTCGCTGCGAGAGTGAATATGGCATTTCGGAGACGGCGATGGATGTAGTCGCGCTGAGCGGCGAGCCTGCGGGCGTGTACTGGTACAATCCGGCGCAGCTTATGGAGTGCCTGAAAGCGCTGAACGGAACGCTCATGCTGGAGGTCGTGCAGCACAGTGCGCTGCTTCTCAAAACAGACGAGCTTGTCTGCTTCCAGATGGCGGTGCGTGAACCGAAAGCCATTGAAACAAGGCCACAAAAGACAAAAAAGCCGCGCAAGGAGGCGGCATAAAAGGAGGATACGCCTATTTGAAGAAACCGACCATCTGCCGCTACTGCGGCGGCGTGATCCGGCTTGTTCCAGCTGCCGATGTCTACGGCAGCTCTACAGAACGGCTCGGAATGCAGAACGAATATCTGTACCAGTGCCAGAACTGCAATGCCCGCGTTGGCTGCCACAAGGGTACCATGCGGCCGCTCGGCGATGTGGCGAATGAAATTCTGCGGCTCAAGCGCATCGAAGCCCATCAGGTGTTCGACGCTTACTGGCAGAAGCAGCACATCAGCCGGACGAAAGCCTATCAGTGGCTGGCACGAGAATTGAAGCTCTCAGAGGAGGATACGCACATCGGCGGATTTGAAATTGATACCTGTCAGCGTGTGATCTCCCTCTGCCGGGCGAAAATGGATAGAAAGTAAGGAGAATGTCGTATGAAGATCCGACCCAAGGTTCCCGTATGCACAGAGTGTGACCACGTTTTTGAGTACAAGGGACAGAACCCCGGTCAGCTCGGCGGCGTGGTGGTGCAGTTTGGAGAATCCTACTGCACGAAGAAGAAAAAGCCGCGCTTACTAAAACGCTGGCACAATATGCTCCGCGTTCCGGACTGGTGCAAGAAGCGCATCCGGCCGAGCCTGGTGCGCATCTATGATTTTGCCAGCACGGAGAGCTGGCTCATGCACGAAAATCTCTGCAAGTCTCTCGGACGGGAGATCGGCCCCACGGCATCCAGATACACGCTCTCCGAGGTGCGGCAGCTTGATCTGGACGCATATGCGTTCCAGAAACAGGTGCGCACCACACCCGTAGAGGAACTTTTGAATGTGCATCTGGGGCTGCATCAGGTCGTGGAGGTCTTTGACGGCGTACAGTCCGTCATCCTCTATAAGACGCTGGACGGCTTTGTCCCGACCCCGACGTTTGACGCCGAACGCGCCAGACAGAACCGCAGAGAACAGAAAAAGGCATCCGCCTGACAAAACACACATGGAGGCATCTGCCTCCCCCAAATACAAAGGAGAAAGACCATGAAAAACAATTTCACCATTTCTCAGAGAAACGCCATCGTGGAAAACCACCTGTGGTGCATCAAGGCTGTGATGAAGCAGAACCGTGCGCTCATCCGCGCGGCAAAGCTGGACACGGACGACGTGTATCAGGAGCTTGCGCTGCGGCTCATCCGGGCGGTCATGTCGTATGACCCGGAAAAGGGCAATCTGGAGCAGCATATCTTCGCACAGCTCCGCATGGAGCTGCAGAAAACAGCGCACAGCAATGTGATCTCGCTGGACGCCTACCGTATGAGGGCTGCCGCATGAGCTTACGAGATAAAATGCTGGCTGTTATGGCCGACGTGAATGCTTCCGTCTTAGAGCGCGAAGAACTGGTCGAACTGATCGCCATTGCGCTTTTGACGCGGAAGAACCTGTTTATTCTGGGCGATCCCGGTCAGGCCAAGAGCTACGCGATCAATGCTTTCCGCAGCCGCATCACAGGCGCGAAGCAATTTGAACGGCTCCTTTCCAAGCAGACGGACGAACAACAGCTATTCGGGCGGCTCGATCTTTCCAGCCTGATCCCCGGCTCTGTGCCGGAATCCGCATTCGAGGGCGACGGTATCTACCAGAATCTGCGCTTTGATTTGCAGAGCTTCCTGAATGGTCTGCCGAAGATGAAAAATGAGGCAGCGACATTCGAGAAGCTGGCAGAGATCGGCGGCAAGCTGGATGCCTATCGCAAGGCTGTTGCCGCGCTGCATCCGTGTGAACCGGTCGTACAGACCGCGGGCAAAATTCCGGAGGCCGACATTGTGTTTCTGGATGAGATCTTCAAATGCAATGACGGCGTTCTGAACGCGCTCCTGACGGCGCTCAACGAGCGAAAATACACCAATGAAGGCCGGACCTATCCCATCCCGACGATCTCCTTTTTCGCCGCGTCCAATGAGATTCCGAATTTCAATGACCCGGAGGAAAAGATCCTTGCGGCGCTCTATGACCGGCTGGAATTGAAGGTCGTCACGGAAAATATTTCGGAAAAGTCACATCGACTTGCGATCCTGAAAGACAAGCTCGGCGGCTCGTTCGGCACTATCCATGCGACAATCTCGCTGGAGGAACTGCGCACCATGCAGCAGGAAGTCGCAGCCATTCAGGTACCGGACAGCATCCACGACCTGATGGACGATGTGCTCTGTGCGCTGCGCACACAAATTCCCGTGTCCGACCGAAAATTCCTCAGCTACTTCTCCATTGCGCAGGCAAAGGCGTGGCTGGAGGGACATACGGAGGTCACATCGACCGATCTTCTGGTGCTGCGGAATTACTTCTGGCAGCAGCCGGGTGACCGCGAATTTGTAACCGGCACGTTGGAGCGTCTTTGCGTCAACCCCATGCAGGAAAAGGTCAGCGACCTTCTTGCCATGGCACAGGACGCAAAGGACGATTTTGACAGTGCCTGCGGTGCGGCGGAAAACGTGCGCACAAAGCAGGCGGCACTCCGCAAATTCCGCGGCGAGCTGGTGCGGCTCTACCAGATGCAGACCGAGATGGCAGCAAGCGTCGGCTCTGACAGCGAAAAGACGCTTACGGACGGACTGCTTTCCGAACTGGAGCGTATCAGCAAGGCGGTGCATGAGGCGATTGGCTTTACTTATACACCGTTGGAGCAGTTGGCAGCCTTGCAGTAAAAGACAAACATCATAAAAATATGGAGGAATAATTATGCTGAATCATATTGTAGTTATGGGCAGACTCACGCGCGATCCGGAGCTTCGCAAAACAGCTTCCGGCGTTTCCGTCACGTCATTTTCCGTGGCGGTAGACCGCGACTTCTCGCAGGATGGGCAAAAAGAAACGGATTTTCTTGATGTCGTTGCGTGGCGCAATACCGCTGAGTTTGCGGCAAAGTATTTCGCAAAAGGCCGCACGGCTGTCATTTCCGGCCGTTTGCAGATCCGGAACTGGGAAGATAAAGAAGGCAACAAACGCCGCACGGCAGAGATTCTTGCCGAAAACATCTATTTTGGTGATAGCAAGAAGGAGGACGACGGCGGTTCTGCTCCCGCATCCACGCAGGGCTTTGGTGCGCCTGCACAGTCGGGCGGTTTTACGCCCAACTTTGGCAGCGCACAGCCCGGCGGCTTTGTGCCGAACTTCGGCGGGAACTATTAAACTGACAGTGCAGGGTGGGATCTTCCCACCCTGCCTTTTCTATGGAGGTGCAAAATGAAGAAATACTTTCGCACGATACAAAATGTCATGGATTCCCGTTGGGGCAATTTTCAGTATGCCGGAATACCCGCAGCACAGAAAACGGATCGTGTGCTGCAAAGCTCCAAGCTGGAGGACTGCATTTACCACGATCTGAGCAGGGATGATGAAAATTTGGAAGCCATCCAACAGGAGGCTGCGCCCAAGCTGCACAGCTTTCCTGCGCTGTCCAGAGATATTTTTCAGTCGTT
>UMGV01081470.1_pt1 | contig 20557 bp, 20 predicted proteins | sample 1965361 | NCBI WGS metagenome assembly UMGV01 (sample SAMEA4836081, study PRJEB28245) | human gut metagenome | biome: gut microbiome; material: fecal sample | place: Denmark | collected 2008
GAGCTGGACGCCGAGGTGGTGGCCGCCACCAAGGCCGCCGGCTACGACAACCTGAAGGGCCACAAGTCCGTGGGCGGTCTGCGCGCCTCCGTCTACAACGCCATGCCCATCGAGGGTGCTGAGGCGCTGGTGGAGTTCCTGAAGAAGTTCGAGGCCGAGCACAAATAAAATACCCCAACATTATTATAAAGGAGAAGTATCATGCGTATTTTGGTTACTGACGGTATGGATAAGACCGCTATGGCGCAGCTGCGCGAGATGGGTCACGAGGTCGTTGAGCAGTTCTACGAGCCGGATCAGCTGGGCGCTGCCCTGCGTGATTTCGACGCCGTGGTGGTCCGCTCCAAGACCAAGGTCCGCGCCAACCACATTGACGAGGCCAAGGGCGGCAAGCTGAAGCTCATCATCCGCGGCGGCGTAGGCGTGGACAACATCGACGTGAAGTACGCCGAGGCCAACGGCATCACCGTGAAGAACACCCCCAAGGCTTCCTCCCAGTCCGTGGCGGAGCTGGCTATGGGCCATATGTTCTCCTGCGCCCGCTACATCTCCATCGCCGGCCACACCATGCGTGAGGACAAGTGGGAGAAGAAGGCTTACGGCAAGGGCATCGAGCTGCAGGGCAAGACCCTGGGCATCGTTGGCTTCGGCCGCATCGGCCAGCACTTGGGCGTGATGGCCAAGGCCATCGGCATGAACGTCATCGCCTTTGATATCTTCCACATCCCCGGCATCGAGGAGCAGCTGGGCATCCCCTATGTGGAGATGGACGAACTGCTGGCCAAGGCCGACTTCGTGTCCGTCCATGCTCCCGCTGTGGACGGCGGCGCGCTGATCTCCGCCGAGAACATCGCCAAGATGAAGGACGGCGTGGTCATCATCAACACCTCCCGCGGCACCAACGTGGACGAGGCCGCTCTGCTGGCCGCTCTGGAGTCCGGCAAGGTCCGCGCCGCCGGCCTGGACGTGTACGCCGACGAGCCCGCCACCAACAAGGCCCTGTACTCCCACCCCATGGTGTCCTGCACGCCCCACATCGGCGCTGCCACCAATGAGGCCCAGGAGCGCATCGGCGTGGAGATCGTGGACATCATCAAGAATTTCTGAGATTGCTTTCCATAACAAACTTAACGGAAAAGACCGCCGAAAGGCGGTCTTTTTTCACTCACTGTCCGTTTTTTCGGTCTGCTCCTCCGATACAATACAGAAAAACCGCGAAGGAGGACGTTTCTATGGAGGCCATCACATTCATCTGCACCCTGTGCGGCGCGGCGGCGCTGAGCCGGGGCATCGTCCAGCTCATCGAACACCTGGGTCGGTGATGTTCCCGTTGACAAGCGGCTTCTCTATCTATATAATATTTTCATTCAAAAAATACAAGTATATCTAATGTAGTATATCAAATAGAGAGGTGATTTATGGACATTTTTGAGAAGTGCTATGCGCCGTCCCTGGCCACGGAGCTGAAGGAAAAGGGCGTATATCCCTACTTCCATGCGCTGGAGTCCCGGCAGGACGTGGAGGTCATCATGGAGGGCAAGCGCCGCATCATGCTGGGCTCCAACAACTATCTGGGTTTGACCACCGACCCGGTGGTGGTAGAGGCCGGCGTCAAGGCGCTGGAGCAATACGGCACGGGCTGCTCCGGCTCGCGCTTCCTCAACGGCACACTGGAGATGCACCTGGAGCTGGAGGACGCGCTGGCCAAATTCCTGCGCAAGCCGGGCATCGTCACCTTCGGCACGGGCTTCCAGTCCAACGTGGGCATCATCTCCGCGTTGGTAGGCCGCCACGACTACGTGATCTGCGACCGGGAAAACCACGCCAGCATCTATGCCGGCTGCCAGCTGTCCTACGGAAAGATGCTGCGCTACCGCCACAGCGACATGGCGGAGCTGGAAAAGTGTTTGCAGAAAGTACCGGAGACCGCCGGGGCACTGATCGTCACCGACGGCGTGTTCTCCATGGGCGGCGACATTGCCAAGCTGCCGGAGATCTGTGCGCTGGCGGAGCAGTACGGCGCGCGGGTCATGGTGGACGACGCCCACGGCCTGGGCGTGCTGGGCGACGGCGGCCGCGGTACGGCCAGCTATTTCGGGCTGGAGGACAAGGTGGACGTGTATATGGGCACATTCTCCAAGTCGCTGGCCTCCCTGGGCGGCTACATGGCCGCGTCTGCGGAGGTGGCAGACTACGTGCGCCACACCTCCCGGCCCTTCATCTTCTCCGCGTCCATCCCCCCTGCCAACTGCGCCACGGCGCTGGCGGCGCTCCGTGTGCTGGAGCAGCATCCGGAGCTGCCGGAACGTCTGCGGCAGCTGAGCATCTATGCCCGCAAGGGCCTGACGGAGCGGGGGCTGACCATCCGCCCCTCGGCGCTGGAAGCGCCCACGCCCATTATCCCCATCTACACCTACGAGACGTACCGCACCCTGCATGCGGCAGCGGAGATCTACGACCGGGGCGTGTACGTGAACCCCACGCTGCCGCCGGCCACGCCGGAGGGCGAGGCCCTGCTGCGCACCAGCTACATGGCCACCCACACGGAAGCGCTGCTGGACGAGGCCATGGACATCATCGGCGAGGTGATGGCCCATGAATGAGAAAAAAGTGGCCGTCGTCACCGGCGGCACGTCCGGCATCGGCCGGGCCACGGCGCTGGCGCTGAAGGACGCGGGCTGCACGGTGTACGAGCTGTCCCGCCGGGCCGAGGGCGTAGAGGGTCTGCACCACATCTCCGCCGACGTGACGGACGAGAGCGCCGTCAACGATGCCGTGGCGCAGGTCATCGCGGCGGAGGGGCAGATCGACATTCTGGTGAACAACGCGGGCTTCGGCATCTCCGGGGCGATCGAATTCACCTCCACGACAGATGCCAAATCCCTGTTCGACGTGAATTTCTTCGGCATGGTGAACATGAACCGTGCCGTCGTGCCGCTGATGCGCAAGGCAGGCCGTGGCCGCATCGTGAACCTGAGCTCCGTGGCCGCCCCTGTCCCCATTCCCTTCCAGGCATATTACTCCGCCACGAAAGCGGCGGTGAACGCCTACACCATGGCCCTGGCCAACGAGCTGCGGCCCTTCGGCGTGACGGTGTGCGCCGTCATGCCCGGCGACATACACACCGGCTTCACGGCGGCGCGGCGGAAGATCGGTGAGGGCGACGACATCTACCAGGGCCGCATCAGCCGCTCCGTTGTGCGGATGGAGCACGACGAGCAGACGGGCATGGACCCCGCCAAGGCCGGGGCATACATTGCCAAGGTGGCCCTGCGTGACGGCAGCAGGCATCCGCTGTACGCCATCCGCTTCGACTATAAGTTCTTCGCTTTCCTGGCAAAGGTGCTGCCCGCCCGGTTTCTGAACTGGCTGATCTACCTGCTCTACGGGAAATAAGGCCCTGTACGCGTTTTCAACACGGCCGCGCAGATCGACACGGAACGCACACACGAAAACGTCATTTTATACAAATCCATAACGCAAACAGGGACAGGCCTCATGGATCAAGAGGTCTGTCCCTGTTTTTAATTTCCAATTATGCCCATTTTTGTCGAAAAGTTTCCCAGCTAATATAGACACCTTCGACAATTTCGCCTTGAAAACGATGTCCGAATATGCTATTTTTTATAACAGCCCACCGATTTGTGCACTTTTCCGGAAGCGCCGGGGGACGGGTGGGCAAAACAATCAAAATTCAGGGGGAAATTTATTATGGAGAAGATCACAGTTCTACTGGCAGATTCCAGTGCGGAGTACCGAATGGCGCTCCGCGAGGAGATGGAGAAGAGTGGTGACTTCCGCGTTGTGGGGGAAGCGGAAGACGGCCAGCACACAGTCCAGATGGTACGGGAGATGAAGCCGCAGGTACTGATCCTGGACGCCATGCTCCCGCTGCTGGACGGCATGGCGGTGCTGCGGACGCTGCGGGAGCAGGAAGAGCAGCCGCCCTGCTGTATCATGCTGTCCGCCTTCTGCGCCGAGCGCTTCCAGCGGGAGGCAGAGCGGCTGGGCGTGTATATCTTTCTGCCCAAGCCGGTGAACAACGAGTCGCTGATGGAGCATATGCGCCGGGCTCTCCGCCCGGAAGAGCCTGCCGCGCCGGTGCTGCCCCAGCTGGAGGGCCAGGTGACGGCCATCATCCATGAGATCGGCGTACCGGCCCACATCAAGGGCTACCAGTACCTGCGGGAGGCCATTATCATCACCGTGCAGGACATGGACGTGATCAATGCCGTAACGAAGGTGCTGTACCCGGAGGTCGCTAAGCGGTTCTGTACCACCCCCAGCCGGGTGGAGCGTGCCATCCGCCACGCCATCGAGGTGGCGTGGGACAGAGGCGATCTGGAGACGCTGCAGAAATACTTCGGCTATACGGTGAATTCCGCCAAGGGCAAGCCCACCAACAGCGAATTCATCGCCATGATCGCCGACCGGCTTCAGCTTCGGATGAAGCGCGGCCACGCGTAACACCGCACACGACCTTTGCCCGGCAGGACAAGAGGGGGAGAAACCACGGGGACGCGCCGTCCCCGTGGTTTTCTATCCTTTAGGCGGCATCTCGTCCTGTATATCGTCCAAATCTGACAGATAAAGTATAGTCTCATTATTTTAATAAGTCAAGTTAATTTTGTAGTTTATTAAAATCTCTGGATAATTTTGGTAAACTATACTAGGGTGATTTTATGGTAGACTACAAGGTGATCGGTCTTCGACTCAAGACCTACCGTCAGCAGGCGGGCCTGACCCAGGAAACCGTCGCCGAACGGGCCGGTATTACGGTCGTATATCTTTCCAAAATAGAAAACGGCCACGTGCGGCCTACCATCGATCTTCTGCAGACGGTTTGCGAGGCGGTACAATGTGATCTCGGCAGCATTTTTCAGGATGCCTCGCCGGTGTCGGCGGGGTATCAGCGGGAGCGGGTGGTGGAGCTGTTCAACGCCTGCGCCCCGGCGGTAAAGCCCGTTGCGCTGGACCTTTTGGAGCAGCTGGCCAAGCTGTAAATGCAATAGCGGAGGGACGAAGTCCCTCCGCTCAGCTTGTCGAAAAAGCCCGTTCGGACTTTTCCGACAAGCTGCCTGCAAAATAGCAAAATATAAAACTGTATTTTATTTTGCTATTTTGGTCGCTGCGGCGGGTGATTAAACGCGAAAGGAAACCCTGACGGTTTCCTTTCACACTATCCTTCCCTCCGATATTTGCAACTAAGCAGGTTTTTCGACAGTCTGCGCGGAGGGACTTCGTCCCTCCGCTATTTTTTTCTTCGCACCGTGCTGACAGCGGCCAGCAGCAGGTAGACGCCGAAGGGTCGGCGCAGCAGCTCCACATCCACCGCCGTGGACAGCCACGCTGCCGCCAAGGCCGCCGCCGCGCCCCACGGGGCGGCGGCGCGGAGCACATCCCGCTCCAGAAGGCCGTTTTTCCGGTGCTGGAGCAGTCCCATGCCCGCCGTGGGCAGGAAGTACAGCAGGTTCACCGCCATGGCGTCCCCCGGCGGCACGTCCAGCACCAGCGTCATGATGAGCAGCAGCAGCGTACCGCCGCCTACGCCCCAGCTGGACAGAATGCCCGTACCGCAGCCCACCAGCAGGGGGATGATCCAGCCCGTCACAGCAGATACCGGACGCCGCCGTAGAGCAGAAACCCGGCGAACAGATACCGCAGCCAGCCGGCACTGACCTTGGGAAACAGCCGCCCTCCCAGAAAGCCGCCCGCCATGCCGCCCAGCAGATAGGGCGCAGCCAGCGTCAGGTCCACGCCCCGGCGCAGCACGTACACCGCCGCCGACACCACGCACAGCGGCAGGATCACCGCCACGCAGGTGGCGAAGGCTTTGCGCTCCTCCAAACCGCACCAGCGCCGCAGCAGCGGCACGAGCACCATGCCGCCGCCACCGCCGAACAGGCCGTTGACCGCACCGGTCAGCGCCCCGGACACGGCGCAGCGTGTCTTTTGCTTCACGGTGTCACCCCCTGTCGCGTGTATGTAGGTGCGCCCGAGGGCGCACGGGTCACTGGCGCTTCTGGAAGCTCTGGCAGTCGGTGCACTGGTCCATGGAGGGACGGCTCTCGTGGGTGCCCACCTGAATGGAGGTCAGGCCGCAGTTATCCACATCCTGGCAGTGATGGGCGCAGTTGGTGACGGTACACTTGATGGAAGCGTTGGGGGTGCAGGCACACCCGTCGTTGGTGCAAGCTCTGTTCATGGTATTTCCTCCCTGAAAAAATAAAAGTCAGGCCGAAAGCCTGACTTTATTCTTGCCCGCGGAATGGACGTATATGCACGATTTTTTATATCTCCAGCAGCGCGGAGGCAAAGCTGAAATAGATCAGCAGACTGGTGGCGTCCACGATGGTGGAGATGAACGGGCTGGCCATCACCGCCGGGTCGAGCCCCGCCTTCTCCGCCAGGATCGGCAGCGAGCAGCCCACGCACTTGGCAAACACCACCACGAACAGGATGGTCAGGCACACCACCAAACACACCATGGGCGTGACGGCGTCGTTGCCCAGCAGCAGCCGGTCCACCAGCAGCATCTTCACGAAGTTGGCCGCGGCCAGACACACGCCGCACAGCAGCGACACCCTCAGCTCCTTCCACAGCACCTTCAGCACATCGGAGAAGTCCACCTCGTCCAGACTCAGGGCGCGGATCACCGCCGTGCTGGCCTGCGTGCCGGAGTTGCCGCCCGTACCGGACAGCATGGGGATATACGCGTTCAGCACCAGACAGGCCGCCAGGGCGTTTTCGTAGTGGTTCAATATCATGCCGGTGAACGTGGCGGAGAGCATCAGCACCATCAGCCAGGGCAGGCGGGCCTTCCAGGTGGCCAGCACGCCGGTGCGGAGATAGGGCTTGTCCGAGGGCAGCATAGCGGCCATCTTTTCGAAGTCCTCCGTGGTCTCCTCTTCGATAACGTCCATAGCGTCGTCAACGGTGACGATGCCCACCAGACGCTTCTCCAGGTCCACGATAGGCAGGGCCAGGAAGTCGTACTTGCTCAGAGCCTGGGCCACATCCTCCTTATCGTCGGTGGTCTTGGCCCACACCACGTCCGGGTCCATGATGTCCTCGATCAGGTCGTCCTCGTCCGCCAGCAGCAGGTCGCGGACGGACAGCACACCCAACAGATGGCGGGTCGGGTCGGTGACGTACAGGATGTTGATCGTCTCCAGCTCGCCGCCGATGCGGCGGATGCGCTTGAAAGCGTCCGCCACGGTCATATCCTTCTTCAGGGACAGGAACTCCATGTTCATGATCGAACCGGCGCTGTCCTCGGGATATTTCAGAATTTCGTTGATGGATTTGCGCATCTCCGGCGTTGCCTTGTCCAGAATGCGGATGACCACGCTGGCGGGCATCTCCTCCACGATGTCCACGGCGTCGTCCAGATACAGCTCGTCCAGCACCTCCGTCAGCTCCGTGTTGGAAAAGCCGTTGATGAGCATCTCCTGGCTCTCCGGCTCCAGCTCCACGAACACCTCCGCCGCCGTCTCCTTAGGCAGCAGACGGTACAGCAGGGGCATCAGCTCCTGACGGCCCTCCTCCAGCAGCAGGGCGATGTCGGCGGGCTCCATAGGCAGGAACAGGTCGCGCAGCTCGGCGTAGCGCTTTTCCGACGCCAGCTGCTCTATCTCCTCCTGATAGCGCTCCAGATCCTCCTGATAATTGATCAAGCCTGTTCCCTCCCTCCGTGCAAAACCTCATGCATGAACACATTTTCTGTTTTCCCATGCTCCCGCACAGCAAAATAAACACCGCAGCGGCCTTATATGCCCGCTGCGGATGATATGACAGCGCCGCCTGCGCGGCCGCTGGATTACCGTTACGAGCTTTAGCATCGCGGGGCAGTGAAGCTGCGTTAGATACCACCTTGGTTTCGATAGTACCTGCTCAAACCATCTCATGGTGTCTCCACCACTTCGCGGCAGCAGCCCATATCCCTCGCGGTAGCCTTACCTACCGGATAGAGTTTATGCATTTCAATGCACCTATGTTATGCCAAAAAGCGCCCTGTGTCAAGGCGTTTTTTTGCGGTTTTTTTGCACAACCCCCCTACAGCAGCACCTCCACGTTCTCCAGTGCCCGCAGATGGTCCGTCAGCTCCTGCAAAAAGCGCTGGGCCGGGTCGGAAAGCACCTCTCCCGCCCGTGTCACCAGGTAGTTCACCCGGTCAGGAGGCGGCTGCGTAAAGCGGCAGGCCCGGCGCACCCGGGTACGCACCCGCTCCGCCGCGGCGATGGCCGGTGCGGCCACCCACAGGTCCTCCTCCTGGGGCAGGAAATCCGCCGCCTGCAGTGTGTCGGCATAGAGCAGCGGCCGCGCCCCCGGGCCGAACCACTCATCGTGCCAGCAGATGAACTCCGGGTCCCAGGTGATGAGCATCTCACTCTCCACGTCCAGCGTGGCTGGGTCTGCCGGGTCGGGATAGCGGCTGTCCTGGGCGGACAGCAGTAAAAATGGCTCGCGGAACGCCGGGCGCACCGTCAGCCGCTCGTGGAACACGGTGTTGCTGTCGATGAACGCGAAATCCAGCTCATGGCGCAGCAGCGCCTGGGCGATGTCCACATCCCGCAGGGTGTGTATCCACAGGGACACCGGCAGCCGCAGGGACAGGAATTTCCGGTACACCGGCGGCAGGATATACTGGTTGGTGGTGTAGGTGGCGGCGATACGCAGGTACTCCCGCTGCTCCAGCTCCGCCAGAGAATCCGTCTCCGTGATGAGCTGCTGCCAGCGCTGGGCCAGCGTCAGGAATTTCTGCCCCGCCTCCGTCAGCTGGATGCGGCGCTGTCCCTTGCCCCGGATGAACAGCGGCGTGCCCACCCGCTCCTCCAGCGCCCGCAGGCGCATGGACAGCGTGGGCTGGGTGATGAACAGCGCCTCCGCCGCGGCGGTCAGCGTGCCGTGCTGCACCACGGCCCAGAACGTCTCCAGGTCGATCTTTGTCAAAATGGCCACCACCTTTGCTTACTGTAATATCAGCTTTCACTTATATTTTACACAGAAATATCCAATTTTACAAGCAATTCTTTTTGTGCTACTATATAGCCGTGGTCAGGGAAGTCCCCCCTTCCCGCCGCATGAACCAAATTCTTTCTTTCTTCCTATTTCTCCCTATGCCGATCGGCAGGACAGGTCTTATGCCTGCCCTGCCTTTGGCATTTCCAGGGGTATTTTTGCACGCTTTACAAGTTCCGCTTTTCCTGTTATCATGAACACGGTCCGCGGGGCGGACAGGAACGAGGATAGGATCGTGAATTTTCAGTTTTACTTCGAGATGATCGGCGCCGTGGCCTTCGCCATCTCCGGCGCGGCGCTGGGCGCGCGAAAGGGCATGGATCTTTTCGGCGTGGCCATGATGGGCATGACCACCGCCGTGGGCGGCGGCATCCTGCGGGATGTGCTGCTGGGGCTGACGCCGCCGTCGGCACTCCGCGATCCCCTGCAGGCGCTGGTGGGCATCGGTGTGTCGGTGCTGGTGTTTATTGTGTGGCAGCGCTCCCGCGCTGCGGCGCAGTACCCCTGGCGTGAGGCGCTGCTGCTGGTGGCAGACTCCATCGGCCTGGGCATTTTCACCGCCCACGGCGTGGCGGTGGCCATGCGGGCCGGATACGAGAGCAGCGTGTTTCTGGTGCTGTTCGTGGGCGTCATCACCGGCGTGGGCGGCGGCGTGCTGCGGGACGTGTGCTGCACGGAGCGCCCCTATATCTTCACCAAGCACATCTACGCCCTGGCGTCCCTGGCCGGTGCAGCGGTGTGTATGCTGCTGTGGACCTCCGGTCAGAACATCGCCATGCTGACCAGCTGCGCCCTGACGGTGGTGCTGCGCATCTGCGCCGCCGTTTTCCGCTGGAGTCTTCCGAAGGCCCGGCCATAATCGGACTTTTTTGCACCGTCGGCAATAATGCTAAGAAACCGTCACTTTGCCGAGTGGCGGTTTCTGCTTTTCACAATGATCGTCACGGTAATTCTCACGTTAATTCTCGTCGAAAAGCGCTTGTGAGACAGGCCCGTATGTGGTATACTGAGGTGTCTGAAATGCGGCGGTTCTTCCGCCGGGAAGGAGGGCCTCCCATGGGTCTGCACGACGGCCATCGCCAGCGCTGCAAGCAGCGCTTTCTCCGCACGGGGGCGGAGGGCTTTGACGACCATCAGCTGCTGGAGCTGCTGCTGTTTTACGCCATTCCCCGGTGCGACACCAACGAGACGGCCCACCGGCTGCTGAAGCGGTTCGGCTCTTTGCAGGGCGTGCTGTACGCAGATCCGGGGGAGCTGGCCGCCGTGGAGGGCATCGGCGAGAGTGCGGCGGTGCTGCTGCGCCTCACCGGCGATCTGTCCCTCCGGGCGCGGAAGGCCGCGCTGCCGGAAAAGCTGCTGAACTCCCCGGGCCGGGCCGGCGCGTACTTCGCCGAGCTGCTGCTGGGGCAGAAGCGGGAGCTGCTGTACGAGGCGTGCCTGGACGGAAAGGGCAAGCTCCTTAGCTGCCGCTGCATCACCAAGGGCACGGTGACGTCGTCGCCCCTACAGGTGCGGCAGGTGGTGGAGAACGCCCTGTACTCCGGGGCGGACAGCGTGCTGCTGGCCCACAACCACCCCAGCGGCGTGGCGCTGCCGTCCCAGGCGGACGTGGTGGTCACGCGGCAGGTGCGTGAGGCGTTAGCGCCGCTGGGCATCGTGCTGCGGGATCACATCATCGTGGCCGACCGGGACTACGTATCCATGGCCGAAAGCGGCCTTTTAGCGGACTAAGGAGGCATCTATGCCGGATCTCAAAGTCGTATCGGAATACCGGCCTGCCGGCGACCAGCCCCAGGCCATCGACAAGCTGGCGCGGGGACTGGAGAACGGCCTGCGGCAGCAGGTGCTCAAGGGCGTCACCGGCTCAGGCAAGACGTACACCATGGCCAAGGTCATCGAGCGGGTGAACCGGCCCACGTTGGTGCTGGCCCACAACAAGACGCTGGCGGCCCAGCTGTGCGAGGAGTTCCGGGAGTTCTTCCCCAACAACGCCGTGGAGTATTTCGTCAGCTACTACGACTACTACCAGCCGGAGGCGTACATCGCCCACACGGATACCTATATTGAGAAGGACGCCTCCACCAACGAGGAGATCGACCGCCTGCGCCTGTCCGCCACCTGCGCCCTGCTGGAGCGGCGGGATGTGATCGTGGTGTCCTCCGTGAGCTGCATCTACGGTCTGGGCGAGCCGGACGACTTCGCCCACATGATGATCTCCCTGCGGACGGGAATGACCATGGAGCGGGACGAGCTGCTGCGGCGGCTGGTGGAGGATCGCTACGAGCGCAACGACATCGCCTTCCAGCGTAATATGTTCCGTGTCCGGGGTGACACGGTGGAGCTGTACCCGGCGTACTACAAGGACCGGGCCATCCGGGTGGAGTTCTTTGGTGACGAGATCGACCGCATCACCGAGTTCCACCCCGTCACCGGCGCGGCCACCAAATCGCTGAGCCACATCGCCATCTACCCCGCCAGCCACTACGTCACGCCCAAGGACAAGCTGGAGCGTGCGGCGGAGGAGATCGAGCGGGAGCTGGCGGAGCGGAAGAAGTGGTTCGAGGCGCAGGGCAAGCTGGTGGAGGCCCAGCGCATCGACCAGCGCACCCGCTACGATGTGGAGATGATGCGGACGCTGGGCTACTGCTCCGGCATCGAGAACTACTCCCGCGTCATCTCCCAGCGGCCCGCGGGGTCTGCGCCCATGACGCTGCTGGACTTCTTCCCCGATGATTTCGTGCTGTTCGTGGACGAGAGCCACGTGACGCTGCCCCAGGTGCGGGCCATGTATAACGGCGACCACGCCCGCAAGCAGAGCTTGGTGGACTACGGCTTCCGCCTGCCCTGCGCCTTCGATAACCGCCCCCTGAAATTCGAGGAGTTCGAGGAGAAGTTCTCCCAGGCTATCTACGTCTCCGCCACGCCGGGGGACTTTGAAAAGGAGCACGCCGATCAGGTGGTGGAGCAGGTCATCCGCCCCACGGGATTGCTTGACCCCCGGGTGGAGGTACGGCCCGTCACCGGGCAGATCGACGACCTGGTGGAGGAGATCCACGCCCGTGAAAAGCGGAATGAGCGGGTGCTGGTCACCACGCTGACCAAGCGCATGGCAGAGGATCTCACCGCCCACCTCCGCGGCCTTGGCATCAAGGTGCGCTATATGCACGCCGACGTGTCGGCCCTGGAGCGGATGGAGATCATCCGCGACCTGCGGCTGGGCGAGTTCGATGTGCTGGTGGGCATCAACCTGCTGCGTGAGGGTCTGGATCTGCCGGAGGTGTCGCTGGTGGCCATTCTGGACGCGGACAAGGAGGGCTTCCTCCACAGCGAGACCAGCCTCATCCAGACCATAGGCCGCGCCGCCCGCAACGCCGAGGGCCTGGTCATCCTCTACGCCGACACTGTCACGCCCTCCATGCGCGCCGCCATGGACGAGACGGAGCGCCGCCGTAAGATACAGGACGATTTCAACAAGGCCCACGGCATCGTGCCGCAGACCATCCGCAAGGGCGTGCGGGAGATGGTGGAGATCAGCCACAGCGCCGAGGAGGCGTCCAAGCTCAGCAAGAAGAAGCTGTCCGACCGGGAGCGGGCGGAGACCATCGCCCGGCTGGAGAAAGAGATGAAAGAGGCCAGCCGTATGCTGGAGTTTGAATACGCCGCCCTGCTCCGGGATCAGATCATCGAGCTGCGGGGCGAGAAATAGAGAACCGAGAACGGACCTATGAAAAAGTATATCTCCTATATCTACGTCATCCTCAGCGCCGTGTGCTGGGGCTTCATCGGATTTTCCAACCGCCTGCTCACCGCCGCCGGGATAGAGCTGGGCAACCGGGTGTTCATCCGCAATTTCGGCACGCTGCTGGTGCTGACGGTGGTGTTCGGCCTGTTCCACCGGCAGGTGTTCCGCATCCAATGGAAGCACCTGCCCATCTTCCTGTGCTCCGGCCTCATCAGCATCCTGACATTGAGTCTGGTGTACTTCCAGTGCCAGACCATGTGCTCCCTGTCGGTGGCGGCGGTGCTGCTGTACTTAGCGCCGTCCTTTGTGGTGCTGTTCAGCGCCGTGCTGTGGAAAACGCCGCTGACGAGGCGTAAGCTCATCGCCCTGGTGGTGTCGCTGCTGGGCTGCGTCATGGTCAGCGGCATCCTGGGCGGCGACATGACCGCCTCCTGGGCCGGCATCGGCCTGGGCGTGCTGTCCGGCCTGTGCTACGCCAGCTACACCGTGTTCGCCCACTACGGGCTGGCCCACTACGAGAGCTACACCATGATCTACTGGACGTTCCTGGTGGCCGGGCTGGGCTCTGTGGCCTTCGCGGACTTCAAGACGCTGCCCCTGGCCTTTGCCAGCACCCAGGGCATCGTGGGCGTGTGCGGCGTGGTTATCGTGGCCACGGTGCTGCCCTATATCTTCTACACCAAGGGCCTGGAGGGCGTGGAAAGCGGCAGAGCCTCCATCATCACCAACATCGAGCCGGTGGTGGAGACGCTGGTGGGCGTCTTCGTGTTCAAGGAGGCCCTCACCGTGTGGACGGTGCTGGGCGTGGCCTGTGTGTTCGGCTGCGTCATCCTGCTGGCCCGTGAGGGCGGCAAAGCCCCGGCGGCAAAGGAGGAAGCCCATGGCAAAGCATAAAGAGGAAAAGACCAACGTCATGCGGACGCTGGAGCAGAAGAAGATCCCCTACACCGCCCACAGCTACGACCCGGACGGCCCTATCGACGGCGTGTCCGTGGCCCAAACGCTGGGCCAGCCGGCGGAGCGCGTGTTCAAAACGCTGGTGACCAAGGCCGCCAGCGGGGCGTACTACGTGTTCGACATCCCCGTGGCGGAGAACCTCGATTTGAAAAAAGCCGCCAAGGCCGTGGGGGAGAAGTCCATCGCCATGCTGCCCCAAAAGGAGCTGCTGGGTCTGACGGGCTACGTCCACGGCGGCTGCTCCCCGGTGGGCATGAAAAAGCAGTTCCCCACCGTGTTCCACAAGACGGCGCTGGGGTATGACACCGTCTGCGTCAGCGCCGGAAAGATCGGCGCGCAGGTGGAGTGCGACCCCAAGGCGCTGATAGACCTGCTGCGGGCGAAAACGGCAGACATCATCGTATAAATTTAAGTATTATCTTGACATTAAAAATTGTTTTAACTACACTTTATCTGCGAAAAAGTTGCAGAAACGAGGAATACCATGCAAAAGGAAATTTTCATCAAGGGCGCACGGGAGAACAACCTGAAGAACATTGATGTGACCATCCCCAGGGACAAGCTGGTGGTGCTGACGGGTCTTTCCGGCAGCGGCAAAAGCTCCCTGGCCTTTGATACCATCTACGCCGAGGGCCAGCGCCGCTACGTGGAGAGCTTGTCCAGCTACGCCCGGATGTTCCTGGGTCAGATGGACAAGCCGGACGTGGACTATATCGACGGCCTGTCCCCGGCCATCTCCATCGACCAAAAGACCACCAGCAAGAACCCCCGCTCCACCGTGGGCACGGTGACGGAGATCTACGACTACCTGCGCCTTCTGTGGGCGCGTGTGGGCGTGCCCCACTGCCCCCACTGCGGCAAGGAGATCCGGCGGCAGACGGTGGATCAGATCATCGATCAGATCATGGCGCTGCCGGAGGGCACACGCATTCAGATCATGTCCCCGGTGGTGCGGGGACGCAAGGGCGAGCACGCCAAGGTGCTGGAGGATGCCCGCCGCGGCGGCTACGTCCGCGCCCGTGTGGACGGCAATCTGTACGAGCTCAGTGAGGACATCCCCCTGGAGAAGAACCTCAAGCACCACATCGACATCGTGGTGGACCGTCTCATCGTCCGGCCCGACATCGTGGGGCGGCTCACCGACTCGGTGGAGACGGCCTCCAACCTGGCCGGCGGCCTTGTCACCGTCAACCTGCTGCGGGAGGAGAAGGACATCACCTTCTCCCAGAACTACGCCTGTGACGACTGCGGCATCTCCATCGAGGAGCTGACGCCCCGGCTGTTCTCGTTCAACAGCCCCTTCGGCGCGTGCCCCACCTGCACAGGACTGGGCGTGCAGCTGAAGACCGATCCGGCCCTCATCATCCCCGATGGGTCAAAGTCTATTCTGGACGGCGCGATCACCGCCAGCGGCTGGGCCTCCATCCGCTCCGACGGCATCAGCCGGATGTATTTCGAGGCGCTGAGCAAGCGGTACAAATTCTCCCTGTCCCAGCCCTTCGATGAGCTGAGCGACGAGGTAAAGCACGTCATCCTCTACGGCACGGACGGCGAAAAGCTGGAGCTGCACTACGACCAGCCCCGGGGCAAGGGCGTGCTGTACCAGCCCTTTGAGGGCATCTGCCACAATTTGGAGCGCCGGTATCAGGAGACCCAGTCCGATGCCAGCAAGAAGGAGATCGAGAGCTGCATGACCCCCTGCCCCTGCCCGGATTGCCGGGGCAAGCGGCTGCGGCCCGAGGCGCTGGCCGTCACCGTGGGCGGCAAATCCATCTATGATGCCACCACCCTGCCGGTGAACGATGCGCTAGCCTTCTTCGATGGCCTGTCCCTGACGGGCAACCAGCAGCTCATCGCCGCGCAGATACTCAAGGAGATCCATGCCCGGCTGGGCTTTTTGCAGTCCGTAGGACTGAGCTACCTCACCCTGTCCCGGGCCTCCGGCACGCTGTCCGGCGGCGAGAGCCAGCGCATCCGTCTGGCCACCCAAATCGGCAGCAGTCTCATGGGCGTGCTGTATATTTTGGACGAACCCTCCATCGGCCTGCACCAGCGTGACAACGACAAGCTGCTGGGCACCCTCCAGCGCCTCCGCGATTTGGGCAACACCCTCATCGTGGTGGAGCATGACGAGGACACCATGCGGGCCGCCGACTACCTCATCGACATCGGCCCGGGCGCAGGCGCGCTGGGCGGCCAGGTGGTGGCCTGCGGCACGCCGGAGGAGGTCATGGCAAACCCCGCCAGCCTGACGGGCCAGTACCTCAGCGGCAAAAAGCGCATTGAGCTGCCGCCCCACCGCCGCCCGGGCAATGGCCATTTCCTCACCGTCCGGGGCGCGCGGGAGAACAACCTGCAAGCCATCGACGTCTCCTTCCCGCTGGGCACGTTCACCTGCGTCACCGGCGTCAGCGGCAGCGGCAAAAGCTCCCTGGTAAACGAGGTGCTGTATAAGGCGCTGGGCGCTTCCCTGAACCGCATGAAGGTCCGCCCCGGCAAGCACGATGCCATCGAGGGCATGGAGTATTTGGACAAGGTCATCGCCATCGACCAAAGTCCCATCGGCCGCACGCCCCGCTCCAATCCCGCCACCTACACCAACCTGTTCAATTCCATCCGCGACCTGTTCGCCTCCACCCCCGACGCCAAGACCCGGGGCTACGGCCCGGGCCGGTTCTCCTTCAACACCAAGGGCGGCCGCTGCGAGGCCTGCGGCGGCGACGGTATGCTGAAGATCGAGATGCACTTCCTGGCGGACGTGTACGTCCCCTGCGAGGTCTGCCGGGGCAAGCGCTACAACCGGGAGACGCTGGAGGTGCGCTACAAGGGCAAAAACATCTCCGACGTGCTGGATATGACCGTGGCCGAGGCGCTGGAGTTCTTCTCCGCCGTGCCGGCCATCTGCGAAAAGCTGCAAACGCTGTACGACGTGGGTTTGGGCTATGTGAAGCTGGGCCAGCCCTCCACCACCCTGTCCGGCGGCGAGGCCCAGCGCGTAAAGCTGGCCACGGAGCTGAGCAAGCGCGCCACAGGCCGCACCATCTATATTCTGGACGAGCCCACCACCGGCCTTCACGCCGACGACGTGCGGAAGCTGCTGGAGGTGCTGCAGCGTCTCACCGACGCGGGCAACACGGTGCTGGTCATCGAGCACAACCTGGACGTGATCAAGTGCGCCGACTACCTCATCGACCTTGGCCCGGAGGGCGGCGTAGGCGGCGGCACGGTGGTGGCCTGCGGCACACCGGAGCAGGTGGCCGCCTGCGAAGCGTCCTATACCGGCCAGTATCTGAAAAAATACCTCCGCTGACACACCGCCCGCCCCGCCTCATACAATGGGTCAGGGAGGTGGTACTATGGAGCTGCTGCACGACGGCGTCATCGCCGCCCTGGCCGCCATCGGCCTGACGGCCATTCTGTGGCTGCTGGCCTCCGCCCTGTTCCGTCAGCCGCCGGTGCGGGACACGTGGTACATCGTGGCCCTGTCCGGCGACGGCGCGGGGCTGGATGTCACGCTGCGGGCGCTGGCGCAGAACCGGCGCTTGCCGGTGGTGCTGGTGGACTGCGGTCTGACGGAGGAGGGCCGCCGTGCCGCGTCACTGGCCGTGTCGGACACGGTGACGCTGGTAACGCCGTCAGAGCTTCCGAACCTATTTACACAGGAAACGAGAAAGGGGTGAACGCCTTGGGTGAGCGCGTCACCGTAGAGGGCAGCATAGACGCTGTCATCTTCCAAAACGAGGAAAATGGCTATACCGTCCTGCTGCTGCGTGTGGACGGGGAGGATGAGCCCATCACCGTGGTGGGCTGTATCCCCTGCGCCGCCGCCGGGGAGGGCATGACCGTCACCGGCGTGTGGGTGAATCACCCCGTCCACGGCCCGCAGCTCTCCGCCGAGAGTGTGGAGCGCCGATTGCCCCAGGAGGAAGAGGACATCGTCAGCTACCTGTCCTCCGGCATTCTGAAGGGCATCGGCCCGGCCACGGCCCAGCGACTGGTGGAGCGCTTCGGCACGGACACCCTCCGGGTGCTGGAGGAGGAGCCGGAGCGCCTCAGGACCATCAAGGGCATCACCGCAAAAAAGGCCATGGAGCTGTCGGAGGCCTTCCGCGCCCTGACGGGTCTGCGTCAGGTGATGGAGTTCCTGGCCCGCTACGACCTGCCGGTATACCTGGCCATGGCGGTGCAGCGCACCTACGGCGACAACGCCCAGCAAATGCTGCGGGACGACCCCTATATCCTCAGCCGCGCCCAGTTCGGCGTGGACTTCGCCGTGGCCGACGCCATCGCCATCAGCATGGGCTTCGGCGGCGACGACCCCTGCCGCCTGCGGGCGGCCATCGAGTACGAGCTGGCCCACAACGCCGGGAACGGCCACGTGTTCCTGCCCCGTGAGAAGCTGCTGGCCGCCACGGCCCAGCTGGTGGACGTGGACACGGACATGGTGGAGACGGCGCTGGACAAGCTCATCGACAGCTTCGCCGTGGTGGAGAAGCCCATCGCCAACGTCCGGGGCTGCTACCTGCCCCGGCTGTATCAGGCGGAGACGTTTGTGGCCCAGCGCCTGCTTTCCATGCTCCGCGCCCCGGTGGAGCAGCTCCGCCATGTGGACAAGACCATCGACGCCATCGAAAAGGAGCAGGGCGTGTCCTACGCGCCCCTCCAGCGTCAGGCGGTGCGTATGGCGGCGGAGGGCGGCGTGCTGCTGCTCACCGGCGGGCCGGGCACGGGCAAGACCACGTCCCTGCGGGGCATCGTGGCGCTGTACCGCCGCATGGGGCTGGACGTGGCGCTGCTGGCGCCCACCGGCCGGGCGGCCAAGCGGTTGGGCGAGGTAACGGACTGCGACGCCCAGACCATCCACCGTGCCCTGGGCATGAGCTACAACGACCTGACCGGTCAGGCGGCCTTCAAAAAGAACGGCAGCGACCCGCTGGAGGCCCACGCCGTCATCGTGGACGAGATGAGCATGGTGGACCTGGAGCTGATGCAGGCGCTGCTGGAAGCGCTGCGCCCCGGCTGCCGGCTGGTGCTGGTGGGCGACCCGGACCAGCTGCCCTCCGTGGGCGCCGGCAACGTGCTGGGCGATCTGCTCCGCAGCACCGTCGTGCCCACCGTGTCCCTGACCCAGGTATTCCGCCAGGCGGAGCAGTCCGCCATCATCCGCAACGCCCACGCCGTCAACATGGGCCAGCCGCCCCAGCTGGACAGCAACCAGGGAGATTTCTTCTTTCTGTGCCGCCGCTCACCGGACAGGCTGGTGCAGACGGTGGTGGAGCTGTGCCGCGACCGGCTGCCCAGGAACATGAACATCCCCGCCGAGCAGATACAGGTCCTCTCCCCCACCCGCAAGGGCGCCTGCGGCACGGTGTCGCTGAACCGCGCGCTGCAGGCGGCGCTGAACCCGCCGTCGCCTCAGAAGCGGCAGAAGCAGTGGGGCGACGTGACGTTCCGGGTGGGCGACCGGGTCATGCAGACGAAGAACAACTACGATGTGCTGTGGGAAAAGGACGACGGCACGGCAGGCAGCGGCATCTTCAACGGCGACGTGGGCGTCATCCAGGACATCGACAGCTCCGGCGAGCTGATCGTCCTGCGCTTCGACGACCGCACCGCCACCTACACCGCCGACCTGCTTTCTCAGCTGGACATGGCCTACGCCATCACCGTACATAAATCCCAGGGCAGCGAGTACCCCGCCGTTATCCTGGTGTCCGCTCCCGCCGCGCCGTCGCTGATGGTGCGGGGCGTGCTGTACACCGCCATCACCCGCGCCCGTCGGATGCTCATCATGGTGGGCGACGATGCCGTTCCCGCCAGAATGGCGGAAAACGACCGCCAGCAGCGCCGCTACAGCGGCCTGCGCCGCCGCTTGAAGGAGGGCATGACATGAATCTCAACGACTCCCTGAACCAAATGTCCAAGGACCTGCTGGACTTCTTCTTTCCCCGTCACTGCCCGTTCTGCGGGCGCGTCTCCGAAAAAGCGCTGCTGTGCGGGCAGTGCGCCCGGACGCTGCCCCGGTGTGCGGAGGTCCGCACCGGCCCATTCGGTGAGTGCGCCGCGCCGCTGTACTATGAGGATGCCGTCCGTGACGCCCTTCTCGCCTTCAAGTTCCGAGGCAAGGTGGAAAACCTCAACTGCTTCGGCGCGCTGATGGCGGAGACGGCGGCCAGCGCCTTTGCCGACCGCTTTGACGCCGTCACCTGGACGCCGGTGAGCCGGAAGCGTCTGAAAAAGCGGGGCTTCGACCAGTCCCGGATGCTCTGTGCCAGCCTGTGCGTGGACTGGCACACCCAGCCGCTGGAGACGCTGCGCAAAACGCGGGACAACCCTCCCCAGTCCGGTCTGGAGGATGCGGCGGAGCGCCGGGCCAACGTGCTGGGCGCATACGAGCCCGTTGACCCGGCAGCCTTCCGCGGAAAGCGTCTGCTGCTCATCGACGACATCCTCACCACCGGCGCGACGCTGACGGAGTGCGTCCGGGTGCTGAAGGACGCCGGGGCGGCGGACGTGGTGTGCCTGACGCTGGCCATGGTCCGTGAGAAATAGGTATGGAACGCCGCCGTCGTGTGTAAAATACAGAAAATCGCAGGTTTTTTATTTCCACCGTTGCAAAACGCGCTCCCAGCCGGTATAATACTGAGTTAGACGAACAGTGGGCGCGCCGCGCCCTGAACCATACCATTTAGAGAAAACAGAGGTGCAGTCATTATGTGTTCTATTGCTAAAGACATCGGTATCGACCTGGGTACCGCTTCCGTGCTGGTCTACGTCAAGGGCAAGGGCGTGGTGCTGAACGAGCCGTCCGTGGTGGCCATTGACAAGAATACCGGC
>UMGV01017001.1_pt1 | contig 20530 bp, 20 predicted proteins | sample 1965361 | NCBI WGS metagenome assembly UMGV01 (sample SAMEA4836081, study PRJEB28245) | human gut metagenome | biome: gut microbiome; material: fecal sample | place: Denmark | collected 2008
CAGGATTAGTTGGCGCAACAGTCGATAAAAATGGTGTATTAATTTCTGGTGGAGAGGATGCAGCAAAGCCAGTAGCTATTGGTTTTAGAGCTAAAAAATCAAATGGAAAATATAAGTACTATTGGCTTTATAAAGTCTTGTTTGGTGTTCCTGCTACAAACCTTGCTACTAAAGGTGATTCCATTACTTTTTCAACTCCAACAATTGAAGGAACAATCTTCAGAAGAAATAAGGTTGATGGTAAGAATAATCATCCTTGGAAAGCTGAAGTTACTGAATCCGACGCTAATCAAAGTGTAATTAGCAAATGGTACACAGAAGTTTATGAACCTGTTTATACGGATGGAGGTAGCATCTAATGGCTGATGAAAGAAGTGCAGTTATCAAAATTGGTGATAATGAATATGAGTTGCTTTTAACCACTAAGGCAACAAAAGAGATTGCTAAAAAGTATGGTGGCCTTGCTGATTTAGGAGATAAGCTCATCAAAAATGAAAAATATGAGGATGCAATTAATGAAATTGTATGGCTTATTGTAACTTTAGCTAATCAACCAATACTAATTCATAACTTCAAAAATAAAGACGATATAAAACCACTTTTAACAGAGGATGAAGTTGAACTATTAACTACACCTACTGATTTGGCTTTATATAAAAATGCGATTACAGAAGCACTTTATAAAGGCACAAAAAGAAATGTTGAGAGTGAAGAATCAAAAAACGCAGTGGGCGAGTAAGTGACGAAGAGTTGTTTACTCGTCTTTTATATTACGGCTTGAGTCAACTTCATTTATCACAAGATGAGGTTTGGTTCATGCCTTTTGGTCTGCTTTTAGATTTATGGGAATGCCATAAACAATATAACGGTATTTCAAAACCTAAAATAGAACATTTTATCGATGATGTTATACCAGATGGAATTTAAAAGGAGGTGAACGCAATGGCAGATAATTTTGGATTGAAAATCGGTCTTGAAGGTGAAAAGGAGTTCAAGGCATCACTTGCTCAAATCAACCAGTCCTTCAAAGTTCTAGGTTCAGAAATGAAACTTGTCGATTCTCAATTTGATAAAAACGACACCTCAGTTCAAGCACTTACTGCAAGAAATGGTGTACTTGAAAAATCAATAGAGTCACAAAAAGCAAAAATAGATGTATTGCGTTCAGCTTTAAATAATGCAGCTGAGTCATTTGGTGAGAATGACAAAAGAACTCAAAACTGGCAAATTCAACTAAATAACGCTCAAGCAGAACTTAACAAAATGGAAAAAGAACTCAAAGAGAATAAATCGGCTCTTGAGTCGACTGGTGATGAAATGGATAAAACCAAGAAATCAGCAGATAAAATGGGCGATGAAATAGAAGATGCTGGGGAACAAGCAGATGATTCATCTTCAAAAATGGAAGCGTTAGGCTCTGTTTGTAAGGCAGCGAGTGTTGCTATGGCTGCTGCGTTTGCTGCGGTTACAGCGGCTGCTGTGGCGGCAGGTAAGGCCTTAGTTGATATGACTAAAGAAGGCGCAGCTTATGCTGATTCAGTTTTAACTCAAAGCACTGTTACAGGTATTTCAACTGAAAAACTTCAAGAATATATGTATGCAGCAGAACTTGTGGATGTTTCTGTAGAGACTCTTACAGGTTCTATGAAGAAAAATATCAACGCTATGAAAAAGGCTCAAGAAGGCTCATCTACCTATGTTGAAGCTTATGAGAAACTTGGCGTTGAGGTAATGAATGCTGATGGAACTTTACGTGATAGTGAAGAAGTCTACTGGGAGATTATTGAAGCATTAGGAAAAGTTGAAAACGAAACTGAACGTGATGCACTTGCTATGGCTCTTCTTGGAAAGTCTGCGACTGACCTTAATCCATTGATTGAGGCTGGCTCAGAAAAGATGGAAGAGTTAGCTGATAAAGCTCATGATGCAGGATACGTAATGAGTGATGAGATGTTATCAGCTTATGGAAAATTAGATGATCAGCTTCAATATTTAAGTGTTGGAACCACAGCTATGAAGAATGCACTAGGTACAATTTTGCTTCCTATTCTTACTGATTTAACTACAGATGGTGTATCTTTACTAGGCGAATTTACCAATGGTATAAGGGAATGTAATGGCGATATTTCAAAGATGTCAGGTGTCATCAGTGAAGTTTTACCAAAATTTCTGGATATGATTTTACAATATATTCCTCAAATAATGGACCTTGCTATGAGCATAGTTTCATCAATTGGAACAGCTATAATGGATAACCTTGATATCATAATTGATACTGCTTCAAAGATCGTTTTATCACTATTAAATGGATTGATTTCAGCATTACCAAAAATAGCAGAAGGAGCATTAAAACTAGTACTTACTTTAGTAAAAGGACTGATTGCTAATCTTCCAAAAATACTTCAAGCGGCAGTTCAAGTAGTAGTAACTTTAGCAAAAGGAATAGCGGAAGCTTTACCAGAACTAGTTCCAACTATTGTGAGTGTAGTTGTTGAACTATGTCAAACATTGGTTGACAATCTTCCACTTATTTTAGATGCAGCATTGCAACTTATTACAGGACTTGCTGAGGGTTTATTAGAAGCAATACCAATATTACTAGAGGCTCTTCCTGAGCTGATTATTTCTATTGTGGATTTCTTAGTTGGTTCAATTCCTCAGATTATCGAAACTGGTATCACGCTATTTACAAGTATAATTGATGCTCTTCCTGAGATTATTCAAACAATCATTACAGCAATTCCTCAAATTATTAATGGAATAATAACCGCTATTGTTGAGAGTTTGCCACTTATCATTCAAGCTGGAATGAATTTATTTACTTCTTTAATTCAAGCCTTACCAGAGATTATTGAAATGATACTAACTGCAATACCTACGATAATTAGTTCAATAATCAATGCATTAATAAGCAATTTGCCACTTTTAATAAATGCTGGTATTCAACTTTTTACCTCATTAATAACTAACTTACCAACGATTATTATTGAAATAGTTAAGGCAGTACCACAAATCTTATCATCTATAATAAACGGCTTTGCTGCAGGCTTTTCTCAAATGGCTGATGTGGGTAAAAACCTCGTCAAAGGTCTATGGGAAGGTATTCAAAGTTTAGCAGGTTGGATATGGGATAAAGTATCTAGTTGGGCTTCTGATTTATGGAGTGGAATTAAAAACTTCTTTGGTATTCACTCTCCTTCAAAGAAGATGTCATGGATTGGCGACATGTTAATGGAAGGTTTAGCTGGAGGTATTGATGAAAGTGCATCAGATGTTATTGATTCAGCAAACGCAATGACAAAGGATCTTAATTCTGTTTTCAATGATTTATCAGCAGATATGAGTGGTGTTCCTACTAACTTCAATGTTTCAAGCACTACAGGAACAATAAGAGAGGGTTTGAATCAAACATCAGGTGGTTTAACTTTGCAATTATCGATTGAAAATTTCAACAACTATTCTAGTGAGGATATTAATAGCCTTACAGAAGAAATAATGGAAACTGCAGCAAGTTTTACAAGAAGGAAAGGAGTGATATACGGATGAACTACTTCATTTATAACGGAATAAAATCATCGGACTTGGGTGTATTTATTCAAAATAAAAATATATTTTCTAGTCCTAAATATGATGCAAGCTTTGTATCTATCCCAGGTAAAAATGGAGATTTGATTTCATCAAATGGTAGGTATCTTAATTCATCTGTTTCCTACACTTGTTTTATTGCTGCAAAATCCATAGAAGAATTAGCTAATAAAGTTACTTTAGTGAAGAATTGGCTATATAAGGAGCCAGATAAATACCACGATTTAAGCGATAGCTATGATGTAAACTTCCAAAGAAAAGCTGTCTTTAATAGTAAATTAGATATTTCTGATGAGGTGAATAAAATAGGAACATTTACTGTTGTTTTTTCTTGTAAACCTCAAAGATATCTTATTTCAACTCTTGAAAAAGAAACCTATACTGAAGAATTTGTTATTAACAACCCATATTCGCTTAGTGCAAAACCGTATTTGAAGATTTATGGTAGTGGAGACATTACTCTTACGATAAACTCTCCTGGAATCAATAAGATCTGGATAATGAAAGATGTTGAAGACTTTATTGAATGCGATTCTGAAACTATGAACTTTTATAAGGATACCGAACTACAAAATAGCAAAGTAACTGGTGATGATTTTCCAGAATTATATACTGGCGAAAACTCCATAGCCTGGAAAGGTGAAGTAACTAAGATTGAAATCATCAAAAGGCTGGTGAGCTTATGATACCTATTTTGTTTAATGAAAAAGCGACTGATTTTACTACATTTGGAATTGGTGTCTTAAGGGAATGTACAAGCTGTGAAGTGACTGAAGAAAGAAACGGATCATTTGAATTAACACTAAAATATCCAACTAGTGGTGACCTATTCTCATATTTAAAAAATGAAAGAATAATTGTTGCTAAGCCAAATGATCTATCTAAAAATCAGGCTTTTAGAATCTATAAAGTAACTACTCCTTTGAGGGGTGAAGTTACTGTTTATGCTCAACATATCTCTTATGATTTAGCAACAATTGGTGTAATGCCTTTTGATATAGAAAATGCTAGTCCTAAATATGCAATGGACCAAGTATTGCTTCATTCATCAATTCCTAATAATTTCTCGTTTCAATCGGATTATCTAACTGTAAAGCAATTCAAAGTAACTAAGCCTGTAAGCATTAGAAGTTTGCTTGGAGGAAGTGAAGGCTCAATTCTTGATAGTTGGGGTGGAGAGTATGAATGGGACAATTTCAAAATCAAACATCACACCCATAGAGGCAGTGATAATGGCGTGGTTATTGCATATGGAAAAAACCTAACCAAATTAGAACACGAGTCAGATATCACTGATATTTATACACATATCTTGCCTTATGGAGTAATTAAAGATGATAACGATAAGGAAACAGTCGTAACTCTTCCTGAATGTGTCTTGCCATTAACATCAACCATTCTTAAAAATGGAAAAGTTTATATTAGAGATTTCACTGATGATTTCAAAGAAGATGAAAGAATAACAGAATATGAGCTTAGAACAAAAGCAAATGTCTGGATTAAGAATCATCCGCTTGGAGTAGAAAATTCAAGTATTGAAGTATCTTTTGAACCCTTATGGAATCAAAGCGAATATGCTGCAATTCATGAAAGATTATCACTATGTGATACGGTCACAGTAAAACACTCTAATCTAGGCGTAACTGCAAAGATGAAGGTGGTAAAAACAGTATATGATTCATTGAAAGAAAAATACAAATCCATTACGTTAGGAACTTTAAAAGCAAGTTTGACTTCAAAGATAAACGACCTAGAAAATGTTGTAACAGACACAAAAAAATCTGTGGATCGATTACCTAGCCTGCTTAATTCTGCAATCGATAGTGCTACAAAACAAATAACAGGTAATACTGGTGGTTCTGTAGTCCTTCATTCAAATTCAAATGGAACACCATACGAACTTTTAATAATGGATACAGAAGATATTAATAGTGCGGTGAATGTGTGGAGATGGAACTTAGGTGGCTTAGGATTTTCAAGTCATGGCTATAATGGCCCATATGAAACTGCGGTTACTGGTGATGGTGCAATCGTTGCTGATTTTATTACTGCTGGTTCACTAGTAGCAAATATTATAAAAGCAGGAACATTATCAAGTAACGATGGTAGTTCTTATTGGAATCTAGAAAGTGGCGAAGTAGTACTAAGGGCTTATGCTACAACAGCATCAGTAGAAGAACAAACAAATAGAATTGATAACATAGAAGAACAAAAAATGTATCGATTAGTTATCAGTTCCTCAAACGGCAATATCTTCAAAAATGGAAATATATCAACAGTTCTTACTGCTACAGTTTTTTCTTGGGATAAAGATGTCACTGATGAACTTGATGATAATCAGTTTATATGGACAAGAGTATCTTCTGATACTGAAGCAGATAAGGCTTGGAATTCAGCTCATTTTGGTGGAACAAAATCCATCACAATCACAAATGATGATGTCAAGGCTAGAGCTACCTTTTATTGTGACCTCATCGATACATCAACAAGAGAAAGCCTACTAGGCTAAAATAGGAGGAATGGAACATGTCTAAAGCTCAAGGACAATTTACAATTATTGATTATAATGATGCCTTAACCTTAACAGGTTATATAGGTTCAAATTTAGCAAAAACTCAGATGTTCAATCCAGATAATAGTACTTATTCACCTGATTGGTCATCAACGAATTTAGTATTAACTCCTAGTTTGTACGTAATAGGTACAACTACGGATCAAATCACATCTACTAATGTTCAATCAGTTAAATGGTATGTCGGTTCATCAACAACAGCTATTACAACTGGTGGTAATTACGCATTATCTGGAACAAAAAATCATATCCTAACAGTTAAAGGAAATACAATGGCAGGACTTCCTGGAATTGATTATAGATGTGTTATCACTTACAAGGATTCATCTACTGGTCTTGAAATTACTCATCCACTTACTATTTCATTTTCAAGAGTAGTAAATGGTGGCGGTATTGTTGATTTACTTGTTACTACACCTTTAGGAAATGTATTCAAAAATTCTGAAGTAGCAACTTTAACAGCAAAAGGTGAACTATGGAGAGGCTCTAGTGTAGATACAACCAATGTCACATATAAATGGGCAATTATGGACTCTTCAGTTTCATCATCTTCATCAGCTGGATATGATGCAGACTTCGGTACTGGTTGGTATAAATTATCAGATACAACTGGTAAATATACGGGAACTTCAACAGCGACAATCACCGTTTATGCTTCAGCAGTTGAATCATATGCTGTATTTAAGTGTTGTTGTAAGGATACTGATTCAGCATCTGCAACTTATAATTCAAAATTTTATGATGTTGCAACCTTCATCGACAATGCAGATCCTCTTCAAGTTCAAATAACATCAACTGGTGGAGATGTATTTAAAAATGGAGTGGGTAGCACAGTTTTAAAAGCAGTGGTTTATCAAGCAGGAGTTGAAGTAGACGCCGCTGGTTCAGGAACTTATACTTGGACAAAATATAACAAAGATGGAGCTATTGATACTAGCTGGGGAACAAGCGGAAAGAAGACAGGTAAGACATTATCTGTTTCAAGTTCTGATGTTGCAACAAAGGCTACTTTTATGGTTGAAGTAGTAATTTAAGGAGGAAGGTTCTATGAAGTCACAGAATCAATTTACAATCTATTCATTGAATGATGTGGCGACTCAGTCAACTGCTCCTGAAAATCCATATAAAGGTCAATTATGGGTGGACACTTCAAAAACTCCACCAGTAACAATGGTCTATAATGGCTCAAAATGGGTTGAACAAAATGGGACTGATACGATTAGATCATCAGTAAAAACAGTTGAAGAAAAGCAAGCAGAATTCAAGACAAATCTCGATGGATTAACAAGTACAGTGGGTACTCAAACTAAAACAATAGAGACCATTGAATCTGATATTGATGGAATACAAGAAGATGTGACTTCTATTGAAAGTGAAGTATCAACTCTAAAGCAAACCGCAACTAACATTTCTGCAGAGGTATCAAAGAAAGCTGATAGTGCATATGGTAACTCAAGCTCATCATTTGGATGGAAACTCGATAGTAGCAGTTTTGAACTTTATTCAAACAAGAAAACAGTAATGAAAGCCACCTCAACAGGGCTTGATGTGACAGGTAAAATTACCTCAACTGAAGGCTCTATTGGTGGCTTTACTATTTCTGATAAAGGAATATATAAAGGCGTAACATCTTTTAGTGATACAAGCCATAATGGTGTATATGTTGGAACAGATGGTATTAGAGTAGGTCCTAATTTTACAGTAGATCCTACAGGAACTGTCACTGCAGTAGGTCTAAAGATTAACCTAACAGATACACAAAAGACTGAACTAAAAGGTGAAAAGGGCGATACTGGTGCAACTGGTAGTCAAGGTCCTAAAGGAGATAAGGGCGATACTGGTGCAACGGGTGCTACGGGCTCACAAGGACCAAAAGGCGATAAAGGGGACAAAGGAGCAACAGGAAGTCAGGGACCAAAAGGAGATACAGGATTAACTGGTCCTCAAGGCCCAACAGGTGCAACAGGTCCACAAGGTCCTACTGGTCCACAAGGACCAACTGGCGCTACAGGTCCACAAGGGCCAGCTGGTTCAGATGCAACTGTGAATTGGACTAATATCTGTAGTGCATTAGCAGGTTCCAAAAACTCTGAAGGTGCATCAAGAGGCATATATACAAGTGGTGGATATGTGTATGTTTTGGCAGACGCTATTGATGCGACTTGGGTAAATTCAGGTATTCTTTCTGCTCTTCAAGGAAGAATTGGTGGTTTCACTATTGACTCAAATAGACTTTATGCAGGGACTCCTGGCTCAAGTAGTGGAATTGAGCTATCTTCAGTTGGCTTAATAGCATATAAGTCGAACAATCAAGGGGTAGCTTCATCATATGCAGTAAGCAAAATAACAGTAAATAAAGCAACAAATCTTACTGTTTATATTCGTTCTTATGCTGAGTCTAGCTATGACTATACAATGATTTCAAATCCAAATGCTTCATCGTATCCTACTTCTTATTCAAGTAGTTATGTAAAAGCTCATACAAGATCAAATCAAAACAGTAGTTCAGCCTTAACTGGTTATACAAAAGTTGAGTACTATGGTTTGAAACAAAACGACTATATTTATATCGTTTATAGGAAAGATGGAAGTGCAGATTCTGGAACTGATACTGGTTATCTTTTGATTCCAGAAACAACAGATATATCAATTTCAAATGTTGGCGCTACTTATTATTTTGTAAGAGATTCGGCATTTGATATTAAAGGTGCATCAATTAAGGTAGGTGCAAATTTTAGCGTTGATAGTACTGGAGCAATTAAATCAACTAGTGGAACTATTGGAAATCTAAGCATTACAGGTAGCGGTTTATCTTACAATGGCTCGTGGGCATCGCATTTTAGTATTGGTTCAGAATCATCTGATTCAAGAATGCCAACCTATGCAATATTTGCAAGAACCCAAAGAATAGATGACTGTATTATGGGATTAAAGAATACTTCTTATGGTGAAAATTTCTGGGTTGAATTTAGACCTGAAGGTTATTGCACATATATGTCGAGTGATGCTGAGGATGCTTCTCTTACTGGTAAAATCCCTTATAACCAAATGAATAGGATTTGTTGGCTTAATTCACCACTTGGTTCTGCTCATATTGGAAGTAGTGCTACTTGCCCACAGATTATCGTTTTTAATGCTAGTGTAAGTAATGGAAGTTATCAAACTTACGATTTGTCAGCATATGGCATAAATGAGATTATTGGTGCTCAACTAACTGAAAGAGATACGCCATCAACTGGTTCAAATAACCAATGGTTCTCAGTAAGTGGGAAAAGCATTACTGTTAGAAATACCACTGGTGGTAAAAAGACATATTCATTATTAGTCATCGCTGTTTAGGAGGTACGTATGAAGAAAGTAAAAATCAACAAAGACGGCTTTTTAGAAAGCATATACATTAATGATGCCACCATTGAGATTGAGGTGGATGATGAACTTTATGAAACACTCATGTGCTGTAAAATCGGCAAGAATTGGAAACAAGAAGACGGTGAGTTTCATATGGTAGAACTTTTAGATGAACAGGTTATTAGAGAAAGAAGAGAGGTTGAATGCTTTAACTTAATCGATAATCGATCACCTCTTTGGTGGAGTCATTTATCTGAAGAAAGGCGAAAAGAGCTAGATGCTTGGTATGAGGCTTGGCTAGTTGCAACAGAAACAAAAATCATACCTGAGAAACCCACGTGGTTAAATTAGGAGGACTTATGGATTTAGCACAAACAATTATTACTATTGCATCTGTTATAACGGCTCTTGGAGTAATATTCGGAGTCGTTTTTACTATCTATAAATGGTATCTCAAAAACGAGAAACAAGATGATTCAATAAAAGAAATAAAGGCGGAACAAAGCATTCTTACAAAGGGTGTACTTGCATGCCTTAAAGGGCTTCATGAACAAGGGTGCAATGGACCTGTCACTCACGCAATTGAGGAAATTGAAGAACACATAAATAAACAAGCTCATAAATAGGAGGTATTCAAAATGAATGATATTTTGCTTAATGTTTTATCGGTTTTACTAACTGCAGTTATTTTACCTTTAATCTCTATTGCAGGAACTCAACTTATAAAATTTATCAATTCAAAAATAAAAAATAATGAATTAGCTAAACAGCTAGCAACAGCAACTACTATCGTGACGAATGCGGTAAGAGTAGTTTTTCAAACTTATGTAGATGCTTTGAAGAAAAGTGGAAGCTTTGATAAGGAAGCGCAAGTTGAAGCATTGACTAGAGCAAAGAATATAGCCTTATCACAAATCACTGAAGATACCAAAAGTTATATTGAAGATAACTACGGTGATTTCAATAATTGGTTAACAATTCAAATTGAAGCTACTATTGATTTACTTAAAAATTCTTAAAATTAAGGAAAAATCGATGGCATTTATGTATAATAATTATGGCAGTCATGAATGCCCGTAATGACATAAGTTATCGTTGTCCCTGGAGAATGCAGTGTCCTAGGCCAGGTTAAAACGGTGGATGCGTTCGGTGACGGAAACAGTCATAGGTTGACCTCTTACCTTTTAAAATTGAGGCTTTTTTAATAAAAAATTATAGAAAATGTTTTCATAGGGTGTTTGATGAGTTTTTTCTCAAAAAGCACCCTTTTTTCTTTTGCTTTAAAAAATAACTTAAGTGTTTATTTCATTTTTTCTCAAAATTTCTTCAAAGAAGAAAGAGGCCGATTTGACATATAAAAAATAGGTGGTAAACTACGTGTGAAAATGAAGTTGGCCGCTTAAAAATATTTTCAAAAGGTAGGTGAAAATGATGACTTTAGAATTATCTATTGATGAAGCAAAAATGCTAATGCTGCATCTTAATGAAGAATCATTTCAAGTGGAAGAACTAGCAAAAATTGAGACTGGACTAGATAAAGAAAATCTATGCAAAGAAGCTAAAATGATGATTGATATTTCTAATCGTATTAAAAAGATTATATCAGAGTAATAATTAGGTATTTTTCTGTGCACTGTGTTTGATAAACATGGTGCTTTTTTCTTTTTCTATATTTTCTCCGACCAAATCGTGCATTTGTGTCCAAGGGATACTAAGGAGGTATCTCGTATGACTGATACAGAAAAGAATAAAATATTAGAACTTAGAAAACTTGGATTCGGATATCAAAAAATCGCAAAAGAAATAGGAATGTCAGTAAATGCGATTAGAAATTACTGTTCAAAAGCCGATTCATTAAGCGTATGCAAAGAATGTGGTAAGAAAATAAAATCTATTCCTGGTAGAAAAAGAAAGCAATTCTGCTCTGATAAATGTCGTTTCATTTGGTGGAATAAACATAGAAGTGATTTGAATCATAAGGTTAAGAATTATGTTATTTGTGCCTGTTGTGGAAAAGAATTCATAAACTTCACAAATTCAATAAGAGTTTATTGTTCAGTTGATTGCTATAACAAGGTTAGAAGCAAAGGAGGAAACTCCAATGAATAAAGACAATATTTGCAAGTATTATTCTTCCTTATTGCTTTATAAAAAATTACTTTTTGATGGTGAAATTTCAGAGCAAGAATTCGATAAAATTGAAAATCGTTTAGCAAAGAAATATTGTATCAAAATTGATAGTATTATTAGGTCAAATGAGTTGATAAATTCCTCTTTTAGAGCAATATATGTAGGTGCAAAAAAGGAGGTAAAAACGAATGATAGTAAATGAAATAGTCCCTCAAGAGTTAGCGAATAAAAGGTTGAGAGTTTGTGCCTATGCAAGGGTATCAGCTGATAACGAAGATATGATGCATTCCTTATCAGCACAGGTAAGTCATTATAATGATATGATTGCTAGTAATCCTAAATGGATATTCGCAGGTATTTATGCTGATGGAGGTTTATCTGGTACTAAAACTAACAGACCTGAGTTTCAAAGAATGATTCAAGATTGTAAAAATGGAAAGATTGATTTAATCGTCACCAAGTCAATTTCAAGGTTCTCAAGAAACACTATCGTTATGCTTGAGACAATTAGAATGCTTGATGAAATGGGAATTGATGTTTATTTTGAAGAACAGCAAATGAATATCAAATCTGGTAAAGGTGAGTTGATGCTTACTATTATTGGATCCTTCGCACAAGAAGAGGCAAGGCAAGTGTCTGAGAATATGAAGTGGCGTATTAAGAAGGATTTTGAAAAAGGCATATTATGGGGAGGTAATAATCCATATGGTTACATTATCGACAGAAAAGAGAAAAGACTTGTCATTAATCCAGAACAAGCAAAAGTTGTAAGGTTGATTTTTGAAGAATACCTTGATGGTAAGGGAGCATCACTAATTGCTAAGAAACTAAACAAAATGGGGTTCAAAACGATGATGAACTCAGAATGGAATAATAATGTTGTAATGGCAATTTTAAAAAACGAAGTCTATACAGGCGATTTACTTCTTCAAAAAACATATAGAGAAAATTACCTAACAAAGAAAACCTTAAAAAACAAAGGCGAATTACAACAGTATTATGTTGAAGATGACCACGAGCCTATTATCACACATGAAATGTTTGAAGAGACGCAAAGAATAAGAAATGAAAGAATAAAAAAATTTAAAAATAAAATCTCTTATAGCAATAAAGCATATCCATTTACAGGAATAATCAAATGCTCTTGTTGCGGTTCTACTTTTAATCATAAAACCACAAAGTACAACAAACTATGGATTTGTAAGACTTTTAACATGAAAGGCAAGGAATATTGCCAAGAGTCAAAACAAATTGATGAGAGTAAACTTTATGAGGCAATTAATAAATACTTTGGTTGGGATTGTTTTAAAGAAAATGATTTCAAAACAAAAGTAGAATACCTTATTGCTAAACCAAATAATGAGATAGAAATGCACTTCAAAGATGGGAATGTTGCAATAATCAAATGGGAAGATAGAAGTCGTAGTGAATCTTGGACTTCTGAGATGAAAGAAAAAGCAAGGCAAAAAAAGATTGAACAATACAAAAAAAGAGGAGGTGGATTAAATGGGTAAAGTTAGAATAATTCCACAAACAATCAATCCATTAACTCAAGTTAAAATTGGTACTATTAAAAAGAAGAAAGTTGCTGCATATGCTCGTGTTTCAACTGATCAAGAAGAGCAAGAATCATCTTTTGATGCTCAAGTACAACATTTTACTGAATACATTAAAAGTCGAGATGATTGGGAATTCATAAAGGTTTATTCTGATGAAGGTATATCTGGTACTTCACTGAAGAAAAGAGATGGATTCAACCAAATGGTAGCTGATGCTCTTGATGGTAAAATTGATTTGATATTAATGAAATCTATATCAAGATTTGCAAGGAATACTTTAGACCTTTTAACAACCGTTAGAAAACTTACTGCTAAAGGAGTAGAGGTATTCTTTGAAGAACAAAACATCTCTACACTTGATGGTGGTGGAGAGTTATTCCTTACTATTATGTCGAGTATTGCACAGGAAGAAAGCCGTACGATATCAGAAAACGTAAAGTGGGGTAAAAAAGAATCATACAAGAAAGGCAATGTATCATTTGCTTATTCTAGATTCTTAGGCTACAAAAAAGAAGATGGAAAAATTGTAATCGATAAGGAACAAGCGGTAGTAGTTAAACAAATTTATCAGTGGTATCTTAGAGATGGACTAACCTTAACTGCTATCGCTCAACGTTTGAATGAGAATTCTGTAAAAACTCCAGGTGGAAAGAATAACTGGACTGTCAATAATATCACATCAATCCTTACCAATGAAAAGTACAAAGGACACGCTATTCTTCAAAAGACTTATTGCGATAATTTCCTAACTCATCAAATGAAAAAGAATACTGGGCAAATGCCAAAGTATCATGTTGAGGATAGTCATCCCGCAATAATTGATGAGGACACTTGGAATGAGGTCCAATTAGAAATCCAAAGAAGAAGAGAAATAGGCTCTTGCTATTCTTCAACTGATGTTTTTAGCGGAAAGTTAATTTGTGCCGACTGCGGTTCTTTCTATGGAGCAAAGTTATGGCATTCCACTAGCAAGTACGCAAGGACTGTTTATCAATGCAACCATAAGTTCAAGCATAAATGCCGAACGCCACACTTGGAAGTAAAATTCATAAAAGAGAAATTCATAGAGGCCTACAATATGGTGATGATTGATAAAGAATCCTTGATTGAAGATACAAAAGAGGGAATAACGGTCCTATGCGACTTTGTAGGATTAGATGGACGATTGGTTGAACTTCAAAATGAAATGGATATTGTATCTGAACTTTCAAATAAGATGATTATTGAGAATATGCATAAACTACAATCTCAAGAAGAGTACACTAAAAAATATGAGGAATTGCTAAAACGTTACGAAAAAGCAAATGTAGAATACGGAAGAATACAAGATGAGAAGTTGCATAAGATTGGTTTGTCACAAAAACTAGAGTCATTCATTAAAGATTTAGAGAATAGACCTGTAAGCATTGATTATTTCGATGAAACCACATTCCGCTTCATGGTTGAGAGCGTAAAGGTATCAAGGGATAAGAAACTAACATTTAAGTTTAGAAACGGCAAGGAAATAGAAGTATAAGAAATTAGATAAGTATTGACCTTCATCAGAAATGGTGGGGGTTTTTTGCAAATGCAAAGAAATGCAACTTGCATTAATTGACAAATGCAATAAGTTTTTTTATAATTATGTTATCTTGATAATCGAGGTAAATAATTATGGAGTATGAAAAAATAATATTAGAACTTATGGAAAGAGTCGCAAAACTCGAAGAAAGGGTAGATGTCTTAGAAAATCCTCAAAAATTGAAACCATCTAGAGGAACATATACTGAAATGGTTGTCAATTACATTGAGAAAGCAATTCAAACAGCTAAGGAAAATGGGCTAGCAAATATAACATTGACATCTGGAGGAATTCAAAAAGATGTCGGTCTCAAGAATAGACTCCCTTTAGTTTGCAACGCAATGAGAAAATGCATGAATGAGAAGTCGGAAATTATATATGAAACACCATCTGGTCAGTCTTCTACATTGGCTATCAAATGGAATTTTTAAATAAGGAGTTTTAATATGCCATCAGTTAATAAATATGAAGATATGAGTGCTTTAACTGCACTTAAATATGCGAAAAATAGGAATCTATTATTGCCAGATATCCAAAGGGAATATGTGTGGGAGATATCTGAAATTGAAAGACTATTCGAATCAATTGTTGATAATTATCCAATCGGATCTTGTATTTTTTGGAAAACGAATAGGAAAATAATCAATACTGAAAAACCTAATCTTTATTATTTCATTAAAGAATTCAAGAATGGATTTACTAAAAATGAAAAAGCACCTGAAGTACTATCCGAATCATCAGACTATTATATCGTTTTAGATGGTCAACAAAGAATCACATCACTGAATATAGCCTTATATGGCTCATACACTTATTATAAAGGTGGAAGGGGACATAATCGTTCAAATCCAAATTCTTGGGTCACAAAAGAACTCTACTATAATTTAGACTTTTATAAAGGTGATGTAGTTGATGATGAGCATCCTAAGAAAAGATTTTGTTTTTTGTCTAAGAATGAAACAAGCGGTGGAAATTATTACAAGGTAAAGAATATTCTTGCATATGACAATCTCTTTAATTTTAATAAATTTTTGTTTTCGCAAACTATGGATGATAAATGTAGTAAAGATCTATCTACATTGTATGAAAGATTAAATAACTCATCAGACAACGGATTGGTTCATTATTATTGTATATCAGAAGATTCATATGATAAGGCTTTAGATATCTTTGTAAGAGTAAATTCAACTGGTAAGAAGTTATCTAAATCAGATTTGCTTTTTTCAACTCTTATTGATGGTTGGAAAGAGGGTAAGGATAATGTTGAAAAATTACTTGCCATAATGAATTGTAAGGGAGATGGATTTCAATTTTCAAGAGATTATCTTATGAGATTATGTCTGGTACTTGTTGATGCAAATACAGATTTGAAAATCAATTCATTAACAAAAGACACAATTAATAATATAAGAGATAATTGGAATACTATTAATTCTTCTTTAGATGCTATGACAACCTTGCTTTCTGATATTGGAATGTGTCATGAAAATATGACATCTTATAATGCGACCATGCCTATAGCTTATTATTTATATAAGGGTGGAAAAATCAAAGATAAGGATTCAAAAAAAGAGGTAAGAAAGTTTTTATCAGTTTCATCTGCAAAGAGATTATTTGGTGTTGCTAGTAATTCGGCTTTAAATACAACGAGAAATACCTTAAAAACTATTGATTGTGTTCATACCCCATTTAGCTTAAGTTTGTTTGCAAAAATAACATTAACAGGGGAGAGAACCTTTAGAGTTAATGAACAAAACATTAATTATTGGATTAATCATTATGAAAAAGGACAAAGTACATATATCCTTTTAGCAATTTTATATCCAAATTTGAAACTTAGTCAGGTTTCTTTTCACCAAGATCATTGTCATCCATTTGCTAGTTTTAATTCAAAGGCATTAAAGGAATTAGGATTAAATGATGATAGGATAAAAGAATGGCAGTTTAAAAGAAATCTGCTACCGAATCTTCAATTTCTAGAAGGAACAGAAAATGAAAGTAAAAATAAAACTCCATTGAAAACTTGGGTAGAAGATGATGGAAACGATTTTGAATATCATCCACAAGGAGTTTCTTTGGAATTAAATGATTTTGATACTTTCTTTGAAGAAAGAAGAAAACTTATAAAGAAAGAATTATTAAAAGAATTTGGTTTGCCAGAGAGTATTCCAGAAAATCTAAAGGAATCGGCAGAATAAAATACTATTATATGAAGAACGTCGACAATTAGGCGTTCTTTTTAATTCTTAGTGGTATGCCAAAAATAGAGCAGGTATGCCAAAATTTCAATGGGTATGCCAAATTGTATTAAAATCACTCTAATAACACATATTGAAAGCATAGGTTTGATACAATGAAATTAAGGTACCAAGCCTTTTTTCTTGCCTTTTATAGGCTTTTTAGGGCCTTTTTATATAAAATATGCATCATTTATCCTGGTTTCCATTAAAAACGCAACAGTGGGCCAGGATTTTTTGTTTATTTGGCATTTCTATAAAAAAACGATAGGTCGCTATAAAAAAACGAAAGGTGTCAATAAAAAAACGATAGCCCTATAAAAAAACGAAAGATGCTTCTAAAAAACGATAGGAGACTTGCAAGAAATTTTGTGTTTGAGTAATTAAAAGTCATAATTTTCTCTTTCATTTAAGCTAAAATTTCAAAGCCTAATTGATATCTTTCTTCTTCGTTTAATTCTGAAATATATTTCTCCTTTTTCTTTGATGCTGTATTGTTATAATCTGCTATACAGGCTGTAAGTACGATAATTTCATTGCTTTCACTATTGAATAGTATTCTGTGATTCGAATATCTCTGAAGGTCTGCATTAAACGATTCAATATAATTTGTTGTTCTTATTGCTTTCCACATACACATGGGAAACTCCAAATATTCAAATAATCCATTTGTAGAAACGATTTTTTTCATTAAATGTGGATATGTAATTTCCCACTTCTTGACAAAGTTATCGAATTCTTCAAATGTTTTTTCTTTGGTTTCTTGATTATAAACATTTCTAAAATCATCACAAATTTCTGTTCGATCCTTTACTCTTACATTCTGAGAAATGTTTCGTTGAATATGAACAAGACATCTTTGATGTTTGGCATTTGGGAATACTTCTTTTATAGCTTCAGGCATTCCCATCAGACCATCTGTTACAAATATTTTTGGCTCTCCGATACCACGTTCTTTAAGTGTTAATAAAAATTCTTTCCAGGAATGCGCTCCTTCATTTGAAACTGTTACAAAATCAAGAATTTCTTTAACTCCCTTGTCTGTAATGCCCATAACAACTTCAACGCATTCGTCAATGACAGTATCACCATATCTAGCATATTTTCTTTTCAAAGGAACATGTGTACCATCAAGAAATACAGCAACACATTTTGGAAGTTTCCTTTTCTTAAATTCCAAAGCAGAAGATAATATTTTTCTTACCATCTTGCCTATGGATTCCCTAGATAAGTCAATTCCCATAGCTTCATCAAGATATTTAACTATCTCATTTTGAGATAAACCTCTTAGATACAGAGATTGTATTACATATTCTAGGTCTGCTGCTGTTTGCTTATATGGTTGAATTATTTTTGTTTCAAATAGATTCAATCTATCTCGTGGAACGCTTATTTCAATTCTTCCATATTTGGTTTTTAAATGTCGCTTATAATATCCATTACGAATATCAAATGTTTGATCTCGCAATGCATCTGTTAAGAAATCTTCAATTTCACCTTGTAATAGATCGTTTAAAGTTTCTTCGATTTTATCTTTTACAAACTCATCTAAACTATTTTTTACAATAGAACCTAATTCTTCAGGTTTTTTTCCTTCAATTAATGCTAAAATAGACATGTCATAATCCTCCTTATTATTTCTAGCAATTTAATTATAGAGTATTATGACTTTTTCTTTTACCTCCAATTTTCGTTCCTATATAAAAATCTAGGACCTAAAACACATACTTATTGTAAGTCCCACCTATCTTGACAAGACATACATAATTTGCTATAATAATGATAAGGTATATTAGAAACTGTGTGAGAAACATACGAATCAAGTTTAGCGTATCGTCAATTCAATAATTTTGCGAAATACGAAGCTGTATTTTGCAGTATGTTAATGACTGTTAAGGAGGAGTAATATAATGGATGCAAACCAGAATTTGACAGCGGAAATGATTAAAATAGACCCCTATAATTATACACTATCCGAGATGGTGGATGTAATTGGGGAAACCGAAGCAAAAAAGCTGTTTAAATCTATTTATAAAGGCACATCGAAATTAAGTTATCAAACTATAAAGGTGAAAGATGTTTTTAATGGTGGCGACACAAGAAAATATGCGTTCGAATTATGTGACCATTATTGCATTGAAACTGTTTGTATTCAAAGAAAAACCGGTACTACAGTGTGTGTAAGTACAATGGTAGGATGTCCCGTTGGATGTGTTTTCTGCGAATCTGGGAAAAACGGTTTTATCCGTAACTTAACTCCATCCGAAATTGTTCAGCAGATTGTACTACTTAGAGAAAAAGTCAATCGAATTGTTTTTATGGGGATGGGTGAACCACTGTTCAATTATGATAATCTGGTTAAGGCGATACATATTCTACGTGATAGGGATGGATTGAATTTTCCTACAGATGGAATCACAATTTCAACAGTCGGGCCGCTACAGCAACTTAAAAAAATAAGAGAAGAACATTTGAAAATACAGTTGACTCTCTCGCTTCACGCAACAGATCAGAGAACTCGTGACATTGTCATGCCCCATATGAAAGGACATGATATTAGAAAAGTTGTGGAAACCGTACTTTCTTATTCCGAAAGGCACAACAGAAAAGTCACTATAGCGTATTTGCTTATTCCGGGGTTAAATGATCGTTCAAGCGATGTAAGACAGTTAGGAAAGTGGTTTAGAGGAAAGAATGTGTTGATTAATCTTCTTCAGTATAACGAAACATCGAATAGTCGCATTAAACGTCCAAACAAGCAGCAGTTAGTTGCGTTTAAAACAAGATTGGAGGATGCTGGCTTAGAGGTTAAGCTTAGAGAGTCCCGTGGAAATAGAATCAAAGCAGCTTGTGGACAACTAGTTAGCGAATACAACAGGCAGGGAAAGAAAACAGCAAATCGGACTGTAAATGGAACTGAGAATTCAAACGGAAGCGTGCGAAAATCTTCATTTACAGGAAGAGCAAGTTCGAAGAGACATCCTTTTGCAAAACACAAAAATGTTGGGAAAAAGAGAAAGCATGAGTAAGCTAGAACTTTATAATATATATGCTGGTTATGAAGAGAGCAAGCCTGTTCTTAAAGATATTTCTTTTTTTGTAGAGAAGGGTGAGTTCATAGTCCTTCTAGGAACATCAGGGTGTGGAAAGACCACTATATTGAATCTCATCGCTGGGATGATTCCAATATCAGCTGGAGAATTATACATAGATGGGGTTAAATCAAATGATACTCCACCTCGAAAGCGAAACATAGCCATGGTGTTTCAAAACTATGCATTATACCCTACAATGACGGCATATGAAAATATTGCTTTTCCATTACAAAATGCTCATTATAAAAAAAAGGATATCGACTCGTCTGTCAAGAGCATCGCCGTTGAATTAGGGATCGATGACCTTACCAAATATTATATGGAGTAAAAATAAGCCTAAAGGCTATGATAAATATGTAAAAAATGAAAATAAAGTATTACTACTATTGGAGTGGCTTGGAGAAATGCTAGTAACCTGTCTGTCATTGATATTTAGTGATTTT
>UMGV01004903.1_pt1 | contig 20484 bp, 19 predicted proteins | sample 1965361 | NCBI WGS metagenome assembly UMGV01 (sample SAMEA4836081, study PRJEB28245) | human gut metagenome | biome: gut microbiome; material: fecal sample | place: Denmark | collected 2008
TATTTATATTTTGACGGAAAAAGAGAGCTGGGTATTACCCTGCTCTCACTTTTTCAATTCACAGGAGTAACAGTTTGCTATAGTCCAGTGCAACGCGGACGGCTGCCCCCGCTTGCAGATCACTTTCATGTCCAACAGTGATACGCAGCATCGGCGCGCCTTCGGCGCTGCCCTCCGGACGCAGCAGGAGAATGTTCTCCTCCACGCCGAGGATCATGCGGCAGACGGTGCAGCTCATGGCGCCGTTCTCGCTCATGGTGACGGCATTGTCTGGAATGCCAATCGTCGTAAAGGTATTTTCCATGCCAGCAAGCGGCAGCACCACGTTCCACTCGGGCAGGTAGACTTTGCCGTCTCTCGCCTCGGCGGCGAAGAAGTTCTTGCAGCCCGCGAGGCGCGCCGCGCTGACGCTGCCCGGATGGCGGATCATCTCGTCCATCGGCGTGACCTCGCCGGTCCGGCCGTCTTCCATCACGCAGACGCTGCGGCAGTTGCGGTAACACTCATCGCGGTCGTGGCTGACCCAGAGGATGGGGCCGTTGAACGTCGCGAGCAGGTCGGCAAGCTCGATCTCAAGATTCCACTTTAAGTAGCTGTCCAGCGCGGAGAACGGCTCGTCGAGCAAAATCGCCTCCGGCTCGGAACACAAAATGCGCGCGAGCGCCACTCGCTGCTGCTGACCGCCGGAGAGCTGCGCGGGGTGCTTTTTCTCAAGGCCCTCGAGGCGGAACATGCGAATTTTTTCCGCCAGAACACGGCGCTTTTCCGCCTTATCTCCGCTGCGGATGCCGCAGAGGATATTCTGCTCCACGCTCATGTTCGGGAACAGCGCGTACTGCTGGAAAAGATATCCGACCCTGCGCTGCTGCGGCGGCAGATTGATCTTCTTCTCGCTGTCAAACAGCACGCGGCCGCCGAGCACGATGCGCCCGCGGTCGGGCGTCACGATGCCTGCGATGCACTTTAATGTCATGCTCTTGCCACAGCCCGAGGCACCGAGCAGCGCCATCGTCTCGTCCGGCGCTTCAAACTGTGAGCGCAGATGAAACGCGCCAAGCTTTTTTTCAATATCGACAGACAAACTCATCTTCTCGCCCTCCTCGCCTTGCTCGCATCCGTGAGGAAGTCACGCCGCTCGAGCATGTTGACCGCCAGCAGCACGACGGCGGAGATCGCAATATTGACCAAGACCCACTTCGTCGCCAGCACATCGTTGTTCGTCTGCCAGAGCTGATAGACCGTGGTGGAGATCGTCGCGGTCTTGCCGGGCGTGTAGCCCGCGATCATGCTCGTCGCGCCGTATTCGCCAAGTGCTCTGGCAAAGGCCAGCACTGTGCCGGCCAGCACGCCCTGACGGCAGTACGGCATGCGGATACGCCAGAAAATGTAGGTATTCGACAGGCCCAGCGTCTGTCCAGAATAGGCCAGCGTCTCGTCAAAAGACTCGAACGCGCCGCGCACCGTGCGGTACATCAGCGGGAAGATGACGACCACCGTGGCAAAGATGGCCGACCACCAGGTCATGACCATCTTGACGCCGAACGTTTCGAGCACCCACGCGCCGATGACGCGCTTGGGGCCGAACACGCGCAGCAGCAGATAGCCCACGACCGTCGGCGGCAGCACGAGCGGCAGCGTCAGAAGCACATCGAGCACACCTTTGACCAGGCGCGGAAGCTTTGCGATATAATAGGCGGCAAAAATGCCGGCAAAGAAAATAACGACCGTGGAGATCGCCGCAATGCGCAGCGAGTTCCATAAAGGGTACCAATCCATAAGTGACCTCCGATTTTCTGGAGTTTGGGAGATTCAGGCGATCTCCAGCTACCGCAAATGCGGTGTTCAAGCGTTTTGCCGACAGGCAAAACCTTGGCGCGGACGGAATTCACTTCCGACCGTGCTTTTCAAATCAGGGCTCCCGTTGGGCGGCAGCCCAATGGGACGAGCGCCGCGATGCGCAGCGAGTTCCATAAGGGGTACCAATCCATAAGTGACCTCCGATTTTCTGGAGTTTGGGAGATTCAGGCGATCTCCAGCTGCCGCAAATGCGGCGAAAAAAGTTTGCCACAAGACAAGCGGGTTTTCCGCCAGTGGCGGCGGAAAGTTCGTGCCGCATCCTGCGGCACGAAACGGGACAAAAGGGGATATCTCTTCCGGAAGAGATATCAAAAAGCGTCGCAGACTTTGCGCCGCGCACGGCGCAAATAATCTTGAAATTTTTTGCCGCGACATGTGCGTGGCAAAAAATACCTCTCACGCAGCGAGCGTCGAAGGCCGCTCACCGAAGTGAGCGGCCAAGGCGCAGAGCGTAGTGCAGCTCTTTAAAATGAAAGCCTTTTAGGCTTTTATTTTAGTTAGCAGGGCAGAAGCCGACGCTCTCGAACACGGACATGGCGTCAGCGGTCTGGAGGTAGTCGAGGAAGGCCTGGGCGGCTTCTTCCTTCTCGCCCTTCAGGACGGCGGCGGGATAGATGACCTGGCCGCACATCTCGGCGGTGGCGCTGTCGACGACTGTGAGGCCGGCGGAGTAAGCGTCGGTGGCGTAGATGATGCCGCAGTCGGTGCTGGCCTCGCTCACCTGAGTGGTAACTTCCTTGACGTTGTTGCCGTAGGTCAGGCAGTCGGTGAGCGCCGCCTCATCAAGGCCATAGTAGGCGAAGATCTTCTCGGTGTACTGGCCGACGGGCACGTCGCTGTTGCCGATGGCGAGCATGATGTCGCCGCTCTTGAGGAGTTCAGCGAGCTGGTCGAAGCTCTCGACGCCCTTGGGGTTGCCCTCGGGAACGGCGAGCGTGACCTTGTTCTCAAGCAGGTCGATGCGGCTGTCGGTCACGATGAGGTCAAGACCGTCGGGGTTCTTGTCCTTGTCGTCAATGAGGCTGCCGTCCATGGCGTTCATCTGCTGGGGGGCGGCGGAGATGAACAGGTCGCAGTCAGCACCCTCGCTGATCTGGGTGAGGAGCTTGCCCGAGGAATCAAAGTTGTAGGTGATGTTGACGTTCGGCGCGACCTCCTTGTACATCCCGGCGATCTCATTGAGTGTTTCGGTCATGGAGGCAGCGGCGAAGACAATGAGATCAACGCTCTCGGTGTTTTCACCGTTCTGGGCATCGCCGTCAGTGTTCGCGCCGTCGTTCTTGCTGCCGCAGGCGGCCAGAGAGAACACGAGCGCAAGCGCAAGGAGCAGAGACAAAAGCTTTTTCATGTTTGGATACTTCCTTTCAAATTTTTTCTTTTTCGCGCATTCATTGAAAAGCGCGGCGATACAGGAACGCGCAAGAACACACCGCACGCAATTTATTTCCAATTCCCATCGGAAAACTTGGAGAAAATCATTTCGCTATTCTCAAAATAGATAACGCACCCCCAACATTTCGCGCCCGCAGGCGCGAAGCGTTAAAGTTGTCAAACAGCACCGACTCATTCGGTTCAAAAATCCACCAGTCCTGCCCCCCTAACCCCGCGCCTCTGGGGCGCGAAACAGCGTCGCAGACTTTTCCCCGCAAGGGGGATGCGGCATCCGTAAAGCGGCAAAGCCGCTAACGGCTGCCCAAGCCGTCCGCAGACGGCAAATAATCTTGATCCGTTTTTTGCCGCGGTCACCGTCGCGGCATTACGATTCCCGCGCCCGTTGGGCGTGCCAATCGTGCCGCTTCCTCGAAACTGGCTCGCTTCATCCGCCGCTGGCGGCGCTTCGCCAATTTCCATGCGCGTGGCAAAAAACACCTCTCAGCCTGCAAATGTGCGAGCGCAAGCGAGTGCGCGCAGCAGACTGTACCCCCCTCAAAACGATGGCTCCGCCATCGTTTTGAAGTTTTATTTTCCAAACGGGCAGATCGGATAGTGGCACGGCTTGCACCCAAGGCATAGCCCGCCCTCACCGAGCGCCGCGATATCCGCGCGCGTGACGGGCACATCCGCCGCGATCTTCGGCAGCACCAGATCAAAGACCGTCGCGCCCGCATACATCACGCAGCCGGGCAGGCCCATGACGGGCATACCGTCGTCAAAATAGCCGAGCAGGAACATAGCCCCCGGCAGGACCGGCGCGCCGTAGGCGATGATATTCGCGCCCGCGGCCTTGATGCCGCCCGGCGTGTTGTCGTCGGGGTCGACGCTCATGCCGCCGGTACAGAGGATCATGTCGGGCTTCTTTTCGCGCATCGTGAGCACCGCGTCGCGCACATTCTCCACCCCGTCGCCGGAGTAGACGACCTCGAGCGTTTCGATGCCGTAGGTCTTGAGCTTGTCGATGACGACCGGCGTGAACGTATCCTTGATGAGGCCCTTTTTGACCTCACCGCCGGTGGCGACGATGCAGGCGGTTTTACGAACATAGGGCTTGAGAGACAGCAGCGGCTTATCGCCCGCGGCCTGCTCGGCCTTTCGGAGCTTTTCTTCCTCAATGATGAGCGGGATGACGCGCATGCCCGCGAGCTTGTCGCCCTCGCGTACAGCCATGCCGCCCTTGCGCGTGGCGATCATCACCTCGTCCTGGCTATTCACGGCGACAAGGCGCGCGGAATCGACCAGAAACACGCCGTCACAGGCGGCCTCGAGCTCGATCTTGCCCTCTTTCACGCCGCTGCGGATCATATTCTCCTGCCCGCAGAGGGCCAGAAGCCGCTCCGCCGCGTCGTTTTCGTGCACCATGCCGGACGTCATTTCCCAGACATAGAGGTGCTCCTTGCCCATGCTGAGCAGCACGGGGATGTCCTCCTCCGTCACGACATGGCCCTTGCGGAAGCGCGCGTCCTTATACTGGTCCTTGATGATCTGCGTCATGTCGTGGCAGAGCACATGGCCCACCGCGTCCTCGGTTTTGATAAGTCTCATTTCTTCAGCACCTCGATCTCGTCTCCGGCCTGAATGCGGCCCTCTTTGATCACAATGGCAAAGATGCCTTCGGTCGGCATCACGCATTTGCCCGTCGTGCGCTTGATCTCGCAGTCGTTGTGGCACTGCTTGCCGATCTGCGTGACCTCAAGCTCCGTCTCGCCCACGCGCAGGCGCGTGCCGACGGGGAGCGTCTTGAGCTCGATGCCTCGGGTGTTGATGTTTTCGGCAAAGATACCCGCATCCAGCTCAAGCGGGCAGATAGCGCGCATCGTATCCACGCTCTCGTCGGCCAATAAGCTGATCTGGCGGTGCCAGTCGCCAGCGTGGGCGTCGCCCACAATGCCGTGGCGGCATTTTACGTCGATATAGGGCACCTCGTGCTTGCGCACGCCCTTTTTTTCGCTGATGTTCACAGCGGTCACCTGTGCCATTCCTTCATTCCTCCGCTTCATAAACGCCGCTCTTGCCGCCCTCTTTATAGAGAAGGTGGATACTGTCGATGCGCATATCGCGCTGCACGGCCTTGCACATGTCGTACACCGTGAGCGCGGCGACGCTGACAGCTGTCAGCGCTTCCATTTCAACGCCCGTTTCGCCGTGGCAGCGGACCTCGCTGCGGATGTGCAGGGCGGTTTCTTCGATTTCAAATGAGATGTCCACCTTCGTGAGCAGCAGCGGGTGGCACATCGGGATCAGTTCACTGTTTTTCTTCGCGGCCATGATGCCCGCGACCTGCGCGACCGCCAACACATCGCCCTTGCCGATGGAGCCCTCTTTGATCTTGTCCATCGTCGCTTTTGCCATGCGGACCGTCGCGGCGGCGCGCGCCACGCGATAGGTCTGCACCTTTTCGCTCACGTCCACCATGCGGGCGCGGCCCTGTTCGTTAAAATGCGTCAGTTCCATCCTCAGCCTCCGATCGCAAACATGCCGCGGTGCGTCTCCGTAACGCCAGTCTCGTCCATGTGGTGGCGCTCCGGCTTCATCAGAATGCCGCGGCGGATGGCCTGCTCCAATTCCTCACCGGACAAGCCCCGCAGCGTGATCTCTGCGTCCGAATGCAGGCACGGCTTTAATTTCCCGTCCGCCGTGATGCGGATGCGGCTGCACTCTGCGCAGAACGCATGACTCATCGGCGCGATGAGTCCGACGATCCCCTTTGCATCCGGCAGACGGTAGCACGCGGCCACGCCGTCGTGCGAAACGGCCTCCAACTCCGGACAGCGGTCCAAAACCGCCTGCGAGGGGAGGTATGTACCGAAATCCATTCCGCAGCCCATCGGCATGCGCTCAATGAAGCGCACCTGCCACGGATGTTCGCGCGTTAAGTCCACAAAATCGGCGATCTCGTCATCGTTGACGCCGCCGAGCAGCACGCAGTTGAGCTTGATCTTCGCAAAGCCCGCGCGCTCCGCCGCCTCGATACCGTCCAAGGTATCCTGCAGCGTGCCAAGGCGCGTGATGGCGCGAAAGCGCTCCTCGTTCAGCGTGTCGAGGCTGATGTTGAGGTGCGTGACGCCCGCATCGCGCAGCGGCCGGGCAAACTCCTTGAGCAGGCTGCCGTTTGTCGTGACGCAGAGCTCTTCAACACCCGCAATGCTTGATAGCATGCGGCAGAAGTCCACCGCACCGCGGCGCACGAGCGGCTCGCCACCGGTGACGCGGATCTTTTTGACGCCGCACCTGACCGCCGCGGCGGCCATGTCGCGCAGCCCTTCCAAAGAACAGATGTCCTCGTGCGCGCACTTTTCAATGCCGCCGTCCGGCATGCAGTAGCGGCAGCGGTAATTGCAGCGGTCCGTGATGCTGATACGCAGGTATGTAATTGATCTTGCAAAGCCGTCCAGCATCCGAAACGCCTCTTTCTTCCATGGTACAGCATGATATTTTAGCAAATATCACGCTCTTACGCAACACAGTTGTCCGATAATGTCGAACTATATTTTTATATTATCGTAATCTTGACTTTTTCCGCAGTATTTTTTAGAATACAAGCAACGATTTTTGACCGGGAGGGCCGATTTATGACTGACGGCAACACCATCCGCTCCGTGGCGAAGGCGATGGAGCTTTTGCAGCTCCTCAGCGACGCGGGCGAGGCGATGACGCTCACGGCCATCAGCGAGCGCGCAGGGCTGCCCAAGAGCACAGTGTTCGGCCTTTTGACCACCATGCGCGACTATGACGTCATCACACAGCACGCAGACGGCAAATACGCCCTCGGCCTGCGCCTTTTTGAATACGGCTGCCGCGCCAGCGCGTTCTGGAACATCTCGTCCCTCGCGCGGCCTTACCTCGAGCATCTGGCAGAAGCGACCGGCGCCTCCGCCATGCTCTCCACCTATGAAAACGGGCACATCGTCGCCCTCGACCAGGCCGAGGGGCGCGACAGCCTTCGCATCGTCTCCGCGCCGGGGGCGCGGCTGCCGCTGCACTGCACCTCGCAGGGCAAGATCGTCCTTGCCTGCATGAGTGAGAGCGAGGCGGCGACTCTCCTTGCCCGTGTGCCGCTCACGCCCTACACCCCGCACACAGAAACGGACGCGGGTGCTTTGCTCGCATCGCTCCCCGCCTGCCGCGAAGCGGGCTTCGCCGTGGAAAACGGTGAGTATAAGATCGGTCTTCGCTCCATTTCCGCGCCGGTGTTCACCGGCGGCGGCGCGCTCAAATACGTCGTCAGCGTACTGGGGATGTTCCGCTCCGTGCACTCGGACGAGTTCGCGCACGCCGAGCGCGCGGTCGTCGCCGCGGGGCAGATGCTTTCCGCCGCACTGGGCTATCCGGGAAAGTGAGACTTTTTCCCGCGCGGAAAAATCTACGCTTGACTCTACAATTGTTATAGAGTTTATGATGACTCCATGCTATACTGATAAGGAGCCCTTTCCGATGCAAAACGATCTCACCACCGGCAGCGTCTTTCGCAACGTTGTGTCCTTTTCGCTGCCGTATCTGCTCTCTTACTTTTTGCAGACGCTCTACGGCATGGCCGACCTCTTCATCATCGGCCAGTTTGAGGGCGTCGCCAGCACGACCGCCGTCTCCATCGGCTCGCAGGTGATGCACATGCTCACAGTCATGCTCGTCGGCCTTGCGATGGGCGCGACGGTCAGCATCGCGCAGGCCGCCGGCGGCGGCGACAAAAAGCGCACCGCCTCTGCCATCGGCAACACGGTCACGCTCTTCATGCTGCTGTCTCTTGCGCTGACGGCACTGCTGCTCGCGCTGCGCGGGGGTATCGTCTCCATCATGTCCACACCGGAGGAGGCCGTGCAGGGCACGCTCGCCTATCTCACGGTCTGCTTTATCGGTATTCCGTTCATCACGGCGTACAACATCATCGCCTCGATCTTCCGCGGCCTTGGTGACAGCAAGAACCCCATGTACTTCATCGCCGTGGCCTGCGTCGTCAACATCGCGCTCGACTACTACTTCATGGGCACGCTGCACCTCGGCCCTGCGGGCGCGGCGCTCGGCACCACGCTCTCGCAGGCGGTGAGCGTCCTCGTCTCGCTCGCGGTCATCTTGAAGCGCAGGCTCATCTCCGTCCGCCGCGCGGACTTTCGCCCGCAGCGCGCCGTCATGGGTAAGCTCCTTCAGATCGGCATGCCCGTCGCTCTGCAGGACGGCTTTATTCAGGTCTCGTTCGTCATCATCACGATCATCGCCAACCGCCGCGGTCTGACGGATGCGGCCGCCGTCGGCATCGTCGAAAAGATCATCGGCTTCCTCTTCCTCATCCCGTCGTCGATGCTCTCGACCGTCTCGGCGCTCGGCGCGCAGAATATCGGCGCGGGCAAGCCCGAGCGCGTGCGTCTCACGCTGCGCTACGCCGCGATGATCGCCTGCTCGTTCGGCATCGCGGTCGTCGTCCTCACCCTGTTTATCGCCGAGCCGCTCGGCGAGATCACGCTCATCCATTCGCCCGCGCTTCGCCTTTTCTGGATCGACACGGCGCTGACCGCGCCGGACTACTCCGCGCTCGAGCTCTCCACGAGCCGTCTTGCCGCCGCGCAGGCCGAAGCGCTGGTCTTCCTCGGCAAGGTCGGCTTCAGCGTATCGCAGGAGCACTTGAACGAGGGCAGCTTCGGGCAGTACGACGGCGAATTCCTCGTGCTTGACGAGGCCGACCGCTTTGCGGGCGACGTCATTGATCTGCCCGCTTCGCTCTGCGCATGCGTGCGCTTCCGCGGACACCACGCCGAGTCGCCCGCGCAGTACCGTCGCTTGATGCAGTTCATCCGCGAGGAAGGCTACACCGCCGCCGGATTTTCGCGCGAGATTACAGTCATCGACTACGGCTTCACGACCGACACGGAAAAGTTCGTCACTGAAATCACGATCCCCCTGCAAAAGGTATAAAAAAAGTTCCCGCGTTCATACGTGGGAACTTTTTTTATACTTTTTACTCAATGCCCGCCGCCGGCGATCATCTTGAGGGCGTGGTCAAGCGCGCCGAGCACGGCGCTCAGGTTTTCGCGCGCAGCCTTTTCCGAGCCGGGGAGGTTCAGGATGAGGCTGTTTCTTCTCGTGCCGGCCACGGCGCGGGAAAGCATCGCGCGCGGCGTGATCTGCAAGCCGTAATAGATCATCGCCTGCGGGATCGCGGGAATTTCGCGCTCGAGCACGGCGCGCGTCGCCTCGGGCGTCACGTCACGGGGAGATAAGCCCGTGCCGCCGCTCGTGATGACAAGGTCGCAGTGCTTTTCATCCACGCAGGAGATGAGCTCTTCGCTGATCTTCTCCTGTTCGTCCGGCACGATGGACGTGTACACGACCTCGTAGCCAGCCTCCTTCAGCATCGCGACCACAGCGGGGCCGCTCTTGTCCTCGTACACGCCCGCGGACGCGCGGTCGCTCACGGTGATAACTGCCGCCTGATAGCTCATAGCATTGCCGCCTTTCTCAAAAGTCGATCGTGCCCTCGCGCACGCGCAGATCATAGGGCTCGTAGACCACCTTGCGGTACGCGTCCACGTCGAGCTTCACACCCGTCCAGTCGGAATGGATCTCGCCGGTCTGCTTGATGAGGATATCATAGAGGATATCGTAGGTCACGCCGTCGTCACCCGTCTCCACGATGGTGGAATAGGGCAGCGTCTTATGGTAGGTCATGTGCAGGCCCTTGTAGTCGAAGTGGTAGCCGTTGCGCATGCGGCAGCCGTCGAGGCCCTTGTAGGTGAAGCGCTTTTTAAGGTCTGCCAAAATCTTGTCGCCCTCCTCCTGATAGAGGTTCTCGGGCGTCGTCTCGGTGTAGTCGTAGCGGAACTGCACGGGGATGTTGTACTTGCGCCAGCGCTCTGCGTAGTCCACAAGCTCGTCGGCGGGATAGTCCATGTACAGCACGCAGTTCACACGCTTGGGCGTTGCGATACAGGCGACGACCTCGTCGGGCGACTCCTCGACATACTTCGTCAGGTGGCGCGAGATGTTGATGCAGGTGATCTTGTCGCGATTGCGCTCGGTGAAAGCGATCATCTCCTCCGCGCTGCATCCAGGCTGCACGGGGAAGGTCGTGTTGATATAGACCTTGTGGGTCGTGGGGATGGCGTCGAGCATGCGCTGGAGCGCTTTTAAGTTGGCAAACGGCTCGCCGCCGGTGAAAACAAAGTCGCAGCGCGGCGTGATCTCGTCCATCACGGCGATGCTCTTGAGGATCGCCTCCACGCTGAAGCCCTCAGCATGGGCGTATTCCTGCTTGTTCACGCAAAACGGGCAGTGGTTCCGGCAATCGTAGGGTACAAAGATCGTTACCGTCGCGCCGCCCTCGCGCGTCTTGTAGGGATGAGTCATTGGTTCTTGTCCGTCCTCTGTTAAAATTCTATAATGAAAATAGTTTACTCTGAAATATGCAGGATTGCAAGCGATCTTCTGACAGTTTTCTCATTTTGTCGGACATTGCTTTTCCTCGCGCAGAAGAGCGCGCACATAGTCGAACGCCGCGTCCTCGCCCTGCTCCTTGAGTACGAGCAGCATCTTGCCGATGAGCTCGCCGGTCTCGGGATGGATGAGGATATGGCCGCGCGACTTTTCGTAGTAGTCGTAGGCCGAGGCGTCGGTATATTTGTCGCCCTGATAGACCTTGCAGGCGGCAATGCGGTCGCAGAACATTTCGGCTACATATTTGAGCGGCATTTTGCACCCGCCCATGTAGACCTTACCGTCGTCGGCAATACAGTAGTCGATCCAGTATTCAAAGTGATGGCGGTTGCGCCCCTTGTGGTGGAGCCACGCAAGGCTCACGCCGTTTTCGCGCCGCTCAGCGTCGTTCGGGCTGCGGTAGCCCTGATAATACTTGACGCCGCGCCAGAATTCCGAGGGGCTGTATTTGCTCAGGTCATGCGCTAACCCCTGATAGTACAGGCCGAGGCGAAAACAGTATTGCCGCACCAGATGGCGATGATGCGTGATGGTTTTAAAGTGCTCGATGGCGCGCATACGGACACCTCCCTGCGTATTCCGGCAGGCCGCCCGCCGCGGTTCGCCGCTTTCCCGCGCGCGTATGTTTCCGTTTGAAGTAATACATGCACAGTTATCGAAATTTTATATCAAATCAGCAGAAAATGCAATAAGGTATTTTTGCAAATAAATTGCGCAAAATGAGCACCAAGGGCGGCAAGTCCCCTGCCCTTTTGTCTCCTCCGCGCGGGAATGGAAAATATTCCCGCGCGGAGCGAGCGTGCCGGAAGGCTTTGCAGAATATCTTCTGTCATTTCGTCCATCACAGCAAAAAGGGCACGGCCTGTTGGCCGCGCCCTTTGTCTGCGATTTGCGAAAGAGCCTTTTTTACAGGTTCTTCTCGTAGCTCTCGATCATCTTCTTGACCATCTGGCCGCCGACAGAGCCGGCCTCGCGGGAGGTCAGATCGCCGTTGTAGCCCTGCTTGAGGTTGACGCCGACCTCCCTTGGTGTGTATTCACCACAAAAACTCAGTTTTATTTTGAAGTCAATACACACCAAGGTGGTTTGATGTTTTTTGACCTCTTAAAGATTTGCTACCCTTGTTACATTCCGTACAGGGTCTTTTGCGATTTCTCCAATAAAGCGGTAAAAGATACGAATACTTTGCCGGTAGGGAGTTCGCGGCCCAGCAATCGTTAAACCGTCTGGCAAGATTTTTTCACCAATTTCTATTCGCTCTATGAAGGCATGAAGAATATCTCGATCTAAAGTTTCAATATGGGAATAGCGGCTGGCGAGGTCAAAAAACAAGTCATACGCATCGCGGATATTGCTTTCTTCCGAAGTATCCTCAATCAATCTGTCACGCTGTTCTTCAAGCTCCTGACGCTCTTTTCCAAATCGCTCCATCATTTGATCCAGTAATTCATCACTTAAATTTCCGGCTGCGTTATCACGGTACGCTCGTTCAATCATCTTGACAATACGCTTCAGTCTTATTTCTATATCGGCTAATGACTTTTCCCTGTCCTCGCCAATCCCAAGTGAAGCATTGGATTGTTGAACAGCTGCCTGTGTGATGGCCTCAATATCATCGTCATCAAATGATAGCAACTCGTTCAGATCCCGGCGAATGATCTCCATTAGGTCATCGTATCGTATTCTTGCTCCATGTTCACAGCGATTTCTTGTTCGACTTGTCAGATTGTTACAAACAAGATACCAATACTTCGCTCGTTCACCCTTATAGACCGAACCGCCGGAGCACATTGCCGTGCCGCAGTGTGCGCAGTATGCGATCCCGCCAAAAATACTGTGGCGAAATGCAGGGTTGGCCGCATGGGACTTTGTGTTTTCTCCGAGGAAATGTTCTGCTCGGTCAAATTGCTCTTGTGTCACCAATGGCTCATGGGTATTTTCTGTAAAGCACCAATCTTCCTGTGGAATAGAGATTTTCTTTTTGGACTTCACATTGACCTTACGGGTTTTCCCAAGTACGGTGTGTCCCAAATAGACGCGATTTCGCAGGATACGCTTAACCGTAGTATAGTTCCAGTAGTCTGACGCTCTGGATGCTCCCTGTGGGGTGAATTTATCACGATATTCAACCCTGTATTTCAAAGGCGGGATGATACATTGTTCGTTCAGCTTGTTTGCAATCGTCCGCGTTGAAAGTCCCGTTGATGCCCATTCAAAAATCTGTCGGACGATTGGTGCTGTATTTTCATCGGGAACAAGCTGGTCGGTGGTACGCTCCGCTTTTTTATAGCCGTATGGCGGACAAGCTGCATACTTGCCCTTCTTCCGTTTCATGTCTAACGTCTGCTTGACTTTTCTGGAAGTATCACGCAGGTACACATCATTCATGGCAAATTGGAACGGTGCCATCAGGTTGTCTCCCATGGAGTCAAAGTCATTACCGGGAGCCAGATAATGAATACCGTTTTCAGGGAAAAAGCGTTCTGCGTAGTAACTTGATTCCGTCATGTCACGGCCAAGCCGGGAAAGGTCTTTTGTAATGACCATATTGGCCTTTCCGGTCGAAAGATGATCCAGCATCGCTTGAAAGCCAGGGCGCTCAAAATTGCCGCCAGAATAGCCATCGTCTACAAATTCTTTTACGATGATAATATCGTGCTTTTCACAATAGTCCCTAATGATTGCACGTTGATTTGTAATGCTCTCGGACTCGTTTTTATGTTTCTTTTCCTCATCGGATAAGCGGCAGTAAATATCAGCGAGTTTGATGTGGTTCCGCATGATGTCCTCCTTTCTGGAACCACTCATTTACACTAATATTATACCATTTTCTTTCCTGAGTGGTCAAAAAAATCGACTTTTTTAGCCGTGGTAATGATTTCCTCCGCCACCACTTCTTGCGGCGTTTTGCTGCTGGTAAACACTCTCTCGATTACATAGGTTGCAGCTCCAATTTTGTGTTGCTTTTCTTGCTTTTCCAAGGTTGCACCTCCCTAAAAGCATTATTTCCATCTAAAAACAATTTAACCGGGCAGTAGGGCTGCCTGGCACTTTTTTCTCAGTCTAAAATCGACAAAAACCGCGCCCTCATGCAGGCGCGGCCTTTGATGTAGTTTTGTTTGTTGGCAGGTACATTTCAGGAACATATTGGACGGTGCTGGCACACCTTACACGGGAATTTCACCCCCTGCGGTTCTCACAGGTTGTCCCCTTTGCCTGCGACGGCTCACGGCCTTTCAAGACCGTTTCAACGCTCGGACTGAGGCTGGACAATCGTATCTCCCCGATATGCGGGTCATCGCCCCCAAGCCAGCCACGGCTTGTTTGTGCGCGGAAGGCTGCTCCCCCTATACCTCCTCTCTCAAGTTGGGATCATGGCCTGCTCAATCCCGCACGGCTTTCCTTTCGGGCGCATATCGGATGTATCCAATAGACCTATTCAATTTCCGGACTGTCGCCAGCCCGCACAGATGCACCGTTGCCGATACATTCGTGCCGAATGGCGGTAGTGTCGAAATCTGTCTCAAATTGAGCCACATTTCCGGTGACAGGCAAAAGAGAAAGGCGGCAGCGCCGCCTTTCTCCCTGTCGGTCAATTTCGCAGGTAAGCGGCCAGAATGTCGATGAACTGGGAATTGGTCGGTGGCTGCTGTAATTCAGTCCCAGCAATCAAGTTCAAAAAGCTGTGGTCAGGATAACTCCAACAGCTCTGAATAAGCGTGCGGAGATTGCGCTCGACGCAGCTGGATGTGGTCTGAAAATGCGCCGCCGTTTGTGCATAGAGGCGCTTGGTAATAAGAATCATACTCTCCGGCTGATCCCGAACTTGCTCCACCATATAGACCGCATAGCGGAAACCCGTCAGTTTGCCGCTCACACCGAGAAGCCGCAACAGGCGTTCAGCATCCAACGGGGTCTGCGAAGCGTCTCGTTCATACTCAGGTACATAATAAACTAAAGGCATTTGATACCCCTCCTGTTAGAAATTAGGATAAGAACAGAGAAGGGGCAGCAGGGGCGGGCCTCTCGGCCAGCGGTAGGTCTTGGCACAAGACCTCTGCTATGCTGGAACTAAATCCAGCCGTTAGGGATACCCCAATTTTCTGTTTTCACTGTAAAAGTGAGATGACGGGGGAGCGTTGTGTGAATGGTCATCAGGTCGAAATTCCTTATAAACATCCGTGTCCTCCGTTAAGTAAATCATACACGATAAATGCCGTTTTGTGTCATACAATCGCTCTACAATGCCCGGCGGTAATCGTCTGATTTTGCTCGATTGCAGTCGAATTTTGCAACTTTTTCAGCAGATTACATTCAGGCGAAAGTACGCCGCGATACAGGGGCAGAGAAAACGCAGGCACGGGAAAGCGAAGCGGGAGCGCTACGCCCTTTCGTGCCTGCGGCTGGTATGGAGCGGTAAACAGGGCAAGCGCCCGCGCGAAATCGCGCGGGCGCTTGAAAAGTAGATGCATTATAAGGGGGTAGCAGGAACCGTGACAAAATTGGGCGTGTATTCGGTGGCTGTCTTCCATTCAACACTTGTTTTCACACCAGTTCCGAGCGTATTGCCGGAAACCGTGAAGGTTGCGCCATTCGCCATTGTGATCTGACTGGGATTGAAGAAAGTCAACAGGGCATTCGCACCGGTGACCTCGTTGCCGCTGACCACAACATTGCCAAGCGTACCTGCAGGATTCCACTGTGTCTCTCCGATAAGGGTACTGAACATGATGGCGTCGTTCTTCGGCTTGCTCGCATCGTCAGCAGAATTGGTCAGGCTCATATCGAACTTGTTGCCAGTGATGGTCACATTCGCACCGAAAACAGCCTGCTCAACGACCTTGATCGGGCGGGAAGCCTTGAATGTGCAGTTCTTGACCGTCACATTGCAAGTGCGGATATTGCAGAACCACAGCGGGTTGGAATCATTGGCAGATGCCTTGTTTTCGTAAGCGTTGAAGGTGCAGCCGTCCAGCGTGAGGCTCTCCGCGTCAAAGCCGCCATTCTGAATCCAGATGCCATTGAAGGTACTATGGTCGAACAGGACGGTCTTTACGGTGCGGTTATAGACAGCGCCGCCGAGATTTCTGCCGTCAGACCAACCTGTGTACATACGGAAATAGCCGTTCACGGTGAAGTCTTTGGTAAAGACAACATCGGAGGCATCGGGAATTTTGAACGTAACGGCGTGCGAGCTGCTCTGATTCAGTCCGCCTTCTGGATTCTCATTGACAGAGCCGCTGATGTAGAGGGTGATACCGTCCTTGTTGGAGCTGTAAATGGTATCATGCTCTCTGACCATATAGACCTTGCGTCCATCTTCAAGAGTATCGCCCACATTGTGGTTGGTATTACTATCCCAAGTCCACATATCACAGATGTCCTCATTGCCGATAGTAACATCACCGTCTGCAAGGGAAACATCACCAATGTCAACATAGAGTTCGGCCCTGCCCGCGGGGAGCTTGGTCAGCGCGTTGAACTCGTCAAGGGTATAGGGATTCTCCTCTGTGCCGACCATGGAAACAACATATTTGCCGTCATTGTTCGTTCTGGCAATATAACCCTCGGCCACATACTCGCTCGGATCGCTGGAATACGTGCCGCCGGTGATGTTCCAAGCAGCACCCTCAGTGGTATACAGTCCGCCGGTGAAAACACCATTCGTCACAGTAACCGATCCGGTATTGTGGTCGCCATCAAAGTGTCTATTTTCAATTGCATGATACGTATTCGCGTCAAAAGTGCCGCCATTGATCGTGGCAACATGATTATTCTGAATGGCCGCCTGCGTCATATTGCTGAAAGAACCGTTGTTAACAGTCAGCGTAGCGTTATCATCGTTCTTGATGGTGTTAATGCCGCCGGAGAACGTACCGCCGTTGATTGTGAGACTCGGAGTTTCCTGATTTGTTCCGGAAACATGACCACTTCTCGGGTTGGGATCACTAAAACTGTAGTATCCATTGGCGATAAGGCTGGAGAAGCTGCCGCTCGATTTCACAGAAACATTCTCTTCGATCGTCATCGTGCCATGGTTGAGGATATTATAGTAGCTGTTGCCGTTTGCATTTTCAATAGATGTACTGGCTTCTGCACTGCGGGTATAGCTGCCGCCGTTCAGGATCACGGTGCCGTTGTTATAAATAGCGGCCTTGCCGTGCGTCACATTGTCCACGGTACCGCTGCCGGTAACGGTCAGCGTCGCGCCGATTTCAACGACGATGGTATCGCCGCTTTTATTGGTCAGCTTCATACCATTCAAGTCGATGGCGTGGGCTTTGCCGCCGGAAACGGTAATGTCTTCCTCAGCGTTCTTCACCAGCGTGACGGTCGCGCCGTCCGCAGCCGCGTTGATGGCCTCGGCGAGGGTCGAGTAATAGGCATACGTGCCGTCACTCTTCTTCACGGACGCGACAACCGCGCCTGTCTGCTCTGCGCCGCAAACCGTGCACTTGCCGCCCACGATGGTGTGTGCCTCGGGGGCCAGCGTGCTGTCGTTGGCATAGCATCTGCCGGTGTGGGTGCCGTCGCCGTTGTCGGTGTAAACGTAGCTGTGGCTGTGGCTGTAACCGCCGGAACTGCCGCTGGACGGCTTAGCAGGTTCGGTCTTGGGGACGATGTAGGTCTGGTCGTCGGAGACGGACTTGCCGTTGACGGTCAGGCCGGTCGCGCCGTCCGCAACCACGATTTTGGTGCCCTCGGGAGCGCCGGTGATTTTGACGTTCTCGGCGACGACGAGCACGATGCCCTTGCCGTCGACCTTGACGGTCTCGCCCGCCTCGTCAGCGTAGGTGCTGATGGCACGGTCAAGAATGGTAACGGTAGCGGCACGGGTGATGTTGTCCTGCGGCGCAAGACGGTCGGCGGTCACGCCGCCAACGATACCGGCCTCAATGAGTGCGGCAAGATAGCCCTGCGCGTAGGCGGAGACCTGCGCGACGTCGGCATACCTGGAGAGGTCAGGGCGGCTCAGCGGCTCGATCCCAAGCGCTCTGGCCAGCATGACCATGGCCCGTTCACGGGTAATGGACGCATTCGGCGTCACGGTGCCATCGCCGTTTCCTTTCAGAATGCCTGCGGCGGCGCAGCGGTTGATGGCATCGTAGTACCAGGCATCCGCCTTATTGTCGGAGAAGCCCGCGTCCTTCGCGGCGGGCAGCTTCAGGAGTCTTGCCAGAATGGTGGCGAGCTGTGCACAGGTAAGCTGACCGTCCGGGTCAAACTTGCCGTTGCTGCCCTGGATAATGCCGTAGCCGCTCCAGCGTTCGATGGAGGCCTCGGCCCAGTGGCCCGCGGTGTCGCCATAGGTAGGCTCCGCCGCGCTTGCGCCTACCGTGAACAGACTGACTGCCATGGCAAACGCAAGAATGAGAGATAATGCTTTGCGTTTCATTTTGATCCTCCTGTGAGAGATTTATATATTCTGCAGCTCCCTGCAGGTGGGCACTTATTTCACCGGCTCTGCCGGAGATTCACTTAGAATCGCTGTGCATTGGCTCAATGGTCTGCCCGCGCAGATCGGACAGCCGCACCATTTCTTTCCCGTGCGGCTGCTGATGACCGAACGCCACGCATGGCCCTTATCGCAGAGCCACCAGACCTTGCGGCGGCTGCCGGGCGTCACCTGCTGCGGTGTAAGGCTGCCGTTGCGCGTCGGGTGCCATTGCGAGGCAACGACCGGATCTATCGTCGCGAGGTCGTTGAAGCCGGGCAGAATCTTGTGGTTGGAGCAATACGGACAATCGCTTCCACTCCGCACGCGGTGAGCTATAACAGCCGGATAGGAATGTCCCTTTTCGCAGCGCCACCACACGCGGCGGTTGGAGCCGGAAGTCACTGCCTCCGGTATCAGAGCGCCGTTTTTCTGTCGGTCCCATTGGGCGGCAAGCTGCGGGTATTGCGAAGCGAAGTCATTTTCGCCCTGTATGACCTTTTGCCCTGCGCAGAATGGGCAGCCTGTTCCACCACCCGCGCGGGATGAGATGGCGGCACGGTAGCTGTGCCCCTTGGGACAGCGCCACCAGGCCTTTCTCACCGTTCCCGGGGCGACCAGCGTCGGCAATAGAGGAGCGTTCTTCTCGGTATCCCATTCGGCAACAAGTGCGGGATACCTTGCCGCGAGGGAGTTTTCGTCCGGCAGAACAACACGCCCCGCGCAGACGGGACAGCCGGTGCCCAGCACACGGCTCTTGACGACCGAATCGTAGGAATGTCCCGCAGGGCACCGCCACCAGACCTTTTTGTGGCTGCCGATGGTCAGGTCGGCGAACTTCAGCGGAGTGTTTTTCTCCGCATCCCACTCAGCCTCAAGGGCAGGAACCTGTATCGCCAGCGAGTTCTCAGGCGTTTCTTTGCGTCCGGTACAGTACGGACAGCCACTGCCCGCCGAACGGGAGTAGACCTTCGCCTGCCAACTGTGACCCTTGGAGCACTGCCACCATACCTTTTGATGACTTCCGAAGGAAACGTTTCCAGTCGTAAGCGGCGCGTTGCGAACCTCGTCCCACTGCGCCAGCAGAGCCCTATAGCCCTGCTTTACGCAAAAGTCGTAGAACGATGTTCGCATCCATGCTCACCCCTTGCTTCCGATCCGCCAGCCCGTCCTTTCGGCGCTCAAACCGGCAATCTCCCTTATAGCCGGACAGTGGTCAATAATGTAGAGGTTTTTGGCCACCCAGATATTGCCGAAAACTCATACGCCCTATGCAAGGCAATCATACATCATCTCTTAAAAATATTCAAGATTTACATGTCTAAAAACCTCTGCTTTTTTTGACAAAACTCTATTTTTGTCATTTTTATCAAGAATGTTCGCGTACCCAGGACAGAAATGTCTGATGTGATACACCCATTTGCGTTGCCGCCACTCGTGCGGACAGCCTCCCGCTGACCCACAGGGACTTCAATTCATCAAAATTTTCAGGCCGCTCCTTTCTGGGGCGGCCAAATTGTACACCTCTGGCTTTAGCGGCAGAGATACCTTCCGCCTGCCGCTGGCGCGTAAACTCCCGTTCTGTCTGCGCCACATAGCTAAGAAGCTGAAGGACAATATCCGCTATCAATGTACCAGTGAGATCTCGGTTTTGATGTGTGTCCAGCAGCGGCATGTCCAGAACCACGATAGCGGCTTGCTTTTCCGCTGTGATGATACGCCACTGCTCTAAAATTTCATGATAATTGCGTCCCAAACGGTCGATGCTTTTTATGATAAGCGTGTCTCCCCTTTTCAGCCTTCGCAGCAGCCGCTGATACTGGCAGCGGTTAAAATCCTTCCCAGACTGCTTATCCAGAAAAATTTGATGATTGTGAAGCCCCGCCGCCCGCAACGCGATCAACTGACGTTCCTCGTTTTGCTCTTTTGTCGAAACCCTTGCATAGCCGTATTCCATAGATGCCTCCTGATTTTAAAAGTGGATCATCCGTTCCCGTATCCACTTTGGTGTTGCCGGAGCTGTAAAAGCACCAGTTTTCAGTTACATATTATCTCAATGGCACCGGAGACGCTTCGGCGTAAGCGGTAATCCTGGCCGCGTATAAAACACAGAGCCAGATTTGAAGTTTACCCCCCTAATATGACAGTAACGGAACGTTTCACAACGTTCCGCTACGATGTCTCATGGCTGTCTATCATTCTAAAGCATGAGGATGAATAAAATTTTGAATATGCTACTCGCTTTCACGTTTTACACCATTCAGCCATTTCTTTTTCCATGTGTTAGGGTGAATCAGCAGGGTTGGCTTCCCCAACGCAAGGGCATAGGCCAT
>UMGV01091007.1_pt1 | contig 20483 bp, 17 predicted proteins | sample 1965361 | NCBI WGS metagenome assembly UMGV01 (sample SAMEA4836081, study PRJEB28245) | human gut metagenome | biome: gut microbiome; material: fecal sample | place: Denmark | collected 2008
TATATAACATTGAAGTTATTTTCAACAATCATGTTGTTGCTATTTCAAAGTTTTCTAAAACAGATGATACTTTGAAATATAATATTCTTTCAATAGAAAATGGTATTACAATGAACGAAAAAGAATATGACGGACTAGCAACTTTAGATGGGGAATATATACAAGTGCGCCAGGGTGAGAACTGGGGCATTTTTGATTTGTCAGAAAATAAAGAGATTATTCCATGCCAATATTTTCACGGTGAGACGCAAAGTTGCTATTCCGTCCACTTTTGTCCAAGTTTCATGATTAAGCCCAATGAGGAATTGATATTGGTTTTAAATGATGGCTTGTGGGGTTATATTAACAAAAGCAACAACTTAGTTATTGACTGTATTTATGAGAAAGCAAGACCTTTTTCTGATGGTATGGCGGCTGTTTATCAACATTTTTATTGGAGATTTATAAACTCAGATGGTGAATTTGTAGGAGGAAAATATATAGAAGTATTGGATTTTAAGCAAGGAATGGCTGGTGTAAAAGAATTCGATAAATGGGGATATATTAACAAGTACGGAATTCAGATTATCCCTTCCCGTTTTTCTGAAGCAAAATCTTTTGCAGAGGGATTGGCACCGGTGGCTTTTAAAAATAAGTGGGGATACATAAATGAAATGAATGAAACAGTCATACCTTTCCGATATCAGTGGGCATATCCATTTAATGATGGAATTGCAAGTGTTAATGATTATGGTGGTAATGGACATATTGATAAAAATGGAAAATGGATTGATTATGAAGAATATAAACAAGATAATAATACCTATCATAACTATGATGCAGAACGTTGGGATGCACTAACAGATGGAATGGAAGGCGATTACCCTGGTTCTGGTGTTGACTACGATTTATTAGGATTTTAATAACGGAAACAAATGTTTGCAAAAGGATATACAAATATTAGGGCGATGATAGAAACCCAATATGGGATTTTATCACATATGATAACGGATATAGCTTACAGATACCAAACGCTATTAAAACAGACAAAGGAAGAAGCTGACCGATTGGCGCAAAATAATTCCGATGGAGATTATGATGTCTATCATACTATCTTGAATAGTTTTAATGATGTTGAGGAAATGTCGTCGTGTTTGATGACGGAAAGCAGAAAGATCCTGTTTTGCGCGATTTTTTCATACTATGAGACAATGCTCAACGAATTTGTCCTGTATTATAATATAGCAAATAATGCCACCCTGCCATCACAAATACTTGATTCAATTCTTAAAGCATATAAGACAAAGTACGGAGAAGAGATAACTTGTATAGAAGAAAATGTAGAGTATGCCAACTCTTTTTATAGGTTACTACGTAATCTCTATATGCATGGTTCCCTATCGAAAGAAAAGGATAGATGTATGCTATTCAATTATGCAGGAGTTACCAATGGCTTAAAGACATTCGGTATTGATACAATTATAATTGCGGATAACGATTTTTTATTCAAAGCACTTGATTGTTTTAAGACGATTCTCGTTTGTGTAGATGATGCTTTTATGCAACAATTATCAGAAGAACAAAAGCAATTGATGAGGGCTAAGGATATTATACGAGAAGCGATTAATAACTATCCTCCTGAAATGCCTGGGCTAGAGGATGAATATCCTCCTTTCTGTTCGATACGTGTACACAGATTACTCTGTGAGGCAGAATCCTTACTAATCTATGTAGCCAAGCGGGGTAATGCAGAAGCTCAAATGTTATTAGCAGATTTGTATATATCTGCTTTTGAGACCCCACAGAAAAAGAAAGGTTTTTTCTGGCTAAAGAAGGCTGTTGCACAAAATTATTTACCTGCAATCCAAAAGCTGAGAGAAATCGAAAACGAATGAATGTCATCCAGTAGTTTGTCGTATGAGGCATTTGTGACGTTCTCGTATATAGGTCACGTTCTGTAGGGACTATTAGCCTAAAGAAATCGTTAAATCAGCGGTAGAATTGTAATTGAATCAAATATGGACAATGCGTCTTGACACATTGGAAATGTATGGAGTTATTAATGAACAATGTATTATAAAGGTGGAGAAACTCACGATAGAAATATGGATAGAAATCGTACACTTTCAAATTGCCATTGCATTAGCCATCTCAGATGGGGAAGTTTGCTTATGTTTATGTCGCTCTGCATGGCAGTTAATGCCCAAAAGCGCATCACCTTTCATGTTACGAGCGAGCAAGGAGTTGCCCTGCAGGGTATAGCGATAAAATCAGATTATTGTGGAGTTGCCAAGGGGGTGAAGACTGACCCCAAGGGAATGGCTGTAATCAGCTATTCCTCTAAGGAGGCTACTTGTGACAACGTAGCAGTGACGATAAAAAGCAAATTCTATGAGAACCTTGATACCATAGTACCTGTTAACGCTTCTGATACCGTCAGCATTGTCCGGCTGACCTTGCGCGACAAAGTGCAGAAAATCAAAGAGGTGGAAGTGATTGCTTACCGCCCCATAGGCAAAAACAATGCAGAGAAATCGGTATATTCTATTGACACCCGAGGGCTTCTTAAAACGACAAAGGCTAACAAGGCACTTGCCTTTTTGCCTGGCGTGGTAGCCTTCAACGACAGCTACTCCCTGGCAGGCAAAAGCCAGAAGACCCGAATTAAAATCAATGGCGTCATTGCCGGTGCCGAAGACTTGAAGGCTCTTTATGCCGGTGATATTGAAAAGGTGGAAGTGCGCGAAGTGACCAAGGACGACGACGAGCGTTTCGCTGGAGAAATCAATATTATCAAGAAACGGCACGAACAGCCAAAAATTTTTGGTAGCATCTCTGCCACAGGAGGTATGATACGGTCTTTGTGGGGTACATTTGACCATTTCGCCTTTCAGAATAAGCATTGGGATATTACTGGATTGATATCCTATAATCAGCATAACCAAAAATCTTATACCGAGGTGTTTCGCATACCATCTTTGCCGTATAGCCCGTCTCAGAAGATGACCATCCAGAGAGACATTCGTATCAAGCAGCAGGCAGAGCGTTTCTCTCTCAGTTGGTATCCTACCAAGAGGTTTACGATGACTCTCGGTGGTTATCACTATGGTTACCCCACTAAGTCTTCCGATTTCATCAATGACACGGAGGGTGATGATACTCATCGCAAGTATAAAGAGACTCTTGAATCTTATGGCAGCTATGCCAATGGTAGTTATAGTATAAACGACCGCAATAAGATAAATGTTAAGGGTAATTTCCTCTATTACAGAGACAAGTACGTTTACGACCTTCTCCCTGACTACAATTATAAGGCTGCCATGCGCGAATATACAGGAGAAGCCAATATCGAGAGCAGACTGAAACTCTGGGGTGGTTCGCACGATGTTACTTTTGGTCTCCGTAACACCTACCGCCAGAATATGTCTTATGCCAATGGGCGCAATGACTATTCGATGCAGCAGGTATACCTTACAGACTATCATTCATACGGCAAGGCACTTTCTTCGTATCTTATACTCAAGGGTGAGAGTGATAATATGGGGCCCAAGCGAGTTTTCTCCTTTCAGCCGTCATTGCGGTTGAACTACAACATGGGGAAAAGGGGAACACTGACAGCCTCATACCAGCGCAAGACAACCCGACCAAGTATAGATTACCTCAATACCGACTCCCTGTTTCAGAATGTATACAATATCGTGGTCGGCAATGAAGCTCTACGCGCTCAAAACAGCGACAATATGTCCGTTTCGTTCCGCAAGCAAATCAAGAAGGCTTATCTCATTACGACCGCAAGCTATATACATACCTCTAATATCATAGACCAGATATTTGTCAATCCCGAGGACTACAATGTCAGCACCTACGACAACATTGGCAAATGTGATGAGGCTTCACTGTCTGTATACTTGATGAACAGACTGTGTAAGAACCGCATGAATATTTCAATAAGTCTCAAAGGATTTTACAAGAGATATGCTATCAAGCCAGAACTGGAGCGCAACACGTTAATCATTCCATCCGAGGGTTGGGGATATTCCGCTACCTTCAATACCAGCTATCTTAGCACCAAGGGATGGATGTATTCTCTGAGTGCCAACCTTACTCCCAAGACTTATGAACTCAGTTATACGCATGTGCAGAACCCTAATCTCTATGTTTCGGTTACTAAGAGCACCTGTAACAACCAGTTGGACTTCAAACTCAGTTTTACCAATTCTCTGGTCTATTTCTATACGTCGCATACTAATTACCACTTCCGCGATATGTATCAGCGCACATTCCAAAAGAGTTATGCCAACAACATTACTCTCTCGGTGACGTGGAATTTGGGTAAGAGATTCCAGCAGCGCAGGGGAGTTTCGAGCGTTGTCAATGATGATATTGTCACTAAACAACAATGATGCACTCAGTGGAAGTGTCGTTTAGAGCGTTGCGTATATCATTATACTGAAGGAGCATCGTATTGTACAGTTATACAGAAAAAGCGCAGTCCGTGAGGGGCTGCGCTTTTTCTGTATGGTTGCGTTCTTACTCGATAATCACGCGTGTCCATCCGTGCTTGTCTTCCAGTATACCGTACTGGATGCCGCGGAGGGTGTCGTAGAGCTTCTTCGACCATGGGCCGGGCTCGTTGCCGAAGAAGTATTTCTTGCCGGTCTCAAAGTCGTCGATGTGAGAGATAGGCGAGATGACGGCGGCGGTACCGCAGGCTCCTGCCTCTTCAAATGTCTCCAACTCTTCCTCGGGAATTGGGCGTCGCTCTACCTTCATACCCAGGTCTTCGGCTATCTGCATCAGACTCTTGTTGGTGATAGAGGGCAGGATGCTCGTCGACTTGGGAGTGATATAGGTGTTGTCCTTGATGCCGAAGAAGTTGGCAGCACCACACTCGTCGATATACTTCTTCTCCTTGGCGTCGAGGTAGAACTCAGAGGCGTAGCCGTTCTCGTGGGCTATGTGGTTGGCCTTGAGCGAAGCGGCATAGTTGCCACCCACCTTATAGATACCGGTGCCGAGGGGAGCGGCACGGTCGTAGTCGCGCATGATGACGTAGGGGTTGGCAGAGAAGCCACCCTTGAAGTAAGGGCCTACGGGGGTAACGAAGATGAGGAACAGATAGTCTTCGGCGGGATGCACGCCTACGCAGGGCGTGGTGCCGATGAGCAGCGGGCGGATATAGAGAGTGGCGCCGCTCTCATAGGGGGGGATATACTTTTGGTTGAGGCGTACCACGCGTTCAACCATCTCTACAAAGAGCTCGGTGGGAACCTCGGGCATCATGATGCCGCGGCTGGTACTTTGCAGGCGGGCTGCATTCTCTTCCACGCGGAATACGCGCACCTTGCCGTCGGGACAGCGGTAGGCTTTCAGACCCTCAAAGGCTTCCTGTCCGTAGTGCAGGCTGGAAGCTGCCATTGAGAGGTTGATGTTGGGGTCAGAACTGATTTCGATTTCGCCCCACTTGCCATTGTGGTAGTTGCAGCGCACATTGTAATCGGTCGGCAGATAGCCGAACTTGAGATTTGCCCAATCTAATTCTTTCATTTTACTATCGTTTTAGTATTCGTTCTACTTGTCAGGGTGCAAAAGTAAACAATATTTGTTGCTTTGCCAACCATCTGTAGCAAAAAGTTGTTATCCTGCCAATATTTTGTCTATTTTGTCATTGGCAGCAGTGAGCTTGGCCTCACACAGGGCGATCAGCTTCTTGGCTTCGGTGAGTTGCTTGGCGAGCGAGTCGATGTCGAGCTCGCCTTGCTCCATTTGCTGCACGATGGTTTCCAGTCTTGCCATCGCTTCTTCGTAATTCATTTGCTTGCTCATTTCCTTATCTCTGATTTCAGGGTTCCTTGTTCCAGTCGTGTTTCGATGATGTCGCCGTCGGCCAGTTCATCGCCACTGCGCAGGGCATGACCGTTGTGCAGCGTGATGCTGTAGCCCCGGCGCAGGATGTGTATGGGGTCTTGGGCCTGGGCGCGTTGGGCCACGAGCTGCAGCCTGTGGCGCTCGCGCTCCAAGCGTTGGGTTGCGGCGCTGTCCAGCCTGTGGGCGAGGGCGTCTATGCGCTTGGTCTGCCGTTCGCGGGTCAGGGCAAAGAGGGTAGGGATGCGGTCGGCGAGCTGCTTGAGCCTCATCTTCTCATAGGCGAGATGGCGCTCGGCGATACGGCTGATGCGCTCGCGGGCGCTGACGAGGGCGGTATAGACCTCGCTCAGATGGTCTATGAGGAAGGCGGCTGCCGCTGTGGGTGTCTTCACCCGCATATATGACACCATGTCCAGTATGCACTCGTCGCGGTCGTGGCCTATGCCGGTGATGATGGGCAACGGGAAGTTGGCCACGTTCTCTGCCAGCGCCAGCGTGTCGAATCCCGACATGTCGGTGGTGGCGCCACCGCCACGGATGATGACCACCACATCAAACTCGTCTATGCGGGCATTGATGCGGTCGAGCGCGGCTATCACGCTCTGCTCCACCTGCTCGCCCTGCATGATGGCGGCGAAGAGTTCGTGGCTGAACGACAGCCCGTAGCTGTTGTCGTCTATCTGGTGGCAGAAGTCGCCATAACCGGCAGCCTGGGCGCTGGAGATGACAGCTATGCGCTGGGCAAAGCGGGGCAGCACGAGCTCGCGCTGGAGGTCGAAAATGCCTGCCTCCTTGAGCTGGCGGATTATCTCCATGCGCTTGCGCACGATGTCGCCCAAGGTGTAGTCGGGGTCTATGTCGCTCACCTGGTAGGCGAAACCGTAGGCTTCGTGGAAGGTGGGCGTTACCATCATCCTCACCTTGATGCCAGGCCGCAGCTGTTGCTGGGTCTGGCGTTCAAACTTGCTGCGCAATGCCGTCCAGCGGTTGGCCCAGCACACCGCACGGGCCTTGGCCAAAGGGGTGGGGCCGAATGGGTCGTTCTCCACGAGGTCCATATAGCAGTGGTTGCGGTCGTGTAGGTCGGAGAGTTCGGCTTCGACCCAGTATTTGCCGTCCATCTGCTGTTCGATGGTCTCGCGCACCATGTGGTTGAGCTCCAGCAGCGTGAAGGTTCTCTCGCTCGCCATGGGTTATCGTCCTTGTTGGTAGGCACGCCAGAAGTCGGGGATGCCGTAGCCGTAGATGTTGTCGGGGGTGAGATAGCGGTCGGCGCTGCTGCGCACCAGACTGATGATTTCCTTGGCGGTCTTGCCGGGCAGCGCCTGCCAGAGGCATGCCACCATGCCGCAGGCTATGGGCGAGGCAAACGAGGTGCCGTTGGCGCCACCGTTGACGCCGGCTGCGTTGAAGATGCGTGCCATGCCGCCCCGTGCCATGATGTCGGGCTTCACGCGACCGTCCTGCGACGGACCGATAGAGCTGAATACCGTGTTCAGGCCGTGGCTGTCTACAGCCCCCACCGTGAGCACGTCGATGGCGTCGCCCGGAGGCGTCACCTTCTTCCAGCGGTCGCGGCCCGAGTTGCCCGCGCTGCACACCAGCACCACGCCCTTCTGGGCCAGCATCGATGCCGTGTTGGATATGAGCGTGCGGCGGCCGTCGAGGTCCACATACTTGTGGCTCGTGGTGGCATCGTCAAACTCGGCGTAGCCCAATGACGAGTTGATGACGTCCGCGCCCACCGAGTCGGCATACTCGGCAGCCATCGCCCATGTGTCTTCCTCCATCAGGCTCTCTGTGGGGCCGTATTCCGAGCGCAGCAGATAGTAGGAGGCTTCGGGTGCGGTGCCCACGTAGCGGAACGAGTCGACCGCAGCCATGCACGACAGCACCATAGTGCCGTGAGACAAGAGGTCTTCCATCTTGTCGCGATAGGGGTAGACAAAGTCGCGACAGCCCAGCACGCGTACACCGCGCAGGGCGGGTATACGGGTGTAGTTCATGTAGCCGCCGTCGATGATGGCGATGGTCATGCCCTTTCCGCGGAAGCCAGCCTCATGCAGCTTCACGCCGTTGAGCTGTGCTATCTGGGGCAGCGCCTTGCCATAGACGCTCTCCGATGCCTTGGTCGTGTCTTTCACCACGCCGTAGGGCTTCACGGGACTCACCGAGTCGGGTGACTCGAAGACGCGCACCACGCGGGTCACAAAGTTGAGCCCTTCGAGCCGGGGGGCGATGTCGCCCTTGGGCGAAGCGATGAGCACGGTGTTGTTCCATCGGCTGCCGCCCACCACCTGATAGCCGTCGTGGCGCAGCGTGCCTATGTATTTGGATGATACGGGCAGGTCGGTAGAGTCGACAGCCAGCCCCTGGCGCTCTCTGCGGGCAAGGGCCTTGGCAGAGAGAAACTTCTCGGGGTGGCGCAGCGAGTAGCTTCCGCCCTTCTTGTCTTTGAGATACACTCTGTACATGTAGCTTTTGCCCCCGGCAAAAGCCACCTTCTGCGCTTGTATCTGCATCGAGCAGCACAGCGCCAGTAGTAGATATAATATTCTGTTCATAGTCGTGTGGTTGGTGGTGGCTGTCGGGGTGAGGGCTACAGCCGCCGGTGGTTACATACTGCCGTCGGCATCGCTGCCGCCTGTCTGCGACGGCAGTATGGGGCAGCCCCTTTCTCTCCAGGCTGTGGGTGTGCAGCCTGCGCGGTTCTTGAAGATGCGGTAGAGGTGGGTGCGCGACGAGAAGCCGCACTCGGCAGAGATGATATCATTGCTGTAGTCGGGGTAGTCGCGCATCATCTCCTGTGCCGCCTTGAACCTTATCTCGCTCAGCCATATACGGAACGACAGTTTCAGGTTCTGCTCGAAGTAGCGGGTAAGCTCTGCCCGAGGGATGAGCAGCATGCGCGAGAGGGTGAGCATGTTAGCATTGCTGTCGCGGTAGCCCTTGTCCTGGCACCATTTGTCCAAGCGCTCGGCGACGATGCGCTCGCGCTCGGGCGGCAGGGCTGCCAGATTGTAGGTGGCGGCTGCCGGGCTTCCGGTGCCATTGGTTCCGGCTGCGCGGGCAGACTCCTCGTCATCGTTGACCAGCTCTTCGGTGGGCACGTAGTTGAAGCCCAGGTTGCTGAATGTCAGGACAAAGAAGAATATGGCGAGCAGGATGACGGGGGCATAGATGACCAGTATCTTGTTGAAGAGGATGACAAAGGGCATCGTCATCAATGCTACAAACAGCACCGCCACGCTCGTCTTGGCAAAGCGCACATGGGGCAGCATGTCGTTGGCGGTGAGGGTCTCGAGCAGCTTGCGGCGGAGCAGTATCTGGCGAGATGCCTTATAGATGCAGTAGGCTACAAGGCATATATAGAGGGCAAGCATCACATACATCCACATGCCGATGCGCATGCTGCCGTTGCAGCAGTAGCCTATGGCGTAGCACACGACGATGAGGGCATAAAGCCCGACGATGCCGGCGACAAAGCGGCGGCGGTTGTCGTGGACGGCTTCGATGTTGTAGATGGACAAAGCAATCAGTGCAAAGCTCGGGGGATAGGCAAGCAGATTGAGCACTGCACCCAGGTCGGCGCCCGACGCTCTCACAGACAGGGTCATCTGCGCCAGGAAGTGGGCAGCCAGTATCAGCATGGCTGCAAACAGCATCCAGCGCGACTGCTCATAACGACGGTTCTTCCATCTCACGTGGAGGCTGCCAAGGCCCAATAACATAGCATTGATAAGCATGGACAAGAGGCTCGTAAACTGAAGCAGAAATAAAATCTTCATGACCTTTCGATGTTTTAGTCGTTAATCATACACTCTCAGAGTATCATCTCGCAATACTTTAGAGTATTATCTTGCAAAAATACAGCTATCTTGCAATACCCTTAGTATTATCTTGCAAAAATACAACTTTCCTCCCAAACGGCGGAGGAAAAATCCCGAAATCTTGAAAAGTTTTTTGCCACTCTCCGAGGCATCGTGCCAACCACCCTCACCAGCATGACGCCCGCCGCGATTGTCTCCAGCATCGTGGAGAGTACCTCCAGACAACTGGAGGGTACCTTTAGCGAGCTGGAGGGTACCTTTGGAAAGCTGGAGGGTACCTCTATCGGCGTGGAGATTGTCTCTATTGAGCAGGATGGTATCTCCAGAAGTCAGGCGACTGCAGACAGCGGCGTGGAGGTTGCATGGGCTGGCTCGTACCTTCTGATACGAGCACACGTGACAATAGGCACGAGCCCACGTGACATAAGATACGAGCCCTCGTATCGCAAAGCACGAGCCGATGATGATGGTCAGCACGCCGCCGAACGTGGTGGATGCCATAAGTCTTGGTCATCGTGACGACAACAGTGCCGATAGCGTTGCCTGGCGGCACAATCACCAGCCCGCAGACCACGGTTGGCGTAGGCGAGTATGCCCCTATCCACCCCGCCGACAGCCCCACGGATAGGGTCATGATAGCGGGCGTCTCGGCAGCCGTCAGCCCCCAGCCCGAGACGGTCGGCAGCGAGCCCGCAACAGGCTCTCCGAGAGGGCTGAGAGTGGTGGTATACACCGCAACTGCCCACTGCAAACAAATATTAATGATTGGCCTTTTTTTCCACAAAAGTGCTAATTTTTCATATTATTATATATTTGGTCTGACGATTTATTTGATAAGTCAGATAATTGGCTTACTTTTGCAGCGCATAACAAATATTCACAGTGCAATATATGAAGACTAAAATTCTTATCCCCGTAATCGTCGTAGGTCTGCTCCTTGTGGGCGGCATAGTGTATCTCGCTCTCAGCCTCAACCAACAGAGGCAGGAAAACCAGGCCATGCAGGAACTTGCCGAGATAGACAAGCGGGAAATGGAGAACGAGTATCAGCAGTTTGCCAATCAGTACGGTGAGATGAAGACCAAAATCAACAATGACTCTATCGTCGCCCAGCTCACCGCCGAACAGGAGCGTACCCAGCAGCTGCTCAAGGAACTCAAGGATACCAAAGCGTCGGACGCAAGAGAGATAGCCCGACTGAAGAAGGAACTGGCCACCGTGCGCGCCGTACTGCGCAACTATGTGTTGGAGATAGACTCGCTCAACCGACTCAACCAGAACCTTACTGCCGAGAACACCCGTGTGCGCGGACAGTATGAAGAGGCTACCAGACAGATACAGGGACTCAATTCGGAGAAAGCAACGCTCTCGGAGAAGGTCGCTATAGCCGCACAGCTCGATGCTATAGGCATCAGCGTCACACCCTTAGACAAGCGAGGCAGGGCTACAAGAAAGATAAGGAAGTGCAAGGCCATCCAGGTGAGCTTCGCACTCGCCAAGAACGTCACCGCCCAGAGCGGCATGAAGACAGTATATGTAAGACTGACATCGCCCACAGGCACACTGCTGGGTGGCGCAGGTTCATTCAGCTATGAAAACCGCACCCTGCAGGCTTCGATGAAGAAGGTGGTGGAATATGGCGGCCAGGAGACCCCCGTGACACTGTTCTGGAATGTCACCCAGGCGCTGGTCGAAGGCACCTATCATGCAAGCATCTTCGCCGATGGCAACATGATAGGTTCCAAGAGCGTTACGATAGACTAAAAAGGAGAGCAAATGACAAGGCTATTATTATCCTTAATGTTATGTGCCGTCTGGCTGCCACAGGTTCAGGCGCAGGGGCTGTCGCTCGACAGTTGTCGGGCTCTGGCGCTGCGCAACAACAAGCAGCTCAATGTGGCAAGGCTCAAGCAGGATGTGGCGCGATACAACCGCAAGGTGATGCGCACCAAGTATCTGCCCAAAGTCGATGCCGTGGGCGGCTATGAGTATTTCAGCAAAGAGATATCGCTGCTCAACAGCAACCAGAAGACCGCTTTCGGGTCGCTGGGAACGACTGCCACGGGAGCCGTGGGTGGCAATATCACCCAGATGATAACGGGGTTGGTTCAGCAGGGCGTCATCACGCCCGAGTTGGCACAGCAGTTGGGTGGCGTGCTCAACAAGCTCACGCCACAGTTGGCTGAGGCTGGCAACAAGTTGGGCCAGGCGGTCAACGATGCCTTCCGCACCGATACCAAGAACATCTGGTCGGGAGCCGTCATGGTGAGACAGCCTATCTTTATGGGCGGCGCCATCGTCGCAGCCAACAAGATGGCAGACATCGGCGAGAAGATGGCTGCCAGTGACCTCGAACTGCGTCGGCAGACCACCCTCTACGACATAGACCAGGCCTACTGGCTCGTGGTGTCGCTGCGCCAGAAGGAGCAGTTGGCCCAGAGCTATCGCGACCTGGTCAAGAAGCTCAGCGAGGATGTGAAGAAGATGATTAGAGAGGGCGTGGCTACCAAGGCCGACGGACTCAAGGTCGATGTCAAGGTCAACGAGGCCGACATGCAGCTCACCCAGGTCGAGGACGGCCTGTCGCTGGCCAAGATGATGCTCTGCCAGCTCTGCGGTCTGCCCATGGACCGGGAGATAACCCTCGCCGACGAGAACGTGCAGACACTCGCCCCGGTCGTAACAGAGACCTATGAAGCAGCCGACACAACCTATGCTGCGCGCCCAGAGATACAGATGCTCGAGAACGCCATTGAACTGAGCCGCCAGAGCACCCGCCTCATCCGCGCCGCCGCTCTGCCCCATGTGGCACTTACCGGCGGATACATGGTGAGCAACCCCAATGTCTTCAACGGGTTTGAACGCAAGTTTGCCGGCGTATGGAACGTAGGCGTACTGGTACAGGTACCCGTGTGGAACTGGTTTGAAAGCAGCTACAAGATACGCGCTGCCAAGACAGCCACCAGCATAGCCGTGATGGAGTTGAGCGATGTGCGCGAGAAGGTCAATCTACAGGTGGCACAGAGCCAGTTCAAGCTCAAGGAGTCGCTCAAGCGGTTCCACATGGCCAACGAGAACATGAAGAGTGCCGAAGAAAATCTGAGATGTGCCAACCTGGGATTCAAGGAAGGCGTGATGGAGGTCACCGATGTCATGGCGGCACAGACCGCATGGCAGATGGCACAGTCGCAGAAGATAGACGCCGAGGTGGGCGTCAAACTGTCGCAAGTAAACGTAAAGAAAGCATTAGGTATATTAAACTGAAACGATTATGTCAGCTAAAACACAACATAACAACATACTGCTTGCCGTCGTAGGATTTACGGCAGTGGTGGTCATCGTGGCCCTCATCGGCTATCTTACCCTCGGCCAGGAACCGGAGATTATCCAGGGCGAGGTCGAAGTGTCTGAATACAGGGTGTCGAGCAAACTGCCCGGCCGCGTGGTAGAACTCAGAGTCAAGGAGGGCGACTTTGTGCATGTAGGCGATACACTCGCCATACTCGAGGTGCCCGAGATGGACGCCCAGAAGCGAGTGGTTGAGGCTACAGGCGAAGCGACCAAGGCGCTCAAGGACCTCACCGACGCCGGAGCACGCCAGGAGCAGATACAGGGTGCCTACCAGCTGATGCAGCAGGCCAAGGCTGCCAGCGAGATAGCCCAGAAAACCTATAACCGCATGCAGAACCTCTACAACGAGGGCGTCATAAGCGGACAGAAGCGCGATGAAGCCTTTGCCGCGTACAAGGCGACCGAAGCACAGGTAAAGGCTGCCGAGAGCCAGTATAAAATGGCGAAGAACGGAGCCCGCAAACAGGAGCGCGAGGTGGCTGCGATGAACGCACAGGCCGCCAGCAACGCTGTGGATGTGGTGAGCTCGCTGCTGCGCGAGACGGTGCAGGTGGCACAGGTAGAGGGCGAGGTGAGCGAGGTATATCCCAAGGTGGGAGAACTCGTGGGACTGGGCTCGCCCATCATGAGCATCTCGATGATGAACGATGTATGGGGCACATTCAATATCCGCGAAGACCAGTTGGGCGGCATGAAGATTGGCGACACGTTCACCGCCTATTGCCCGGCATTCGGCAAGGACATAGAACTCAAGGTATACTATATACACGACCAGGGAAGCTACGCCGTGTGGAAGGCCACGAAGACCAACGGCCAGTATGACCTCAAGACATTTGAAGTCAAGGCTCGCCCAGTGGGCAAGTTTGAGGGCCTGCGTCCGGGTATGAGCCTTATCCGTAAAGACTGAGAGGCACAGACACTATGATAAAGCAGATATATCGGATAGCCCTGCGCGAGTGTGGCATCCTGCGCTCCAATCCCATCTATGCGTTCTGCATGGTAGTGTTCCCGGTGCTGGTGGTGGTGTTCTTCACCTCACTCATGACCGAGGGACAGCCTGTAAACATGCCGGTGGGAGTGGTAGACCAGGACAATACCGCCACAACGAGGGCGCTGATACGCCGGCTCGATGCCTTTCAGACCACGAAGGTGGTGGCGCACTATGCCAACATCAACGATGCGCGCCGCGCGGTGCAGGAGGGCGACATCTACGCCTTTCTGCTCATCCCCAAGGGTACCACCGACGGCATGGTGTCGGCACGCCAGCCCAAGATATCATTCTACTACAGCCAGGTGACGCTCCTGGCGGGCTCCACGCTCTTCAAGGACCTCAAGACCATCTGCACGCTTGGCTCGGCGGCGGTAGGCTCGGCCAAACTGTCGGCTCTGGGCAAGACCGAGCGCGAGATACAGGCTTTCCTGCAGCCCATAGCCCTCGACATGCACATGATAGGCAACCCCTGGGCCAACTACAATGTGTATCTCTCGACCATCATGGTACCCGGACTGCTGCTGTTGTTTGTATTCCTCATCACCCCATACTCCATCGGCACCGAACTCAAGTTCAAGCGTTCGCACGAGTGGCTCAAGATGGCGGGCAACAGCATGCCGGTGGCTCTGGCAGGCAAGCTGCTACCCCATACGCTCGTCTTTCTGACGGTGTTCTATGGGTTTGACTTCTACATCTATTATATATTGGACTTCCCCTATCCTGGAGGCGTGGTGCCGATACTGCTCGATGGCTTCCTCTCGGTGGTGGCAAGCCAGTGCTTCGGCGTGTTTGTCTTCGGACTGATGCCGTCGCTGCGTATGTCGATGAGTATCTGCTCGCTGTGGGCGGTGCTGAGCTTCTCGGTGTGCGGAGCCACCTATCCCGTGTTCGCCATGGACTCGATGATAGAAGCCATGGCACAGCTCTTCCCGCTGCGCCACTACTACATGATATATAAAATAAGCATATTCAACGCATTCCCCCTTGCCGACTGCGCAATCAACGTCGCGGCTCTGGTGCTGTTCATGCTGCTGCCGCTGTTTACCGTGCGCAACCTGCGCAGGGCCATGCAGGAATATGTCTATATACCCTAAATGATTATGAAAGGAGACCATAGTCTTATCTCACAAATCAAACAAGGCATCTATGACATGTGTCATATCTGGGCCAAGGAGATGCGGTCGGTATTTGCCGACGAGGGCGTGCTGTTGTTCTTCATCTTCCTGCCCTTGTTCTACCCTGTGCTCTACTCATGGATATACAACAACGAGGTGGTCAACAAGGTGCCCGTAGCCATAGTAGACTTGTCGCACAGCCACGACAGCCGCGAGTTTGTGCGCAAGGTCGATGCCTGTTCGGGGGTACGCGTGGCTTACTACTGCAACAACCTCGAGGAGGCGCGTGAGGTGGTGGGGCACCAGAAGGCCCACGGCATACTCTATTTTCCATCAGACTTCGCCACGAAACTGCATCGGGGCGAACAGGCACATGTGGGCGTGTACTGCGACATGAGTCTGATGCTCACCTACAAGGCTATACTCCAGTCGGCGCAGGCTGTGTCGATGGAGATGGGAAGCCAGATACAGATAGCGGGCTCCAACTCGTTTACCGCCCGCGATGAAGAGATAGCCACCCGTCCGCTCGACTTCGACGAGGTGCCCATCTTCAATGCCACGGGTGGTTATGGCAACGCCATCCTGCCCGGTGTGCTCATGCTGATACTCCAGCAGTCGCTGCTCCTGGGCATCGGTCTGGCGGCAGGTACTGCCCGCGAGAACAACCGCTATCAGGACCTCGTGCCCATTACCAGCCATCACAACGGCATCTTCCGTATTGTGCTGGGAAAGGCGATGTGCTACTTCATGATTTATGCCGTGGCGGGTGCCTATATCACCCTCTGCGTTCCCCGCTTCTTCCACTTCACCACCCTGGCCCAGGGCGGTCCGCTGTTGGCCCTCATGGTGCCCTATCTGCTGGCTTGCATCTTCTTTGGCATGATGCTGTCGTGTCTGGTGCGCTATCGCGAGAATGTGATGCTGCTGGTGGTGTTTACCTCGGTACCTCTGCTCTTCATGACGGGCATCAGCTGGCCCGTAAGCAATATCCCCGGCGTGTGGAAGGGCGTGTCGCTGCTCTTCCCATCGACCTTCGGTGTGAGGGGCTTCCTCACGCTCAACAGCATGGGAGGTACGCTCGACGACATCACCACCGAATATATGGCATTGTGGGTTCAGGTGGCCATATACTTCTTTGCCACCTGCGTGGTCTATCGTCTGCAGATTATACACACCCACACCCACGCCTACGAACGCCTCGAAATGCTCAAGCAGAAGACCAAGGAGGCTATAGGCCGCAAGCAGTCGGGTAAGGAAGGATAATTGCGGCAGTGCAGAAATGACAATCCCTGTCTCTGGCATCCATCGGATGGAGAGACAGGGATTGTCGTATTGTATAGGGGTGTAGATTACTTCTTGCTGATGTCTACGATGCGGGTCTTTGGTAGCTCCTTGTTGCGTCGGTTGGTCACTGTCACCACCGCCTGGGCCAGGTTGAGGAACGCCTGACCAGTCTGGCTCTCGGTGTTGAGCACTGCGGGAGTACCGGCGTCGCCATTGTCGCAGATGCTCTGTACCAGAGGTATCTGGGCGAGCAACGGACAACCCATCTCCTTGGCCAACTGCTTGCAGCCCTCCTTGCCGAAGATGTAGTAGCGGTTCTCGGGTAGCTCGGCGGGAGTGAACCATGCCATATTCTCCACCAGACCGAGTATGGGCACGTTGACCTTGTCGTTGCGGTACATGTCGATGCCCTTGCGCGCATCGGCGAGTGCCACATTCTGCGGCGTCGATACGATGACGGCACCGGTGATGCTCAGCGTCTGCAACAGGGTAAGGTGGATGTCGGATGTGCCGGGAGGCGTGTCAAGGATAAAGAAATCAAGGTCGCCCCAGTCGGCGTCGGCGATAAGCTGCTTCAGTGCTGATGTGGCCATGCCTCCGCGCCACAGCGTGGCGGTGTCGGGATTGACGAAGAAACCAATGGACAGGAGCTTTACGCCATACTTCTCGATGGGCTCGATGAGCTGGCGGCCGTCCTTCTCTACCGCATAGGGGCGCTCGCTCTCTACGCCGAACATCTTGGGCATGGAGGGACCGAAGATGTCGGTATCGAGCAGACCCACCTTGTAGCCCATGATGGCGAGGGCTATGGCGAGATTGGCAGAGACGGTCGACTTGCCTACGCCGCCTTTGCCCGAGCTTACGGCTATCACGTTCTTCACCTGAGGCAGCAGTTTGCCCACCTCGGGGCGTGGTGCCGACTTGAACTCGGTCTTTATCTCGACCTCTACCGCCTTGTCCACGTGGTAGTGTATGGCTGCCTCGGCAGCCTTCAAGGTAGATTTGAGGAACGGGTCGGTCTCGCGGGGGAATATCAATGTGAAACTCACCTTCATACCGTCGATGCGAACATCGTCGGCAAGCATTTCTGCCTCTATCAGGTTTTTCTTGTTACCAGGGTAAGTCACCGTGGCCAAAGCGTCGGTGATAAGTTTTGGATATAATGTCATCATATTGTCTTTTAATCAGTTGCAAAATTAACCAAAAAAACTGTAACAGCCTCATAAATGTCCATAATAATATCCCCCCGCAACCTCCCCGCCGTCCTCTGCCCCCGCCACAATGGTGCCCTCCACGACCGAGACGGCAACCGCTGCCGCAGACCTCGCCACCGTCGGCATGGCGATGGCGGCAGAGAGGGTGGCGACAACCGTATTCAGGGATGCTATATATATAATAAGGTGTAGATGGGTTGCAGCCAACCCAAAGATGACTGGCGGGCGGAGCGCAGGCTGCAGGAATGGCGCAGAAAGGGACAGATGCGTCACTTCCTCCAGTATAAAGGACAGGTGGATGGCGGCGGAAAGCCAATGGATATGGATGGTCTTGACCGTGATTTGGACAAAAATAACGATGATGGTCAAAAAATCTTCCGTTTTTTAGTATTTATTCAGAATTTAATGCTACTTTTGCAACTAACGAGATTATAACTATTACCTCACCAACTTTGGCGATGTCGATTACGAGCTAACAATGGTCGCCCTTGGCATATTGCATTTCACACGTTCACTCCACGGAGTGAGGCTCTCCGTGCTACAGATGTATATCTGCCTTACATAACACAATTAATGTCCGTCACATCTTAACCAAGCCAATCGGGAGCCGTTGGTACAATTAAAAACTTAACGTATGAGAACCATCAGATTAGTATTGACCCTGGTGCTGGTCATGACTTTTACCGTATCTTTTGCCCAGTTGACGAAAGAGCAAATCAAGGAACGCAAGGAAATCAAGAAAGCCTCGAAGGCTGAACTCGGCGAGAAGGCCACGAAGACAGCCCGCAAGGAAGCCAAACGCTTGGCAAAGGAGGGATGGAAGGTCACGCCCGGCGCTCTGCCATTGGAAAAACAATTGGACAAGTCGTACCTCATGCAGATGGAGTATGATGAGAATATGTTTCCCAAGTATCTCATGGGCGAGGCTATGAGTATCGGCGAAAACTATGACGCTGCCCGCCTGCAGGCTATGGAGCTGGCCAAGCAAAGCCTGGCTGGACAGATACAGACTGAGGTGACCGCCCTGATAGAAAACACCGTAAGCAACAAGCAGCTGGCGGCTGAAGAGGCTGCCTCTGTGACCCAGACCATCAGTGCAGCCAAGAACCTTATCTCCCAGAGTATAGGCCGTGTGCTCACCGTGGTAGAGATGTATCGCGTGCTGGGCAACAAGAACAAGGAGGTGTCGCTGCGCATTGCCTATAATGCGGAGATGGCAAAGCAGGCTGCCAAAAAGGCCGTGCGCCAGGAACTGGAAAAGAAGGGCGACGACCTGCACAAGAAGTTGGACGAACTGCTGGGTTGGTAGCGTATGCGTAGTTGGGTAGTAACTCTATGCTGTCTCGTGGCGAGTGTGGCTTGGGCGCAGAAAACCGTCACGGTGGTAGCGTCGTACACCTATCACGTGCCCGAGAATGTGACGGTGGAGCAGGCCAAGACTACGGCGCTCGAAAGGGCAAAGGTCCAGGCTATCGCCGACGAATTTGGCACTCTCATAGGGCAGAGCAACTCTACCCTGGTGACCAATGAAAACGGAAAGAGTGATACCCATTTCTCATCGATTGGTCGTAGTGACGTCAATGGCGAGTGGATAGAAACCATCGGTGAGCCCCAATATGCGATAAACTATGAACAGGGGATGCTCATCGTCAATGTGAAGGTCAAAGGGCGCATACGCAAGTTGTCTGGCCCCAAGATAGACCTCGCTGTCAATATACTGCGCAATGGCACCGAACTCAAATACGAGAGCGACGATTTCCGCAATGGCGACGATATGTATCTCCACTTCCAGTCGCCCGTAAGCGGCAGACTGCTGGTCTATCTCGTCGACTATACCGCACGCCAAGTCTACTGTCTCTTGCCCTATTCGCAGCAGGCGGATATGGCCCAGCCTATAGAGCAGGGTAGGGAGTATCTGTTCTTTTCTGCCAAGAGTGTGGCAGCCGAAGAGCGTCAGGTGGTGGATGAATATACGCTCACTACTGACAAGAAAATGGAGCAGAACGAAATGGTCGTGATATTCAGCTCTGGCGAACTGGCCAAAGCCAATACCTCGGCGAGTGAGGGACTGCTGCCGCGAGCTATGAGCATTGACCACTTCAACAAATGGCTGGCTGAAATGCGCATCAAAGACAAAAATATTCAAATCATCAATAAATCATTAACCATTAAAAATTAACTAATTATGAAAAAGGTATTGCTTTTATTCTTTTTTGTCTCCCTCTGTGTGAGCAACACGTATGGAAAAACCAAGACTTCTTATCGCAACGCGCTGATATTTGCCTATTCTCAGGCCAACAGTGTGTTTGAAGATGACAATATACGACTGGAAATTTACAACGAGCAGCTATGGGCCAAGAACAAGACCAAGAAGACCATCTTCATCGACTTGTCTCAATGCTTCATGGTGCATAATGGCTCGTCGTTCCCTCTGTTTGACAAGAAACAGGACGAGCGCCACGCCTCGAAGAAAGGCAAGACTACGTCGATAGATGAGTTTATTACCATCCCGCCATCTACTGGCGGCAAGCAGAATGATACTTTCATCTGTAACATGGCAACGGGTATTCTGGGTAATTACAGTACCTCGGAAACTCCTGCCGGAGAATTCACAGAGTATGACAAGCGACTGTTCAATCTCATTGCCGATTTGCTGGACGAGTCGAAGAAAGCCGACCCCAAACGTGAGGAATACAAAGGTACTGTAAGCCGTCACCTCACTGAAGACGAGAGTATCAACAATATTGGTGCCTCTATTGCCTATGCCTTCAACAAGCGTTCCGAGGAATGGACAAGTGTGGCCCTGTCTGCCTGGGTGAGTGACATCATCTTCTCGCCCTACTATGTGGAA
>UMGV01036923.1_pt1 | contig 20441 bp, 14 predicted proteins | sample 1965361 | NCBI WGS metagenome assembly UMGV01 (sample SAMEA4836081, study PRJEB28245) | human gut metagenome | biome: gut microbiome; material: fecal sample | place: Denmark | collected 2008
AATTATATAGTATTACCAACCGTAAAAATCCGCTGACCCGTTTTTCCTGTGTTTTCCTTTCTTATACATATAAAAAAAGCCGAAGTGCTTGAGTTGCACTTCGGCTTTCTGACTTTATTTGTTCTCGGCATCTATAGCCTTGATTTTCTGCTTTACGAGTTCGAGATCGTCTTTGAGTTTCTGTACCTTACGATTCATTTCTTCTACGAGGCTGTTGCCCTTCTTGCTGGCAGCATTAAGGAAGCCAAGGTTGTTCTCGTAAGTGGTAATCTCTGAACGCAACTGGTCGTAACGACGTAAGAGGCGGCCACGCTCGTTGTCGAGAGCATCGGAGCCCTTTCCTGCCACGTTCTTTAAGTTGTTCTTGAAGTTGTCGAGATGGCGTTTTGCGTTACTAACATGCAGATTCTTGTAAATCTTGTCGAGCACATCGTGATATTGCTTATAGATAGCATCTTTCTCTTTGAAGGGTACGTGGCCAATGGCTTTGTACTCATCGATGAGCGCTTGTACCTGTTGCTGTATGTTATCGCCAGCGTTCTCGAGAAGTGCATTCAACTTAGCTACTACCTCTTTCTTCTTCTCCAAGTTGGTGTGCTCAGCATTGCGTGTACCAGCGTTGGCCTTGTTACGAGCCTCGAAGAACTGGTTGCAAGCGTCTATGAACTCCTGCCATAGTTGGTCTCCCAACTTGCGTGGTACGACACCAATCTGCTTCCACTCTTTCTGCAGGTTGACAAGTTTGTCGCCCGTCTTGCGCCATTCGGTGCTTCCTGCCAATTCTTTAGCTTTCTCGATGAGCGCCTTCTTCTTCTCCGTGTTGGCAGCATACTCCTCCTTCAATGTCTTGAAGTATTCTGCTTTCTTAGCAAAGAACTGATCGTTAGCAGTACGGAAGCGCTCAAAGATTTTCACGTTCATCTTCTGAGGAGCGAAACCAATCTTCTTCCACTCACTCTGCAATTCGATGACTTCTTTGGTAACTTTCTCCCATTCGGTAGCGAGCTTATACTGCTCCTGGTTGATGGCTTCTATCTTTTCGCAGAGTGCGGTCTTCTTTTCGAGGTTTTCCTCCTCCTTGGCGCGCAACTGCTCGAAGTGCTGCTGGTGCTTCTTGTTAATCACGGTGCTGGCAGCCTTGAAGCGACTCCATATCTGTTCGCGCAACTCTTTGGCTACAGGACCTATCTCGCGATATTGTGCGTGGAGGTCTTGCAACTGGTGGAAGGCAGAGATGACGTCTTCCTCCTCGTCAAGTTTCTCGGCAGCCTCGCAAAGCTTAGTCTTAGCCTCGAGGTTTTTCTTGAAGTCGTATTCGCGAGCCTCGTTGTTGAGTTTCAGCAGATCGTAGAATTGTTCTACGTAGAGCTGGTAATTTCTCCAAAGTTCATTGGCTTTATCGGCAGGAACGGCTTTAATCTCTTTCCATTCTTGCTGCAAGGCTTTGAATTCTTGATATGCTTGGTTGGCTTCGTCGGGTGACGTTACCATGGCTTTTATTTTTTCGATGATGTCGAGCTTCTTCTGCAGGTTGGCCTGTTTCTCTTCCTCCTGTGCGAGGAAAATCTTTGCCCTCTTCTCTTTGATGATCTGCATCTCTGCTTTGAAAGCCTCCTCAGCCTCGTCGGGCATGAGAACATATTTCTCAGGTTCACCGCCGTTGGCAAGATATTCCTTCATCTGAGCATCTCTTTCTGCGAGATGGATTTTGTAGAAAGTAGTTTTCAGCAAGTCGAGCTCTTCTTTCTGAGGAGCTTCGTCGCTATGGGCTATTTCCTTTACTCGGTCGAGTACTTCCTGTTTGGTAGTGTAGGTCTTAGTCTCGGCTTCTAAAGCATTTTCTACTGCAGGTGTCTCTGCCACTGTGGCTTCTACCTGTGGTTCTTCAATGGCACCCTGCTTGAGGGTATTTTCTTGAGAGTCCATCATTTCACTTGATTTAGTTTATGATTCGAGTTCCTTGGGGGAAGGCTCTATCATGAGCCAGCCCACCACACAAAATGTTTGTATTATAAGTTGCAAACTTAGTCAAAATAAACGACAATTCCTAATAAAATAGTATATTTTTAATATATTTTGTGTTTTAGAGTAGTCGTTTGTAGCGCAGGAAACCCCATGTGAGTCCTGAAACAATGAACGAGATGACCAGTGCGAACATAAATCCGTATGGGCTGTCCTCCATGCCGTTGATGAGGTTCATACCGAACAAAGAAGATATCAGCGTAGGCAACATCATCACGATACTTATAGATGTCAAGGTACGCATGGTGGTGTTCATGTTGTTGTTGATAATACTGGAGTAGGTATCCATCGTTGATTCCAAAATGTCGGAATAGATATTGGTGGTTTCGCGTGCCTGTGTCATCTCGATGTTGACATCTTCGATGAGGTCGGCGTCCAGTTCGTCTACTTGCAGCTTGAATTTCAGTTTAGACAGCAAGTTCTCGTTGCCACGTATAGAGGTGATAAAGTAGGTGAGCGAGTCCTGTAGACGACTCAATCCTATCAGGCTCTCGTTATTGACACCGTGGTCGAGGTTGCGCTTTGCCTTTTCTATGAGTGAATTGATTTGCTTGAGTCGTTTCAGATACCATACAGCAGATGAAAGGAACAGACGGAAAATCATGTCGACATAGTCGGTGAATCCCTCACCACGTTTCTGCTGATAGCTTACGAAATCGATCATCATATTGGTTTCGTAATAACACACGGTGATGGTAACATCGCGCTTATGGATGATACCTAAGGGTACGGTGGTATAGGGCGTACGGCTTCTTATCTCCTTGACGTATGGGATACGCAAGATAATAAGCATCCATCCGTCGTCGTACTCATAGCGGGCACGCTCGTCGGTATCGCTGATGTCAGAGAGAAAGTAGTCGGGGATATTGAATTTCTCTTCCAAGAGTCTTTGGTCCTCATCGGTAGGACAAGTTACTTGTATCCAACAATTGGGCTGCCACTCATTGATGGCAGTGAGGTTCTTTTCGATGTTCCAGAATGTTTTCATTGTGCTAATCTCCAAAAAAATAAACGCTGGGGTATGGAGATTGGCAGGTGGGAATGGCATCAGACTTTCCCATAGAATCTCCACGCCTAAAATGAGTTATTCTCCGCGTGATAATCGTCCATATTGTGTTTGTTTTGATTTGACTTGTGACGAAAGGAAGGCATTCCTTCGTCAAATTCGCATGCAAAGGTAACGAAAATAATTGAAAGTGTAAACAAAATAGCCGAGAAATTTCTTCCTCGGCTATCTTTTTTATTCGAAATGTAATGTTTGCTATGCTTAGAAATGGTGTGTTCCTTACGCGCAAAATAAGTTGCAAAAGGAATCCATTTCATCTTTACTTAACAGGAATCTCTGTGAGCAACTGCTTCATGAGGTTCCAGAAAGGAGCTACGCAACTAATCTGGCAACGCTCGTTCTGGGTGTGAGGGCTGAGCAGGGTAGGACCGAATGAAACCACGTCGAGGTGAGGGTATTTGCCCAAGATGATAGAGCACTCCAGACCAGCATGTACTGCCTGTACCTTTCCGTCTACACCATTCTGCTCTTTGTAAACCTTGAGGACGTGCTCTAAGATGTCGCTCTCTGGATTAGGGTTCCAGCCTCCATAGCTACCGCTCAGTTCAACTTTCATGCCAGCCATAGAGAAGCAGCTCTCTATCATGGTGGCGATATAGTCCTTGTAGCCATCGTGAGAAGAGCGAGCCAAAATCTTTATGGCTGCCTTACCCTCGCTGATAGTTACAATAGCCAAGTTAGAAGAAGTCTCCACGATGTCGGGCATAGATGGAGCCATGCGCAACACACCATCGTGACAAGCGTAGATAGCGTCTACCAGGTTGTCTTGTATCTCTTGTGGAACCTGCATCTTAGGAGTCTCTACGTTTTCAGCAAAGAACTCTATCTTCTCTACGTCCTCAATACCCTTAAACTCCTCTTGCAATTCTTCTTTCCAGTCGGCAATCAGGTCGTTAAGAGCCTCGATATTCTCCTGGGGTAAGGTGAGAACTACCTCGGCTTCAAAGGGGATAGCATTGCGCATATTGCCGCCATGCCATGTAGCCAGACGTGCGTCAAGTTCTGCAATAGCTTCGCGTACAAAGCGAACCATGCACTTGTTGGCGTTAGCGCGTCCCTCGTTGATCTCGATGCCAGAGTGGCCGCCCTTCAGTCCTTTCAGTGTTACCTTTACTGCAGCATCGTTTTTGTCGGTTTCCACCTCTTTGTAATCAAGGGTTGCGGTGATGTCGATACCGCCAGCGCTACCAATAACAAACTCGCCCCAGCACTCGGTGTCGAGGTTGAGCAGGATATCGCCGTTGAGCTCGCCTTCAGGAAGTTCGTTGGCACCATACATGCCTGTCTCTTCGTCGCGGGTGATAAGACCTTCTACAGGACCATGCTGCAAGTCTTTAGCTTCCATAACAGCCATGATGGTGGCAACGCCCAAACCATCGTCGCTACCCAATGTGGTGCGGTTAGCGCGCACCCAGTCGCCATCAATGATGGTCTCGATAGGGTCGGTTTCAAAGTTATGTGTGCTGTCTTTAGCCTTCTGTGGCACCATGTCCATGTGAGCTTGTAGGATGACACCCTTTCTGTTCTCGAAGCCAGGTGTGGCAGGCTTACGCATAACGATGTTGCCTGCAGGGTCTTGGAATGCTTCTACGCCTACTTTCTTAGCAAAGTCGAGCAGGAATGCCTGTACTTTTTCAAGATGTCCTGATGGACGTGGCACTTGTGTGAGTGCGTCAAAGTTGCGCCAGATTTCTTCTGGCTTAAGATTCTTAATGTCAGCCATAATATTTATTTTTTTTTAATGTTTAGTATTTATAATCGAATCATAAGTATGATCGTTTATTGCCATTTTTAATTTCCCCGCTTCTTTGTGAAAGCTAATGCCATCCAGGCATAGATGCCTAAAAGGACGACCAAGAGGGTCTGTATGGAATGGACGATGAGTACAAAGAAGAGAGCATCGTTTGACTGAATGCCATAGAGGATGAGCATCGTTTTTACTGCAAAGTGCCAAGGACCTGCACCATTGGGGGTAGGAACGATGACTGCAATACTTCCTACGATAAAGGTGACCAAACCACATGTCAGTCCAAGGTGCGAGGTAGACTCGAAGCACTGGAAAGTGAGGAAATAGTGCAGGAAATAGCTGAGCCATATACCTAAGGTGAAAAGAGTAAACAGGAGTACATTGCTCACACCCTTGAGTGAGATGATGCCTTGCCATAGACCGCCCAGTGTTGCTTTCACCTTATTATATATAGATAGCTTCTTTAGAAGAAAGTGTAGCAGAGTGAGCACGGCAACCCCGCAGATGGCGCATACAAGATAACCTGTAGAGCTAAACTGTGAGAATATGCTGTCGAGACTTGTGCCCGTCGTGTTGAAAAAGTTGAGGAAGACAGGTATTTGCATCAAGAATACCAATGCAGCGATGAGCAATACCAATAGCGAGTCGATGGCACGCTCGGTTACCACGGTGCCTAATGACTTCGGGAATGACACGTTGTCCCATCGCTTGAGGACTCCGCAACGTGCAAATTCTCCTATGCGTGGAATGACAAGACTCAAGGCATAAGAGAGAAAAATGGAATTAACACACACATTGGTACGAGGGTGTTCGTCTACAGGTTCGAGAGTCTGCTTCCATCGCCAACCACGAAAGAGCTGGGCAAGGATTCCAAAGGGGAACGACAATAGCATCCAGGTCCAATTCATCTTGTGTAGCAGTACGTGCTCCACCTGTTTGAAATCGAACCCACGATACATCCAGTAAAGTATGGCACCACCCAGGATGAGCGAGAATGCCACCTTCCATGTATTGTTTGCTATCTTTTTTATGTTCATAACAATTGCAAAGGTAATCATTTTATCTGCAAAAGTATACTATCTCGGATTTTTTTAGCATAAATAAACGATTGACATTGTCAATGTAGTTATTTTGAACCTCTTTTTTATGGAGTAATACAGAACCACCTTTATATCGTATGTTTTTTCTTGTATTATAAGGATAGCGAGACTTGCATGAGAGTATTGTGTAATCTGCATAAAACGGGTGCAATGAAGCTATCAGAAGCAGAACACTTGACCTGAGTCAAGAAAAAGGGTAATAATTACACTTTATAGATAGAAAACTTTGGTTGCCAAAGAAAAAGCCGTACCTTTGCATCGTCAAAAGGATAATAAGCTAAGCACAAGCTATTAGATAAGTGTAAGGCTATAGAGAAATAAACATTAAGTTAGTTAATTCAATAAGTATTATTTCAATAAGTATTAATTCTGTTTTAAAAGGTAAAAAGATTATGGTATTCTTGATGACTTTTGCCGTAGTGGCAGTAATGATTGCCCAGGCAGTAAATGTGGAGGACAAGCTTGACTAAGCACTCCACCTTTTTCTAAAGAACAATTTATTTAGAGAGATTATAGAAATGGAAACGGGTTTTGGCTCACGAGAGCTGAAATCCGTTTTTCTATTTTTAGCGCTTGGCATCTTGTGGCATAATATCTCCGAAAAGGTGTAGTCAGTTAGTCTTTTTTTCCCCTTTTGTTTGCAGTTTCATGATATTATCGTAACTTTGCAGGGTCTTCGATAAAAAAGATAAGATCAAACAATATTAACCATTAAGTGATGATGAAATAATGACTCAACTTCCGTACATGTGTCACTAAAACTATTTATTATGATGCGTACTAAATTTATTACATCCTTCATGTTAGCCTTCGTATGCGGCTTGTCAATATCGGCTAAAGTATATACGATTCAATCATTATTGGGAGATTTGGTTGTTAACGTCCATGTTGATAAGTCTATAACATGGGCTGTAGCCAAGGGAAAAACTCAGGTGCTGCAGCCATCTGTTATCTCCTTACAGACTGATAAGCAAACTTTTGGAGTGAACCCCAAAGTGCGTAAAGTATCTGTCACCAACTGGAAAAACGATGATTATGGTGGTTTTCAGCGACTGCTCCTTTCCTGCAATGGGTACGATGTGGAATTCCGGGCCTTCATGAATGCTGCAGCTTATCGCATCATCCCTAAAAAGATAATCAACAAGGTGCTTAATGAAACTTCGGAATATCGCTTCGCTGGCGATTATCAGGCATTTGTTCCCTACGTGAATGATAATCGGGGAGGGGAACGTTGGTGTTATTCCTTCGAGTCTTATTATGACGAGGCCCCACTGTCTAAGATGTATAAGGATTCTCTTGCCATCACCCCTCTTGCTGTTTGCTTACCTGACGGAAAGAAGGCAGTAGTGATGGAAGCTGATGTGGAAAATTATCCTGGTATGTATCTCTTGAAAGGAACATCTTCCTCTACAGCTTCAGGTGTATTCTCTTCTGATGTATCTACGGATTATTCGATACATGCATCCTTTCCTCCATTACCATTAAAAGAGGAGATAGGAGGCTATGCCCGTCTGAACTTAGTTCCTACCGAACGGGCTAATTATATTGCAGAAAAAGTAACCAAGTTGCCTTGGCGTATAGTCCTTGTTACGGATGAGGACAAGCAACTGGTGGGTAATGATATTGCCAAAGTTCTCGGCCCTGCGTGCCGTGTCAAGGACACTTCGTGGATAAAGCCTGGAAAAGTAGCTTGGGACTGGTGGAACAATACCAATATAACAGGTGTAGACTTCCGTGCGGGTATCAATACAGAGACTTATAAGTACTTTGTGGATTTTGCCAGGAACAACCATCTGGAATATATCATCATCGACGAAGGATGGAGTGATCCAGAAAATTTGCTGATATTCTCTGACAAGATGGATATGGCTGGCATCATCAATTATGCCAAAGAAAATGGAGTGGGAGTGATTCTCTGGTCTTCATGGCGTAATCTCGTACAGCGTGGACATGATAAAATGGAGGCAATCATGAAGCATTACGGCGATATGGGTGTGAAGGGATTCAAGGTAGACTTCTTCGACCGTGACGACCAGAAGGCCATCAATTCTGTTTATGAAATAGCTGCATGTGCAGCAAAGCATCATCTTCTGCTCGACCTGCATGGCATGCGTCCGTTTGGCGTACAGTTCTCTTATCCTAACATCGTGAATTTCGAAGGAGTGAAAGGCTTGGAGAATTCCAAGTGGGAACCTCGTACAGGGGATGGACCACTGCATGATCAGCCAAGATACGATGTGACGATTCCTTTCCTCCGTGCTCTTCCTGGTGCCTTCGACTATACTCCTGGAGCTATGGTGAATGCCGTCCGCTCGCAGTTCTTCGGCAACAACGATCATCCGATGAGTCAGGGTACGAGAGTACATCAGATGGCGATGTACACCATCTTTGATGCTCCGCTGCAGATGCTGGCCGATAGTCCAACCAAGTATATGCAGAATCAGGAGTGTACCGACTTTATCTCGCAGATACCTACAGTTTATGATCAGGTGGTTCCTTTGGATGGAAAACTCGGTGAATACGTGGTTGTAGCCAAGAGGAAAGGCAATAAATGGTATATAGCCGCGATGAACAATTGGCAGGCTCGTGATCTTTCTGTCGATCTTTCCCGTTTAGTAACACCGAATGACAAAACAGGTAAATTGGAAAAAATGAATGGCAAAGCCAATATCTTTGCCGATGGTATCAATGCCGACCGTGAGGCCACAGATTATAAACATACCTATCGACAGGTAACTTCTGACGATAAGCTCCAGATACATCTTGCACCTGGTGGTGGTTGGACAGCTATAGTAGAATAATGTTGTAGAATGCCTTATTTAAGCGACAGAATGGCCGTCGGATAGACCATTAAAACACAGAAACTTTTTTTCTGACCATACGGAAAAGCAGTAACAGCATCATTTTGTTACTGCTTTTTTGAATATATAGGGTATAATCGCAGAGCCGCTTATACTTAACAGAACTTCCGCATATCAGGAAGTTAAAGGAGTTAAGGAAGTTAAGGAGTTAAGACGTATGTCTTGCTGCAGATAATATCCTTTCCTTATTAGCATGCCAAATAGCTTACAGAATCGTTGATAGGAATAGAAATATATATATTTTATATATTTTACCTATATCTTTTTCTTTTCTTTGCGACATATTAGGTAAATAACTAAAGTTTTTTACTAACAACCTAAATTGGATGAATATGAAAAGATTTACTTTAATGTTGGCAGGTGTGCTTTGTGCATCTGCAAGTTTTGCAGCTGATCATTATGTTAGCGTTGATGGTTCTGGTGTAAAAGATGGCTCTTCTTGGGAAAATGCCATTGCCTTTACCGATATGTGTAGTAAAATCAATGAGTACCAAAATGGAGATGTTTTTTATTTTCAGGGAGGAACGTATGTTCCTTCAGATGCAAAAGGTATAACAAAAGGTTACACTTTTATTGGAGGCTTTCCCTCTACAATGAAAGGTACGAATCATGAATTGCCCAGTTATCCTTCTGTAACGCCGACTGTATTTAATGGAGAAAACAAGAAAAGTGGTTTGTTGACATTTGGTACTGATGGCACAAGTGGTTGGTCTATAACTTCCTCTGTAAGGATTCAGGGTATCGAGTTTACTGGTGTTTCGATAGTGAAAGGAGGAAAAAAACAATCAGCCTTAAAGCTTATACGTTGTAAAGATGTGCAAGTAGAGAATTGTCGTTTCTATGAGAATGTTTCTAAAGCAGATAAGACGGTAGGAGATACGGGAGGTCCTGCTTCTTTGAGCGTGTCAAGTATAGTCGTATTTCGAAATTGCCAGTTTTTCAAAAATTCCTCCAACGGTAGAGGTGGCGCTGTAAAGTTGAAAGGAACTGTTACTAATGTTGGAGAAACAACTTTCGACGGTTGCTTGTTTAAGGAAAATTCTGTAGGTTATATGGGTAGTGCAATATTCATGAATCATGGCAAAGAAATGAATATAGTCAATACAATCATAGAAGGTAATAATGCAACGGATGAATCTGGTGAGTTGGGTGCTGTTTTTGTTGTAATCCCAGGTAATTATAAAAATATGTTACGAATAGCGAATTCGACGATTGCTGGTAATAAAGGTGGTGCGCAAGTAGTGGGACGAAATGGTGCAGATATAATGATAGCTAACTCTATCATTGTCGGTGATGTCGATACGCCTGCCATCAGAATAGCCGATAATAAAAATAATGTAAGTAATCCTAAATCTGGCCAAAGTCTGTCTTGCGGTTATAATATAATAGGTAAATATGTTGGCAAAACAGCTTCTGCCCCATTATGGAAAACTTCTGATTTTGTAAGTGACAACAACACCTTGAGTAGCATCTTTGGCAATAATGCTGTAACAAATGGTCCTGTGGCAGCACCTTATGGTGCAACCCAAGCACAGTTGGTGGAGATAGCTACAACCTGGAAACTTAATCAAGACTTAAATCTGGATATACATGGCGTTTCTCGTGGTGATATTGCTGTTCCTGGAGCAGTAGTGGCAGAGCCTTTGAAGGGTAATTTCGGAATTACGGATGCTAAATATGCAACATATTATCATGACTTCGGTTACATTATGCCAGAAGGAGTAAAGGGTGGCGTAGTGACCGATGCAAAGGTAGAAGGGACTTTGGTTGTTGATTACAAGTATGGCTCGGGTAGTGTCGTGCCAGCTAAGTCGGCTCTCTTGTTAAATGGTGCAAAGAATGTCTACGAGGTGTCATTGAAATTAGAGGAAACTTCCGAGGATGTCAATCTGTTGAAAGGTACAAGTGATGAGTCGCTGACAACTTCGGATGAGGCTGGTGCCAAGTTTTATAAGCTTGCCAATGATAAAGATAAAGGCATAGGTTTCTATTGGGGTGCTGATAATGGTACAGCTTTCCCCAATAGTGCCAACAAGGCTTATCTTGTAGTAGCAGGAGAGGCAAGTGCTGCCAAGGGCTTTGCTCTGGGGGGTGTGGATACTGGTATCAAAGAAATGACAGAGGTAGGCAAGATGACAGGCAAGATATATAATTTGCAAGGTATGCAGCAGAAGGGCTTGCAGAAAGGCATCTGTATAGTAAACGGCAAGAAGTTCGTTGTAAAATGAGTTGTGTATGAAGAAAAAAAATATATATATCCTTCTATAGATATTTGTGAAATCACTGTGGATAATATGATTTTGGCCGCCTCTATTGGCTTTAAAGATGAGGTTAGTGATGCCGTGCAATTATCGAAGTCTTTTTCCGAGCCTTTTAACGATGATGAGGAAGATGCCGACTCCGTGCAGTATATCTGGGGATTAAATTATTAGTTAGAATGTATTGGATAAAAAAGCGAATGTTTATGGCAGTTGTGCTCCTTTGGGGTACGACTGCTTTAGTACTGGGACAGCAGAAACGCTTTACTGTCATGGGTTTGGGTGATTCTATTACGGAAGGGGGAAGTAATTTTTCTTCTTATCTCTATCCTCTATGGGAGCAACTGTATTCGGCTGGTTATGACTTCGATTTTATCGGGCCGCGTCAAAGCGAGTGTCGTATCGGCATGTTGAATCATTGTGGCTTCAGTGGTAAAAACGTAGAGTTTCTTGCTGCCAAAATAGACAGTATCTACAGTAAGTATCCTGCTGATTTTGTGTTGCTTCATGCTGGGCATAACCACTTTTCAGAGGAGAACCCCGTCAATGGAATGATTTCTGCATATCGCAAGATAATCTCTACCATCTTACATATTAATCCGAAAGCGACAATTCTGATGGCACAGGTAGTGGAGAGTGGTAAGCTACCCAAGTACTCTTATATTCCCAAGTTGAATAAGGAGATAGCTAAGATGGTGAAGGTTTTGCATAATGATCATGTCGTATTGGTGAACCAAAGCAAGGGATTCCATTGGAAAACCATGACAATCCAGGATAAGGTACATCCAAACCGTCAGGGGCGTGAACAGATGGCGAAAGTATGGTTTGCAGCCTTGAGTAGACTTTTGGGCAAGCCTACTCATGCTTATGGAGTAGAGCGTATGGTTTACAAAATATTGCCATCTGGTGACTGTCTGTATGCCCATGTCTTTCGTCCGCAAGGGCAGGCGCAGTATTCGGCCGTGGCTTGGTTCTTTGCGGGTGGTTGGAAGTATGGCTCTCCTTTACAGTTCTACAAAGAGTCTGCTTATCTGGCAAGCAAGGGCGTGCTGGCGGTATCTTTTGATTATCGTATATCTTATCTATATGGTTCTTCATGGCAAGATGCTTTGGAAGATGCCAAGGATGCTGTAAAATGGATGAGGGAAAATGCTCGAACATTAGATATCGATCCCCATCGAGTGGCTGTGGGTGGAGCTTCTGCGGGAGGATGTATGTCTGCCCTTTTGGGTGGCATAGACCGCATGGGGGCAGACAGCCTTTCTGTTCCTGATTTGCTGTTGCTGGAATATCCAACTTTGGCTTTGCCGATGAAGTCGGTGCGAGATGGAATGCCTCCGATGCTTCTTTGCATGGGGACGAAAGATGAATTTACGAAGAGGGAGGTAGCGGAACAATACGTTGATGAAGTGCGCCGAAAAGGGAACGAATGTGAGTTCCACCTTTTCGAGGGAAGGCATCATCCGATATTCTATTATCGTAAACCTTTGACTGATGACTACGACAGGCTGTTGTTGCTGTTGTCGGCTTTTTTGTGTAAACACGGCTATATGTAGTAACTATAACGTACATATAGATGAAACTTGAAAGTAATATTTATTTTAACCAAAACAATAACATAGTTATGAGAACGATGAAACATTTTCTGTCATTACTTTTATTATTAGTAATCAACATTCATGCCTATGCAAGCGATGATGGTGTCATTCGTATACTTGCTATAGGAAACAGTTTCTCGCAAGATGCCATAGAGAATTATCTACACCAACTGGCAGAAGCCTCCGGGAAGCAGACAATTATAGCCAATATGTATATTGGTGGTTGTACCTTGGAACGTCATTACAATAATGCTCAAAATAATACAGCCGCTTATTCTTATCGTAAGATAGGAGTCGACGGAAAGAAAGTTTCTAAGGAAGGTGTTACCTTAGAAACAGCATTGAAAGACGAAAAGTGGGATTATGTCAGTTTACAGCAAGGCAGTCCGTTGTCAGGTATGTATGAAACCTATACTCCATATCTTAGTTACCTTATCAGCTATATCAGAAATTTGGCACCTGAAAATGTGAAGTTGGTATGGCATCAGACATGGGCTTATGCTGCCAACTGTACTCTTTCAGGTTTTGCTAATTACAACAAGGATCAGCTTACCATGTATCATGCCATAGTTGATGCAGCACGGCAGTGTGTTACTAATTATGGTTTTGATATTCTTGTACCGGTGGGAACGGCTGTTCAGAATGCCCGTACTACGTTTATCGGTGACAGGATGAATCGTGACGGACAGCATCTGAATGTTTATTATGGTAGATATACGGCTGCCTGTACTTGGCTGGAGGCTGTATTGGGCGTCAACCCTATAGGATGTTCTTTTGTGGCTCCTAATATGAGTGAAAGTCTTAAAATTGCAGCTCAGACTGCAGCTCATGAAGCGTGCAAAACACCAGATGCAGTAACAGACTTGAATTATATCCAGAATACAATAGGTGCTAAAGTCTATTTTGTGAGGCCCGACAATGATTCCAGATTGACAGAAGATGGAGATGGCTCATCATGGGACAAAGCTTTTTCCTTGAGCAGTTTTATGAGCCATATAGCCAATAGCAATCCTGGTGACACTTATTATTTTGCAGGTGGTATCTACTATCCTCAGACCACAATTACACTCACGGAGCCTTGTAAACTTATGGGAGGTTATGATCCCAGTTTGACGGGTGTAGACATTCCAAATGTGGTCTATCCTTCTCTTAATCCCACTATATTTTCAGGTGATTCCAATCATTCGAATACCCTTGACGCAGGCGATTTGAGTCAAATAATCTCGGTTGATTTTACGGGCTCCCTGGAAAAGGAGAAAGAGTTGTGTATTCAGGGCATCGAGTTCACCAGAGCTTATTGTTCCAACACTGCCAGTAATGCACAGCTCGGTGCGTTGTATCTCAAAGATTGTGGAAATGCTGTCGTACAGAATTGTCGTTTCTATCAAAACAGATCTCTTGGTTATGGTGGTATAGCGTTTCGTGCAGAATATAGCACATCACATTTGCTTGATTGTGAATTCACAGACAATGAGGCTGGAAGTCGTGGAGGAGCCATTCGATTGTCGTCCAACAACCGAACAAAGGGATATAGTACTTTCGAGCGTTGTCTAATAGCCAGAAACAAAGTGAAAGAAGGTACAGGAAGTGCCGTTTGTGTGCAACATGCTCAGCGTACAGCAATCGTTAATTCCACTATCTATGGTAATACTGCAACATCTGGTGGAGCTGTCTTTGCTAACGGAAAGAATAATGACTATAAGAATGAGTTGCTTATTATTAGTAGTACTCTTGCAGGCAACGAAGGTGATGGACAACTGCAACTTGCAGGAATAAAAAACTTGAAATTCATCAACTCTATTATTTGTGGAGACAATCTTGTGACAAGTGAAGGTGATGGAAATCTACTTGATGACTATGTTACGGTTTTCGGTGATGCAATGCTTAATAATGGTGTACTGAAACCTTTGGAAACAGTTAGGGCAGGAGCGCAAATAAGTGTCCTTAATAATACTGTAAATGAATGGGGATTTGATGCTGCAGATGTTTCTGTAGATCAATTAGGTAACTCTCGTCAGGATAATAGTTTTCCTGGAGCTTATGTGGCGATAAGTACAGGAATCCATACGGTAGAAAGGTTGCAGATAGATGCTGCAAAAAGACCTTTATTCTATAATGTATTAGGCGTAAGTGTGAGCAAGCAACATAAGGGTATTTGTTTATATAACGGCAAAAAGTTTTGTCTGTGATATGGATGTAGGCACAGAAGCAAAGAAATTTGTCAATGTTTGATTTTCTATAGTTCCAATGCGTAATATGGCTTAAGTTGATTGATATAATAAAACAGGTATTCTTATATAATAACTTCTAAAATCGCACATCAGCTGTTGTGCGCTTGTCTAACAGTTGATGTGCAGCTTTCCTACTACTGATGTGTAACTTTCCAACTGCTGTTGTTCGATAAGTAAATACAACTTGTGTGTAGTCCTATCTGTAATGTCTTTGAAAAGAAGAAAAAAGCGAGTTGTCTTGATTAATTATGGATTAGCATTAATTGTAACTATTGCCAACGTGTATTGAAGAATAATGTTAAAAAGATTAAAAGATGATTTTTTCTTTGTTTTTAACTTATATATTTTTGATACCTTTGCGTCTCTATTTGTGAAAGGACATCTAAATGATTGAACGAGTCCTTTTATGACCTAAATGACTGAAGAATGGAAGATCTGGAACGAGAAATGTTACTGATTGCTCAAGGAAATGAGCTTGCCTTTAACAGTTTTATGAACAGATATATGGATGGGCTTTATTACCATTCATACGGAATCCTATATAATAAAGAGATGGCAGAGGAAATAGTCAGTGATGTTTTTTTTGAGGTTTGGAAGAACAGAAAAAAAATAATGGAAGTTGAGAACATGAAGGCATGGCTCAATACCCTAATTTATCGGAAATCTATTTCTTATCTTAGGAAAGAAAAGAAGAGACACTTGGACGTCTCTATGGACGAAATGACCCAGTTTTGTTTCCCTGTAATGGAGACTCCTGCCGACCAAATGATTTCGTTGGAAGAGATGAGGTCTCTTCATTTGGCTATAGAAGCGTTGCCGCCAAGATGTAAACACGTTTTCTTTTTGGCAAAGATAGAGAGAGTACCCTATCAGCAAATAGCAGAAATGTTGGAAATCTCTCTTGCAACAGTCAATTATCATATTGGTTTTGCTATGACCACATTGAAAAAGAAGTTGAAGCATGGCTAAATTTAAGGTAAAGTAGGTAAAATCATGAGAGATGCACCTATAGATATAGGCTTGGGATGCGTCTTTTATAATAATAGCAATGGAAAATGGAAGATAATATTAACAATTATAAATATGGCGACTCTGTGGAAGACCTCAAGTTGAAGGCTTTTGTAGAGCAAGCTATTCCCCAAAAAATGGATACAAACTTGATTAAGCAAAAGACATTCATGAAAATTCATGATGAACAGCGCCGCTTGCGTCGTCGCCAGTGGGTTCGTTTGTCTATTGCTGCTTGTATTTTAATGACGTTCATTTGTTTGGGCGTATGGAAGGTTCTTGATACTCAACGTGTTGAATCATTGAAAGCTTATACCGAAAAGCCTGTGGAGATGCAACATCTTATTGTGCCTGTAGGAGAGAAAATGACTATTATGCTTTCTGATGGAACCAAACTGGTAGCTAACTCTCGTACAAAACTAAGTTATCCTAAAACATTCTTGGGTGCAGAACAGCGAGAGGTTTCGATAAAGGGAGAAGCCTATTTGGAAGTGGCTCACGATGCTAACCATCCTTTCATAGTGAATAGTGGAAAATTTAAAGTCAAGGTGTTGGGCACTCGGTTTAATATATCAAATTACGATGACAGTAAGGCGAGTGTGGTATTGGCACAAGGTTCTGTTGAGATTACTACCGACTGCAAAGATCAGGTGCGAATGAAACCATCTGAAAAGGTAGTTGTCGAGAATGGGTCTTTTGTGGAAAAGACACAGGTTGATGCATTGGATTATACTTCTTGGATGAGTGGTGTATTGACGCTGCAAGGAGAAAGGGTGAGTGATATTGCCGAGAAGTTGAGCCAGTATTATGGCGTGAAGATAGTTTGTAATCATGTTAGTTCTACGCCATTGTATGGCAAACTTGTGTTGCAGGACTCGGTTATGGATGTCTTGAAAACTATCAAGGGAATGGTCAAAATTAAAACCATCAAGCAAAATGGGGAAATCTATATTGTAAACAATTAATAAGACTTTAATATTTTTTTAGAAATAAGCATCCCTTTCATGGGTAAGGGGACTTTGTATCACAAAAAACTTAATAACGTATGAAAATTAAGTATATTTCACAAATTCTATTACTTTTTGCTATGCTTTTGATAAATGATTCAATGGCGGCAAAAGTAAGAGTGTATAGTTTTGAACCTGATACTATGCACGTATTAAAAAATCCCCTTACAGGATGGGTTATGTATTTAGGAAGAACCTGGGATGAGAATTTCTGGACAAAAGAAGGGTATGATGCAATACCTGTGGGAAACGGAAAAACAGTTAAGGTGTCCGACTATGCGAGCACATGCTACTTGCGTACGAGTTGGAGTTCTTTAGAACCGGAAGAGGGAAAGTATCAGTGGTTGGACAAAAATTCTCGTATCAGCAGACTTCTGCAAAGTGTAAGAAAAAGAAATCTTCGTTTGGCTTTTCGAATAGTGGTGGACAGCAGGGATCAAGGTCAGAATACTCCTATCTATGTAAAAGATGCAGGAGCAAAAGGATTCCAAGACCCCAATAATCAGAAGATTTGGTCTCCATATCCAGACGATCCTGTATTTCAGGAAAAATATGGAAAGTTTATTCAAGCTTTTGCCAACTATTTCGATAATCCAAGTATGGTAGATTTTATAGATGCTTACGGATTGGGTAAGTGGGGAGAGTCACATGCGGTAAGGTATCAAGATTATAATAATAAACAACAAGTTTTCAACTGGATAACCGACTTGTATAGTCGTACTTTTAAGAAAGTCCCAATTTTGATTAACTATCATCGACTTGTAGGTGATACGTTGAGTTGGGCAGCTCCAAATCTTCATAGCAAGCAAATGCTGGAGGAAGCGATAGCTAAAGGATACAGCCTCCGCCATGATGCATTCGGAATGACTGGGTATTATATGGATTGGGAAAAGGAATTTGCGAAGGAATGGTTCTTCCGGCGTCCCATCATATTTGAGGGAGGATGGATTACCAAGGCACATCATCGCTATTGGATAGACCCATGTGGTAAGTATCGAGAAGGACATTCTGAGGACGTACGAAAGGGGGAGTATGAAATTGGCGAGGAGACACATGTCAACATGATGGATTTGCGTATCAATGATGAGACCCGTTCCTGGTTTGGCAAATGTTTTGACCTGATAAAAAGATTCACACAAGAAGGTGGATATCGTCTTTATCCTGTGAAAATAGTCCTTCCAGATAAGGCTGATAAAAATGGAATGGTTAGCATACGGCATCAATGGAGAAATCTGGGATGGGGATATTGTCCTACCAATATACCACAATGGAACCAAAAGTACAAGGTTTGCTTCTCCTTGATAAATCAGGCTGGAAACAGGGTGAAGAATTTTGTGGTGACAGACTCTGACCTCTCGCAGTGGATAAAGGGAAAAGACGGAGAATATATCACATCTGTCAGCTTACTGGGCATTCCTAAGGGAACCTATACCTGGCAAGTTGCATTGGTGGATACTACTCAACGGAATGAGCCTGGAATAATCATGGCGGTCGACCAGAACTGCCAAAGGAATGGATGGCTCAGATTAGGAACAATAAAAATTAATTAATCATCATAATAACTAAAAAGAATAAGCTTATGAACCTAACTACTATTGTTGGAAAAACGGGCACTGGCATGAGAATGCTATGTTTGGCAGGGCTACTGTCATTCCCAGTTGTTTCGTTACAAGCTTCAAACATTTCGTTAACCGAATTGGGGGAAACGATGCTTTTAAAGGCAGACGATTCTACGGTGAAGCAGGTCTTTGATTACATTGAGCGCCATAGCAAGTATGTATTTGTGTATGACCAGCATGTAAAGAACTTATTGACAAAGAAAGTCAATGTTGCAACAAAAGGCAAATCTGTAGAAGACATCTTGGCTGCTGTTTGTTCGCAGACAGGACTTAAGTATCACATCAATGACCGCCAAGTTACCATCTCCTTAGGCGAGAAAGTTAACAAGCAAACGTTCCAGAGAGAAAGTAAGAGAACTGCAGACAGAAAAATTAAGGGTGTGGTTGGCGATGGCAACAATGAACCATTGATAGGTGCCACAGTGAAAGTAAAAGGTACCAACATCGTCACCGTTACCGATATGGATGGTAATTTCGAGTTGGAAGTTCCTTCTGGGGCAGAATTGGTGGTGAGCTATATTGGCTTTAATGACCAAACGGTCAAGATTAGTGGCTCTAAGAGTAAGTACGATGTCGAGTTGCAGGAGAATACCAACAGTTTGGACGAGCTTGTGGTGATTGGCTATGGTACAGTGAAGAAGAAGGATCTGACAGGTGCTGTTGCTGCTGTCAAGGGTGACGAATTGGTCAACAAGCGTACGACAATGCTCTCAAACGCCTTGCAAGGCTCTCTTTCTGGTGTGACAGTTACACGCAATTCTTCAGCTCCAGGTTCTGGTGCGAGCAGCATCCGTGTGCGTGGTATCACAACCATTGGTGAATCAAGCCCTTTAGTTATTGTGGATGGCGTAGAAAGTACATTGGACTATGTGAATGCTAACGATGTAGAGAGTATCTCTGTGTTGAAGGATGCTGCCGCAGCAAGTATCTATGGATCAAAGGCCGCCGCAGGAGTTATTCTTGTGACAACAAAGCGTGGCAATGATACGGGTAAGATAGACTTGAAGTATAATGCAGAGTTTGGATGGGAAATCCGTACCAAACAACCCAGCATGGTTGGTGTGACTCGTTACTTGGAGATGAACAATGAGTTACAGTATAACGATAATCCTTCAGGTGGATTTTTTCAAGTATATACTGCAGACCAGACAAAGAATTGGGTGAAATACAATCAGACGGATCCCAATAATTATCCTATAACCGATTGGCAAGGTTTGATATTGAACAGCAGTGCACCTCGTATGACTCACTCTTTGACCGTGTCTGGTGGAAACAAGGCGGTGAAATCTGTTGCAACCTTGACTTATGATGAGGTGGATGGTCTTTACGATGGTCGTGGTTTCCAACGTTATATGTTCCGTGCTAACAACGATTTTAATATCAATAAGAAATTGAGTGCATCCTTGGATGTGAGCATTCGTCATGCCAAGAGCCGTAATCAGATTTATGATCCATTCAGCTCAATGCGTCTGATGCCAGCTATTTATCCAGCAATGTGGAGTGATGGTCGTATCGCCTCTGGAAAGAGTGGTTCCAATCCCTATGGACTGTTGAAGAATGGTGGTAGTACGGTATCTCATAGTACACAGTTGTCTGGTAAAGGTTCTTTGACCTATAAACCCTTGACTGGGCTGAGTCTTTCGGCTATAATTTCTCCTTTCATCAATTATCAAAAGAGTAAGCAGTTTAAGTTGGCTTGTTGGTACACATTGCCTGACGACCCTGATGTCATCGGAGGCTATCTGGATGCAGGTTCTCTTTATGCCACCAACAAACTTACTGAAGGACGTAACGACAATTGGCATGTCACAAGCCAGTTGCTGGCCAACTATATGCGTACTTTTGGAAAGCACGACATCACGGTAATGGCTGGTTTTGAGAACTATTATCACTACTGTCCGGATAAAATCCATGACATGTAGCC
>UMGV01040491.1_pt1 | contig 20417 bp, 13 predicted proteins | sample 1965361 | NCBI WGS metagenome assembly UMGV01 (sample SAMEA4836081, study PRJEB28245) | human gut metagenome | biome: gut microbiome; material: fecal sample | place: Denmark | collected 2008
AGCTGCCTTAAAGAACATTCCTTGTCCACATCCATTTAAGAAAAAATTCCTATCAGTTGTAATTGCTGAAGTATTCAAAAAATTTAAATTGGCAGAAACTTCAAAAACCCTTGATAAGATGAAAGATTTGGGATTCAAATATTCTACAGTTTCTGGTATTACTGTATCAGCAGCTGATATTAATGTTATTGGAACAAAACAAGAAAAACTTGATGAAGCAGAAAAATTAGTTGCTAAATATGATACTTTATATCGTCGTGGATTGTTAAATCAAAAAGAAAGACGTCAAAATGTTATTAAAGTATGGCAAGATGTAAAAACATCTTTGGAAAATGACATTAAAAAAGAAGTGGATAAGAACTACATTAAGAATCATATCTATATGATGAGTGACTCTGGTGCCCGTGGTAATATCGCCAACTTCGTACAACTTTCTGGTATGCGTGGTTTGATGGCTAAACCTAACGGTGAAAGTATGGATATTCCTATTCGTTCATCATTTAAAGAAGGTTTAACGATGTCAGAGTTCTTCGTATCTACTCATGGTGCCCGTAAAGGTTCTACAGATACAGCTTTGAAGACTGCTGAATCTGGTTACTTAACTAGACGTTTAGTTGACGTTAGTCAAGATGTAATAGTTACTAAAGAAGATTGTCATACTGACAAAGGTATGAAAGTTACTACACTATATAATGATGATAAGACAGTTATAGTTCCATTACATGATAGAATTAGAGGACGTTTTACAAATAAACCTGTTTATGATCCTAAAACTCATGAAATGATAGTAGATAAAAATGAATTTATAACTGATGCATTAGCGGAAAAAATTTGTGCTAGTGGTGTAGAAGAAGTTTATATTAGAACTTTATTAACATGTAATTGCGAAAATGGTGTTTGCGTAAAATGCTATGGTAGCGACTTATCTACTGGTGAAATTGTTGAAAAAGGTGAAGTTGTTGGTGTAATAGCTGCCCAATCAATTGGTGAACCTGGTACACAATTAACAATGAGAACTTTCCATAGTGGTGGTGTTGCTGGTGGTGATGATATCACTCAAGGTTTACCACGTATTCAAGAATTGTTTGAAGCTCGTGAACCAAAAGGTAAAGCAATAATTTCTGAAATTGATGGTGTTGTTAAGAGCATTAAACATGAAAAAGATAACAGATTTGAAGTAACTATTTTTAATAAAGTTGTTAATGAAGAAAAGAAATATTTAACTGATAGTGGTAAAGTTCCTATTGTTAAAGAAAAAGCTGAAATTCATGCCGGCGATAAATTAACAGAAGGTCTAATACATCCAAAAGAATTATTGAGAGTTTCTAGTTCTGAGGCCGTTGAAAACTATATTTTGAAAGAAGTTCAAAAGGTTTATCGTTCTCAAGGTGTAGAAATTGCTGATAAACATATTGAAATTATCATCAAGCAAATGTTAAGAAAAGTATTAATAGTTAATGAGGGTGAAACAGATTTATTACCTGGTTCTCACATTTCTAAGAATGAGTTATATAACTATATTCATAAATGTCTAAAAGAAGGTAAACAACCTCCAATTGTAAAATCTGTTTTATTAGGTATTACTCGTGCTTCATTACGTTCTGATTCATTCTTATCTGCAGCATCTTTCCAAGAAACAACTCGTGTTTTGACAGAGGCTGCTATCCGTGGTAAGAAAGATACTTTAGAAGGATTAAAAGAAAACATTATTATTGGCGGATTAATTCCTGCTGGTAGTGGTATTGCTTTTGCGGATGCCGTAAAGGTAGAAAATGATGATGATAATGAATAAATAAGAAAGTCCTTTTTAGGACTTTCTTTAAAAATATATTTATAAATGTGACAATATGTGTTAAAATATGCATATAATTAAAAGAAAGTTAGGAGTAAAGAATGTTTGGATTCAGATCAGATGGAAAAAGAATTAAAAATTTAGAACCAATTGTTAAAATTATACCACATATTATGAAAGCAAGACATGATTCGCAAAATCTTTTCAAATATGAGGTTTTATGTGATTCAATTGATAAATTCATTGTTGAACAAAGAGAAAATGAAGAAAAATCTTTTTCATATATGCATGTTGTAATTGCTGCTATTGTCAGATTAATAGCACTTAGACCACAATTAAATCGCTTTGTAGTGAATGGTAGAATATATAGAAGAAATAATATATACGTTTCATTTGTGGTTAAAAAATCTTTAAGGGATGATGTTGTTGAAACAACTGTTAAATTAAAGTTTGATGGTACTGAAGATATCGATACTATAAAGGAAAAAATTGATGAGAGTATTAGAAAAAACAGTACTAGAAAAGTTAAAAACAATACTGATAAATTAGCTAGATTTTTAACAAGAGTACCAAATTTATTTATAAAAATAGGTGTTGGTTTTGTAAAACTATTAGATAGATATGGAATGTTATCTAGGAAAACAATAGATGCTAGCCCATTTCATACTAGCTTTTTCATTACAAATTTAAAATCAATAAAGACAGATTATATTTACCATCATTTATATGATTTTGGAACTACTGGTTTATTTATTGCTATGGGAAAAGAACAAATGAAACCAATAGTTACTAAAGATAATAAGTTGGATGTTGGAAAAGTTATGACTTTAGGTATTGTTACTGATGAAAGATTTTGTGATGGATTTTATTATGCTAATTCTTTACGTTTGTTGAAAAGAATTATGGAAAATCCAAATGTTTTGAAAGAAAAATTAGAAAAGAAAGTTGAAGATATTAAATAGATAGGAGTAATATGGAAGAAAATGATGACGCGGACGAAGCAAATATAATTCCGCAAATAATATTGATTATTGTTTTAACTTTTGTAAATGCTTTTTTTGCTTCTGCAGAATTAGCTGTATTGTCTGTAAACAGAAGCAAGATAAAAAGATTAGCCAGCGAAGGAAATAAGCGTGCTAAGGCAGTAGAAAAATTATGTTCTGATGAAACAAAATTTTTGTCTACTATTCAGGTTGGAATAACTTTAGCAGGATTCTTTTCAAGTGCTACAGCTGCTGTTGCGATTTCTGATGATCTTGCTACAATTGTTAGTAAAATTGGACTATCACTAGAAACTGCTAAAAGCGTATCTATGGTTTTAGTTACATTAGTATTATCATATTTTACTTTGGTTTTTGGAGAATTGTTTCCAAAAAGAATTGCCCTTAAAAATCCTGAAAAGATAGCAATGCTTGAAGCCAAAATATTGTGTTTTATTAAAGTTGTTGTAACACCATTTGTAAAATTATTATCTGGTTCTTGCAATCTGTTAGTAAAAATATTTGGTTTAAATGAAAGTAGTGATGAAGAGAAGACTTCTGAAGAAGATATAATTGATGTTGTCACATCAGGTGTTGAATCTGGTGCAGTTGATGAAGAAAGACAAAAAATTATTGAATCAACTTTGAAGTTTGATCATCTAACAGCTACTGATTTAATGACGCCACGTGTTGATGTTTTTATGATTGATTGCGATGATGATACAAGAGAAAATATAAATTCTATTCTTGATGAAAAATATACTCGTGTTCCGGTTTATAAAAAAAATCGTGATAATATTATTGGTATAATAAATGTAAAGGATATAATAGAAGAAGCTAGAGAAGTTGGATTTGATAATATTAGCATTGAAAAGATATTGCGAGAGCCATTATTTGTTAGTGAACATATGAAGGCCAATCAATTATTTAAAATGATGAAATTAAAGAACCAACAAATAGCCTTGTTAATGGATGAGTTTGGTGGTTTTTCTGGAATTGTTACTATGGAAGATCTTATAGAAGAAATAGTAGGTAATATTTATGATGAATTTGATGATGAAAGAAATATAACTGCTATTAGTGAAAACGAATATATGATCAAAGGTTCTACACCAATTCAAGAAATTAATCAAGAATTAGATTTACAATTAGATGAAAATAATAGAGAATATGACACGATAGCTGGATTTGTTGTTGCAAATATTAATAAGATTCCACAAGTAGGAGAGACTATTAGTGTTGAATATGAGAATTTATATTTTGAAGTAAAAAGTTTAAGGAATAATCGTATTTTGACTGTATTATTGAAAATTGAAAAAAGTGAAGAAAACAGTTGACTTTTTTGAAAAAAAGAGTATAATATGTGAGTAATTTGTTATGTATGTTTTGGGACCTCTCAAAACATATATTTAGACATTTTTGAAACGCCAGGAACTGTGGCGATATTTGGAGAAAGGAGGAAAAGTATGCCTACTATAAATCAATTAGTAAGAAAGTCTCGTGAAGACAAAATTAGAAAGTCTAAAACACCTCATTTAGCTGTTGGATTTAACAGTTTAAAGAAAATTTACACTAATATTGAATCTCCACAAAAACGTGGTGTTTGTACACGTGTTACAACTATGACACCAAAGAAACCGAACTCTGCTATTCGTAAATACGCCCGTGTTCGTTTATCAAACGGTATTGAAGTTACAGCTTACATTCCAGGAATTGGTCATAAACTTCAAGAACATAGTGTTGTTTTGATCCGTGGTGGTCGTGTAAAAGACTTACCAGGTGTTCGTTATCACATCGTTCGTGGTACATTAGATACAACTGGTGTAGATAATCGTAAACAAGCAAGAAGTAAATATGGCGCTAAAAGAGAAAAATAATTAACTTCATAAAAAATGAAAGGAGGAATGAAGCATGCCACGTAAAGGACATATTCCAAAGAGAAAAGTTTTACCAGATCCAATATATAATTCACAAGTTGTTACTAGATTAATTAATAACATTATGTTAGATGGTAAAAAAGGTACAGCTCAACAAATACTTTATGGTGCTTTCGCTAGAATCGAAAAACAAACTGGTCGTCCAGCATTAGACGTTTTTAACGAAGCATTAGCTAATATAACACCACAATTAGAGGTTCGTGCTCGTCGTATTGGTGGTGCTAACTATCAAGTACCAGTTGAAGTTAGAGCTGATAGAAAGATGACTCTTTGCTTGAGATGGTTAACTCAATACTCAAGATTAAGAAGAGAAAAAACTATGGAAGAAAGATTGGCTAACGAAATTATTGATGCATCAAACGGTATTGGTAACTCTGTTAAGAAACGTGATGATACTCATCGTATGGCTGAATCTAATAAAGCATTTGCACATTATCAATGGTAGAAAGGAGTATAATTTATGCCTCGAGAAATTGCATTAGAGAAAACAAGAAATATTGGCATTATGGCTCACATTGATGCAGGAAAAACTACTGTAACAGAACGTATTTTATATCATACAGGTAAAATTCACAAAATCGGTGAGACTCATGATGGCTCTGCTCAAATGGACTGGATGGAACAAGAAATGGAACGTGGCATAACTATTACTTCCGCTGCTACAACAGCATATTGGAAAGGACATCGTATAAATATTATAGATACCCCAGGTCACGTTGATTTTACTGTTGAAGTAAGTCGTTCACTAAGAGTATTAGATGGTGCTGTAACAGTTTTAGATGCACAAGCTGGTGTTGAGCCACAAACTGAAACTGTATGGAGACAAGCTACAGAATATCATGTACCTAGAATAGTATTTATTAATAAGATGGATAAAACAGGTGCTAATTTTGATTTTTCTACAGAAAGTCTTCATAAAAGATTAGGAGCTAATGCTCATCCAATTGAACTTCCTATTGGAGCAGAAAGCTCATTTGATGGAATAATAGATTTAGTTACTTTAAAAGCTTATCATTTTGATGGTAATCAAGATGAAAACTTTACTGAAATTGAAATCCCTTCAGATATGAAAGACGAAGTGGCAAGAAGAAGAGAAGAATTAATTTCTTCTGTTGCTGACTTTGATGAAGAATTAATGATGGCGTTTTTAGAAGAAGAAGAAATTACAGTTGAAATGTTGAAAAAGGCAATTCGTACTGCCACATTAAGCGTTGATTTCTTTCCAGTAATGTGTGGAACTGCTTTCAAAAACAAGGGATTAAAACTTGTTTTGGATGCTGTTATTGATTATTTACCTTCACCACTAGATGTTCCAACTATTAAAGGATCTGATAGTAAAGGTAATGAAGTTGATATTACAGTTAGTGATGATGAACCATTTGCTGCTTTAGCATTTAAAGTTATGACTGACCCTTTTGTTGGAAAATTAACTTTCTTCAGAGTTTACTCTGGACAATTAAGCGCTGGTTCATATGTATATAATTCTTCAAAAGATGAAAAAGAACGTATTGGACGTCTTCTATTAATGCACGCTAATGATCGTACAGAAATTAAAGAAGTTCATGCTGGAGATATTGCTGCTGCAGTTGGATTAAAAGATACTACTACAGGTGATACGTTGTGTGATTCAAAGAGAAATGTAATTTTGGAATCTATGACTTTCCCAGAACCTGTTATCCATGTTGCCATTGAACCAAAAACTAAAGGTGATCAAGACAAAATGGGTGTAGCTTTACAAAAACTAGCTGAAGAAGATCCTACATTTAGAACATATACTGATGCCGAAACTGGACAAACAATTATTGCTGGTATGGGCGAATTGCACTTAGAAATAATCGTTGATAGAATGAAACGTGAATTTAAAGTTGAAGCAAATGTTGGTGCTCCACAAGTTTCATATCGTGAAACTATTAAGAGAAGTGCAGAAGTTCAAGGTAAGTTTGTTCGTCAATCAGGTGGTCGTGGTCAATATGGTGATGTATGGATTAGATTCGAACCAAATCCTGGTAAAGGATTTGAATTTGTTGATGCTATCGTTGGTGGTGTAGTTCCAAGAGAATATATTCCTGCTGTACAAAAAGGACTTGAAGCTGCATTATTAAATGGTAATTTAGCTGGTTATCCTACAATTGATGTCAAAGCAACATTATTTGATGGTTCATATCATGATGTTGACTCAAGTCAAATTGCCTTTGAAGTTGCTGCAAGTTATGCATTTAAAAACAGTGCTCAAAAATGTCAACCTGTCTTATTGGAACCAATAATGTTAGTTGAAGTTGAAGTTCCTGATGAATATTTAGGAACTGTTATTGGTGATTTAATTAGTAAGAGAGGTAAAATTGAAGGACAAGAAGCTCATGCTCGATTCCAAAGAGTTAAGGCTTTAGTTCCACTATCTAGAATGTTTGGATATGCTACATCTTTGAGAAGTAATACTCAAGGACGTGGAAATTATACTATGCAATTTGATAGATATGAAGAATGTCCAAAATCAATAACTGAAGAAATTATAAAAAAACGTAAATAATATGTTTATGATAAAATAAATGCTTGCATTTATTTGGTAAATATTATAAAATATATATAGAAAAAAATTAGGAGGAAATTTTAAAAATGGCAAAAGCTAAATTTGAACGTACTAAACCGCACGTTAATATTGGTACTATTGGTCACGTTGACCATGGTAAAACTACTTTAACATCTGCTATTACTAAAGTATTAGCTGCTAAAGGTCAAGCAAAAGTTATGGAATATGACCAAATCGATGGTGCTCCAGAAGAAAAAGCTCGTGGTATAACGATTAATACTGCCCATGTTGAATATGAAACTGATTCACGTCACTATGCACACGTTGACTGCCCAGGACATGCCGATTATGTTAAAAACATGATCACTGGTGCTGCTCAAATGGATGGTGCTATCCTAGTTGTTGCTGCAACTGATGGACCAATGGCACAAACTCGTGAACATATCTTATTAAGCCGTCAAGTTGGTGTTCCTCGTCTTATCGTTTTCATGAACAAATGCGATATGGTTGATGATGAAGAATTATTAGACTTAGTTGAAATGGAAATTCGTGAATTATTAAACGAATATGATTTCCCTGGTGATGAAATTCCAGTTATCAGAGGTTCTGCATTAAAAGCTATGGAAGGCGATCCAGAAGCTCAAAAAGCTATCATTGAATTAATGAACGCTGTTGATACATATATCCCAACTCCAGTTCGTGATACTGATAAACCATTCTTAATGCCAGTTGAAGACGTATTCTCAATCACTGGTCGTGGTACAGTTGCTACTGGTAGAGTAGAACGTGGTATCGTTAAAGTTGGTGATCCAGTTGAAATCGTTGGTATTAAACCTACTATCAGCACAGTTGTTACTGGTGTTGAAATGTTTAGAAAATTAATGGATCAAGCTGAAGCTGGTGACAACATTGGTACATTATTACGTGGTGTTACTCGTGACAACGTACAACGTGGACAAGTTCTTGCTAAACCAAAATCAGTTACACCTCATACTGAATTTGATGCACAAGTTTACGTATTAAGCAAAGAAGAAGGTGGACGTCACACTCCATTCTTCAGTAACTATCGTCCTCAATTCTATTTCCGTACTACTGATGTTACTGGTGTTATAGAATTAAAAGAAGGCGTTGAAATGATTATGCCTGGTGACAATGCTGAGTTACATGTTAAGTTAATTCACCCAATCGCAATCGAATTAGGTACTAAGTTCTCTATTCGTGAAGGTGGACGTACTGTAGGTGCTGGTAACGTTACTAAGATCGTTAAATAATTAATTTATGATATAAATTGTTCGTCTTGTTTAGGCAAGGCGAACTTTTTTATATTTGTACTAAAATGTTATTTAAAATTATATTTATTAAAAAAGGAAAAATGTGGTATAATAATGATGTGAATAAGAGGAATAAATATGCTAATAGATACACACACTCATATTTTTGATGATAAATTTGAAAATAAAGAAGAAATTATTAGAAACGCATTAAATAACAATGTTAAAGAAATGATTGTTGTTGGTTATGACAAAGAATCTTCAATTAAGGCCTTAGAATTAGTTAAGAAATATGATTTTTTATATTTGAGCATAGGATTACATCCAAGTGAAGTGCTAAAGGAAAATGATGAAGATCTTTCGTGGATGCATGAAATCTTAAAAAGCGAAAAGGTTGTTGCTATAGGTGAGATAGGTTTAGATTATTACTGGGATAAATCTTTTAAAGAAGAACAAAAAAAATATTTTAAAAAGCAAATAGAAATAGCAAAAGAGTATAATTTGCCAATAATCGTGCATTGCCGCGATGCTGTTCAAGATTGTTTTGATATTTTGAAAGATGAAAGTGTAGAAGGAGTAATGCACTGTTATTCTGGAAGTTTGGAAATGGCAAAAGAATTTGTTAAAAAAGGTTATTATTTGGGCGTTGGAGGAGTAGTAACTTTTAAAAATGCAGTTGAAATAAAAAAAATTGCAAAAGAAATAGAACTAACACATATTTTGAGTGAAACTGATTGTCCATACCTAGCTCCAACTCCATACAGAGGAAAAAGAAATGAACCAGCATATGTTAAATATGTTGTTGAAGAAATAGCAAAAATTAGAGGGGAAAGTATTGATGCTGTTGAAGGGTGTTTGGAAGCTAATGCAAAAAAATTATTTAGATTATGAGGTGGTAATAATGAAAAAAAATATTCTTGCTATAATGTTATTATTGATTGTTACTTGTTTGTTTGGTTGTAATAGAATAATAAATAATGAGATATATAATAAATCGTACAATGTTAATATTGATTTAAAAGAATTTGAAGATTTAGTTGTTGCAGCTATTGAAAAAGCATCACCAGCTGTTATTGGCGTTAGCAACTATGAAAAAAACCTTTTAGGTGGGTATAAACTTTCATCAACTGGAAGCGGTGTGGTATATGAATGTGTTGCTAATATGTTAGATGGTAGTACTGAAACTGATTGTTCTAAAACAATTGATACTAGTAATGAAGTTAAAGAATATGTTTATTATGCTGTGACAAACCGCCATGTTGTTGAAGGTAAAAATTCAAAAATTAAAGTTTATTTAGGTGAAGAAAATTCTAAAGTAGTGGCAAATGTATTGGGATATGATGATAAAATTGATATATCAGTAATAAAATTTTCTCATACTAAATATATTCAACCAATTACATTTGCTGATTCAGAATCAATAAAAAGAGGGAATTTTGCTATAGCTATAGGTAATCCAAATGGTTATGATTTTTATGGAACAGCAACATTTGGAATTATATCACATCCAAAAAGATATTTATCTGATGATACAGACGGTGATGGTATAAATGATTGGGATGCAGAATACATTCAACATGATGTAGCTATAAATCCTGGTAATAGTGGTGGAGCCTTGATTAATATTAAAGGTGAGTTAATTGGAATTAACACATTAAAATTAGTATCTGAAGATATTGATAATATGGGTTTTGCAATCCCTGCAAATTTAGTTAAAGAATTAATTAAAATACTTGAAAAAGGAGAAAAGCCAAAAAGATATACGCTAGGTATATCTGTTTATGAAGTATCTACAATTTTAAATAAAGAAGATTATTCAGAAGGAACAATACCGGATGTAACTTTACCAGATGGTGTAGAATATGGGTTATATGTAAATGAAGTTGACGTAAATGGTAAAGCTTTTGGTCGTCTTCAATTTGGAGATATCATTTTAGAGGTTAATCAAGTTAAAATTTTTGGTAGTAAAGAATTTAGAGCTGAATTAGGAAAAGTTATCGATGCAGATTCTTTAGTTTTGTTAATCAATAGAAGTGGTGTAGAGATTGAAGTTTTAATAAAATTATAATTTATTTATAAAGATAAAATGGAAGATTGTTATTTTTAAAATACAATCTTTTTTTATATTCATTACCTTTAGCAATCATACCATTTGTAGGGTTTAATTCAATACCAATAACATTTTTTGGTTGAGTATACCAAGATTGTTCATTACTAGAAATGTTATATGATTCCATTGAATCAGCCCAAATATTTTTAATATATTTTGTTAAGGAGTTTTTTACAATTTCATTATTATCATATCCAGTCCAAATACCTAACACAATATTTTTATTAAAACCTATCATCCAATTATCTGTATTTGTTGAACCACTTTTCGCAGCATATTTTTTTGTAAGTTTTGCGGCTATGGTTGCTCCAGTTGTATTAATATTTATTGCTAAATTATTATCGAATACATTAGTCATAGTTTCTGACAAAATATAGCAAGTAGAAGAATCAAATTTATCATCTGCTTCATTAGTATTTTTATAAATTGTCTTTCCTGAGCTACTAGTGATATTTTTAATATAGTTAGGTGAGATATCTTTTCCCATAGAAGCAATTTTAGAATATCCAGCAACTAATTCTTTTAATGAAACTTCACTAGTTCCAAGTGCCAAAGAAGTATTGTTTTTTATTTCATTAGTAAATCCAAAATCTTTTAGAGTTTTAACAAGTTTATCAGTTCCTAAAAATAAATGAGTTTTTATAGCAAATATATTATCACTAGTAGCTAAAGCATAAGCTAAAGTCACTTCTTGATTAGGATAAATATCGTTATAATTAGTAGGTGAATAAATTTCACCATCTATATAAAAATCTGTTTTTTCACTTCTGAAAGTTGTGGCTGGTGTAAATCCATGTTCTAAAGCTGTATAATACAAAAATGGTTTAATTGCTGATCCTGGTTGTCGCAAAGATTTTGTTGCTCTATTGTATTTAGAAGCTTCATAATTTATTCCTCCAATTACGTCTAAAACATTCCCTGTTTTTGGATCCATTGCAAATATAGCTATTTCAAGATTGCTATTTTTAGGATAGTATTTTTCTATTGAATTTTGAAGTATTTTATTTAATCTTAAATCTAAAGTTGTATATACTTTTATTCCATCTTTTAAATAATTATAAGGAATATTAAGATTTTTTAGTTCTTGAATTACGATATCTTGAAAATAAGGAGCATTATTACTGTTTGTGGAATTAATACTTCCATGTAATTTTAGTTCCATTTTTTTTGTTTTTTCAGCAGTTTCCTTGTTAATATAATTATCATTTACCATTTCATCTAATATTAAAGATCTTCGTTTTTCATTGTTTTCGGGGTTTTTAATAGGTGAGTAATAAACAGGACCCTTAGGAATACTTGCTAGGGTAACTGCTTCTAATAGATTAAGATCTTTAGCACTTTTGTTGAAGTAGAATCTACTTGCATCTTCAATTCCATAAATTCCATGATCAAAATAGATAGTATTTAAATAACCTTCTAATATTTCCTTTTTTGAATACTTTGTCTCAAGATTAATAGCAATCATTATTTCATCAATTTTTCTTTTTATATTTTTATTATTATTGAGATATAAATTTCTTGCATATTGTTGAGTAATAGTAGAAGCGCCTTGAACTATTTTCTTATTTTTAATATTAGATATTAATGCACTGATAATTCTAAAAGGATTTATTCCTTTATGTTTATAAAATGTTTTATCTTCAATGCTAATAAAGGCATTTATTAAATTTTGATTTATATCTTCAATTTTAACGTAACTATTTTTACTATCATTGTTTATTGTCAAAAATAAATCTCCATTGACATCGTAAAATTCAATATTCATATTTTTTGGTATACTATAATTTAGTCTCTTTGAATAAATGAAGAAAGAAACAAAAAAAATCAATGTCAATGTAAAAAATATAATTAATGAATATTTTGTTAATTTTAAAATATATTTCATATAATCACCATTAATATTTTTTCAATTAATAAATAAAAAATACAAATAAAAAAAGCCATTTTCTGGCTTTTGATTTAAAAAAATTATTCATTATTTAAAATGCTATCAACAATTATTTTTAATTGTTCTTCAATAGTTTTTGAAGTGTTAACTAGCTTGCCGAAACAAAAAACATTATCAATGGAAGATAAAAAAGTGTTATTAGTTAATACAAAGTCATTGTCAAAGATTGCATTTAGTTTTTTTAATGTTTCTATTTCATCAGTGATTAAGTAATCATAATATAAATATTCATTATTTAAAAGCAATGAGTAATTATCGATTAAATTAATATTCATATTTGGTTTTAGTATAATCATATAATCAGAATTAAAAAAATCATTTATGTTAGGTAGAGATGTTTCGGTATAAATAACGATACTTTTGTTCATACAACTTGCTTGATATTTGTATTAATAAAATTGAAATTGTTTTAATAAAATATCTTTCTTTCCTTTTCTTAATGTTGCTATTTTTTCGTCACGATTTTTCCACATGATACAAATAATATAAGGATTGCGCTTGTTTGGTATTCGATAACTACAATGAATTATTCCAGATTTTTTGCCTTTACTATTATATATATAATTGCCTTTGAAAATTAAAAAATTCTCTTGTAATTCAAACTGCCTTATGTATATGTCTTTCTTTAGATGTTTATTCTTTAAGGTGTTTAAGTTTTGATAGTTAGAGACAAAATTAAAAACATATTTTTGCAATCTCTTTTTTATCTTTTCCATGTGGGTAAGCACATTATTATTATATAGGAAAATGTTTTTAGTTTCAATACTTATTGGAATAAAATTATTTTTTTTGAACTGTTCTAAGGTGATGAATTCATCTTTTTTGTTTACTATTAAATTATAATAATAATAGTTTTGATGATTGATTTTAAAAAGATGATTATAATTTATTTCTTTAAAAAAATTATTAGCTTCATTGCCATGAAAAGAAAAAATACAATACTTATTGGTTACATCTGAAATGGTTGTAAGAGGAAATTTTCTTTTAGCTTTCATAAAGAAATTGTGAATTTTTGATAAGTTTTCACAAGCAATAATATATCTTAATGCACTTAATTTGTATACAAAAACTTCTGATATAAGCTTTTTGTTTTTGATTATTATAGTGCTACCTGCTTTAAAATTTTGTTCATTAAATTTCTTTATAGAATAGTGATTAATAAGATCTAAGCTTTTGCTTCCAAAAAGCATAATTTTTCCTAAATTGTAATTATTACAAATTCCTATATATTTTCTTGCTTTTATATAGTTATGATTAAACATATATGACATATTATTTAGATAATAATCATTTCTTTCAAATATATTTTCACCCATTTTTTAACTCCTTTTTATTATTATTGTTTGGCAGAAAAAAGAAAAGCATACAAAAAAATTGAAAAAATTGAATAAATATGTTAAAATTATAACAATGAATAAGAGGTGTAATAATTATGGGATTAACTGCAGGAATTATTGGATTACCAAATGTAGGTAAATCAACATTATTTAATGCAATAACAAAATCAAAAGCATTAAGCGCAAATTATCCTTTTGCAACAATCGAGCCTAATGTTGGATTTGTTGAAGTGCGTGACAAAAGATTAGAAAGGATTGTAGAAATAGTAAAACCAAAAAGTGTTGTTTACACATCATTTTCTTTTACTGATATAGCAGGACTAGTAAAGGGTGCTTCTTTAGGTGAAGGATTAGGAAATCAATTTTTAGCTAATATTAGAGAAGTAGATGCAATATGTCATGTTGTGAGATGCTTTGCTGATGGTGATGTAATACATGTTAATGGCGTTGTTAATCCAATAGATGATATTGAAACAATCAATTTAGAGCTTACTTTTGCTGATTTAGAAGTAATCGAAAAGAGATTACCTAAGATTGAAAAAAAGGCACAATTGAAAGTTGATAAAGATGCAGAAACTGAATATAAAATTTTACTTAAAGCTAAGGAAGCATTATCTGAAGGTAAAAGTCTTAGAGATGTAGGTTTTAGTAAAGAAGAAACTGAATTAATTAAAAATTATAATTTTTTAACTTTAAAACCTATGATATATGTTTTAAATGTTGGTGAAGAAGATATTTCTAATGATAGTGAATTAGTAAAAGAAGTTTTAGAATACGCAAAGAAGACAAATACTGAAACTGTAAAAATTAGTGCTAAGATAGAAGATGAAATTTCTGAACTTCCAGAAGAAGATCGAGCAATGTTTTTAGAAGAATTAGGAATTAAAGAAAGTGGACTTGATCAGTTGGTAAAGAAAAGTTATGATTTGTTAGGTTTAGCTACATATTTTACAGCTGGAGAAAAAGAATGTAAAGCTTGGACTTTTAAAAAAGGTATGAAGGCGCCAGAATGTGCTGGTATTATTCATAGTGATTTTGAAAGAGGGTTTATTAGAGCGGAAATTATATCTTATGATGATTTTATTGAATATGGCAGTTTACAAAAAGCAAAAGAAGCTGGTAAAATGCGTTCCGAAGGAAAAGAATACGAATTTAAAGATGGCGATATTGCCTTATTTAGATTTAATGTTTAATATGATTTTAATGGGAGAATTGATATGAGAGCTATCATATTAAATGTTGGAAATGAAGTGCTAAGCGGAAGAGTGCTAAACACTAATACTTCATTTTTGTCAATAGAACTTGAAAAACTAGGTATAAATGTTGATAAGTGCGTTGTTGTTGGCGATGATGAAAATATGTTAAGTGCTGAAATCGATAGTTTTATGGAAAGTGATTTTGATTTATTAATTACTACTGGTGGATTAGGACCAACTCATGATGACTTTACCAAGGAAGTAGTTTGTAAAAAACTAGGATTAGAACTTACATTAAGAGAAGAAGCATATCAAAATCTTGTTAATTATTTTGGTAAAGAGTTTGCTCATTCAAATATAAAACAAGCTTTATTTCCAAGCAATGCACATCTGTTAGCTAATAAATGTGGTACTGCATTAGGCGCTATTTTAGAAAGTAAAGGAAAAAGAGTTGTATTACTAGTTGGTCCTCCGTTTGAATTACAACCAATGTTTATTAATGGAGTTAAACCATATTTGGAAAAATTAATGGATCACAAAATATTGATACATGAATTTGTTGTAATGGGAATAGGCGAAAGCGATGCTGAAGATTATCTAGAAAAGTTCTTTTCTGATTATAAAGATATTTATATTGCTCCGTATTGTAATATAGGAAAGGTGAGGTATCAGTTTACTGCACTTGAAAGTCAAAAAGATAGATTTCTTGCTTCAATTAATGAATTTCGTAAAATTATGAAAGAATATATTATTACTGAAAATAATGAATTGATTGAAGAGAGAGTAGTGTCACTACTTAAAGAGAAAAAATATCATATTAGTTTTGCTGAAAGTTGTACTGGTGGTATGCTTGCTTCAACTATTATTAATGTTAATGGTAGCAGTAGCGTAATAAATGAAAGTTTTGTTACATATAGTAACGAAGCCAAAGAGAAGTTGTTAAGTGTTAACAAAAATACAATTTCTAAATTTGGTGTTGTTAGTAATGAAACAGTTTTAGAAATGGCAAATGGTTTATATAATATAACTAATAGCGAAGTTTGTGTATCTGTTAGTGGAATAGCTGGACCAACTGGTGGAAGTGAGGAAAAACCTGTTGGATTAGTTCATTTTTGTATAAAACTTCCTTATAAGACAATAATAGAACATAAAATATTTAGAGGTGAAAGAAATCAAGTTAGATTAAAGGCTACTATGCATATTTTGTATGTTCTTTATAAAAATTTAAATAATAATTAGTCCCAATAGCTGGGACTTTTTTTATTGAAACCTTGTTTTTGTTTTGTAAATATGATAAAATAAATGTATCAGAAAAGGTTTTCATATTAGTTGATTTTTAAGATTGGAGGAAAATTATAATTATGAAATCAGTTAGTTTAAGAGAAACGACATTTAAAAGTAAAAAGTGGTTGCTTTTAATATTAGCAATTTTTTGCTTTTTCACTTTGTTTGGTTGTGATGACAAAACAAAAAATCCTACTATTAGTTTATTAGATAATAGTGTTGATCTTTTTGTTGGAGAAAAGTATGAGGTTAAACCAATAGTTACAAACATTGTTGGTGATGACATTTTTGATTATTCAGTTGATAAGGAAAATATTATAGAAATTAATGGAAATACGATTACTGCTATTAATGATGGAAGTGTTACAATAACTGTGTCATTAAAAGATTTCCCTAATGTTCGTGCGATTCTAACAGTAAATGTTTCAAAGAAAGTAGTGCCTGAAATTAAGATTATTGGCGAAAATGCTATTAAAGTTGGTGAAAGCATTACTTTGAAAGCTGAAACTAAAAATACTACTGGTTCTGTATCATGGTCAAGTAGTGATGAGAGCATTGCAACTGTTAGCGATGGAGTTGTTACAGGTGTAAAAGCTGGAGAAGTTGTTATTACTGCCAAGTGCGATGGTGTTAGTAGTACTATTAAAATATTAGTAACAAAACTTCCAATAATCGTTGTAAGCGGACCAAATACTATAGTTGTTGGTGAAACTTCTAAGCTAGTTGCTAGTTTAGAAGGCTATACAGGTGATTTTGATTGGGAAAGCTCTGATCCTAGTATTGTTACTGTAAAAGGTGGAATTATAACTGGTGTTAGTGCTGGAGAAGCTATAATTACTGTTAGTGGTGCTGATAAGACTGTTACAGTTACAATTGTTGTTTTGAAGAAACCAACAATAACTTTGAGTGGTAAAAACGTTGTTTATATTGGTAAAACAATGACTATTACAGCAAAAACTGAAAATGTTAATGGAAAAATAACTTGGAAAAGTAGTAAAGAAAATATCGCTACTGTTGATGAAAATGGTGTTGTCACAGGTGTTAGCGAAGGTGAAACTTTTATTAGTGCAAGTTATGGTAATGCAACTGAAAAAATGAAAATATCTGTAATGGTTGAGCCAAAACAAGTTGTTTTAGATTATGATGGCGGTGTATCAATAGAATTGTATAAAGGCGTAAAACCTGTATCTGAATTGACTCTAAATAATTTAAATGGTAATAGTGGACACTATTGGAATGATAGTGGATATGCAAATTACATATTTATATCAAATAGAGATAATGATCCTACAGCTACTTTTTCTGATAGAATTTATATAGGAAAAAATAGTGTGACTGGTTATTATGAAATTGTTAACATTCTTACATCTGGCGGTTCAAGTTGGCCTGATGGTGCTGAATATGTTATTACTATTTCATCTTCATATTCTGGTTATCGTAGTGCTCATTCTCAAGTTTTAAAATTGAAGGCTGGTCAAATAGTTAGTATAGAAAATAGTGTTAGCAGTATTAGTGCTTCTAAACCTAGTCCTGTAAAATTCTATGATAAAGAGATTGATATTGATACAATAACTTTTGATAGTAAAAGTTTTAGAGGATTACCAACACCAACAAAGTTAGGATATAAATTCTTAGGTTGGTATAATGAAAATGGTGAAAAGATAGATCATATAGGTGAAATAAACGGTTCAATAGAGTTGAAGGCTAGATGGGAAGAATTAAATCCTGTTACTGATATAATCACAGATAATATGCCAGAAGAAATGGTTACTGGTGAAACTATTCAATTAAACAGTAAAGTTAGTCCTGCCAATGCTCACTTTAAAGATGTGTTTTTTGAAACAAGTAATAGTGATATAATTTCAATAGATAAAAATGGTAAGATGGTTGCTATTAACGCTGGTAAAGCTACGATTACAATTACAGACTATGTAGGAAAAGTTAAAAAAGAATATGAAATAACTGTATATCCTATCTCTTCTGTAGATGTTGTTTATGAAGATTATTCAAAAGGTGCAGACTATAATGGTGTTTTAAAAATTGATGAAACTATCAGAATTAAAGGGCTATATTATGGTAAGGGCCAATTAAGTGAAATAACATATACTAGTAGTAATCCATCTGTCGTAACTATAGATGAAAATGGTATGATGAAAGCTATTAGTAATGGTGTAAGCATAATAACTATAAAAATAGTTGTTGATGGCAAGGAATATAGTTTGTTAGTAAATACTTTGGTAGAAAATATTGTTTCTGAAAGCAAACTAGAAGAAGTTCTTAAAATGATTATTGAAAACAATTTTGGTATAGTTGAAACTGGAAACATTTGTTTATATGATGATGGAACTGATAGATATTATGCAGCAACTTATGGTAGCGTTAATAGAATTTTGTTTGATAGTTTGAAGATAGATCATTCAAATGAAAGTATTGCTGAAAACAATCCTAATTGTCATAGAAGTAGACGTCCTACAGATACAATACAGTTTGTTACAGTACATGATACTGCTACTCTTACTGGTACTGCTCTTAATATAGCTACTAATATGGCTAGCAATGAAACATCTATTCATTACGTTGTTGGCAATAACAATGTATATGGTGTTGTTCCTGAAAAGTACATTGCTTATCATGCTGGTGATGGTACTGGAACTACTTTTGAATGGTATGCTAGTGGAATAAAAGCAACAACTAATTCTACTCCAAAGATTGGAATTGTAAAAGATGGTGCTAAATATTATTTCACAATAAATGGTGAAAAAACTAAACTTGTAGCTCCTACTTCAAATGGAACAAAATCAATTGTAAATCCTTCAAATGATAGCTTAACTGAATTAGGTCCTGTTTGGAAAATTGAAAATGGCGAATATTATATTGGTAAAACTTGGGTTTGCTTCAGCCAAGTTGCAGCAGGAAAGATTTGTTCATATGGCGGTAACAATAATTCTATCGGTATAGAAATGTGTGTTAATATGATCGGTGATATGTATGATACATGGCAAAGAACTGCTATGTTGGTAGCTGATATTTGTATAAGAAACAAACTTGATTTAACAAGAGTAAAACAACATAATACATGGACTGGTAAAAATTGCCCACAAGATATAATTGCAGGAAAATATTGGGATAATTTCATGAAAATGGTTGAAGTTCAATATGTATTACAAAAAGATTATTCTGATATCAAGATTACTATGAAATCAAATAATCCTGAAATTGTTAATGACTTTGGAAGAGTTACTAATGCTCCAAGTATTACAACTACAGTTTCTTATACTGTTACAGTAAGTGATGGAACAAATTCTAAAACTATTACTCTATATAGTGTCGTGCCAGGAACTACAACTTGGGAACAATGGAACGGTACTTATTCAGCAAAAAAAATATGGAATGATGGTAGATATACAAGATAATAAATAAATTATTGAAAGATAGTTTTGCAAGACAGTCAATAAAAGGTACAATAGGTGCTCTTATTGACTGTTTTTAATTTAGCCAATAGCATTTGATTAATTATATATTATATTTAATTTGACTATGACAATTATTAGCTTGTTGCAATTGAATGATGCTTTTTTATTCTTAAAAGTGTTTCAATTAAAGCAAAAATATGTTATAATATACATTATAGTTAATAAAAAATATTTGAATAAAAAAGGATAAAAAAATGGGATTATTTAGTATATTTAAAAGTAAAGAAAAAAAGAAAGAAGCAGAAAAATATCGTATTGGAATGGAAAAGGCTAGAAGTGGTGCTTTTTCTAGATTGAAAAAATTATTTGGTAGTCATAATGAAATTAATGAAGAACTTTTTGATGAATTAGAAGAAATATTTGTTATGGCAGATATTGGTGTTGATACAGTTGTCAAATTTATTGACGAATTGAAAAATGATGCTAGAGTTAATGGTATTGTTGAAGCTAAAGATTTGCAACCCATTATTGTTGATAAAATGTTTGATATATATTTAAAAGGTGAGGTTGTAAACTCTAATCTTAGATTTAACCCTAATGGCTTGAGTGTGTTTTTATTTGT
>UMGV01024018.1_pt1 | contig 20284 bp, 20 predicted proteins | sample 1965361 | NCBI WGS metagenome assembly UMGV01 (sample SAMEA4836081, study PRJEB28245) | human gut metagenome | biome: gut microbiome; material: fecal sample | place: Denmark | collected 2008
GATGGGATCGGGAGAGATCGCTCAGGCGGCGCCGAAGGGGAACGCAGAAGCTCTCAGGCAAAAGGACCGGTTCCGGACGATACTCCGAAAAGGCCGGACGGCAACGCCCGGCCACCGAAGGTGCAACCTCCCATCGCGGAGGGAATCTCTCAGGTAACTCAACGGGGGCACAAAGCCGTAAAGAGCGGCTTTGTGTCCTTTTTTTGCTGCCAAAAAGAAACGATCTTTAAGGAGGAAAACCGTATGAGCGAACTGAAGCGTACCCAGCTATACGACGTCCATGTGGCCGCCGGCGCGGAAATGGTGGACTTCGGCGGATGGGAAATGCCCATCCAGTACCCCAGCGGCATCATTGCCGAGCATCTGTACACCCGTCAGGTGTGCAGCCTGTTCGACGTGTCCCACATGGGCCGCCTGCGCATCACCGGCCCGGAGCGCAAGGCGTTTTTGCAGCACGTGCTGTCCAGCAACGTCAGCGCACTGGATCTGAACATGGCACAGTACTGCATCATCCCCAACGAAAACGGCGGCGCGGTGGACGACGCGTACCTGTATCTCTTTGAGGAGGACAGCTATCTGCTGGTGGTGAACGCCGCCAACACCGACAAGGATCTCAAGCACCTGTACGAAGCGCTGAAGGGCTTCGACTGCCAGATCGAGAACATCACAGATAAGTGGGCCGCCATCGCGGTGCAGGGCCCCAAGTGCAAGGAGATGCTGACGGCGATGGCCGGCGGCGCACAGCTGACCGAGCCGATGAAAAACGCGCTGGGCACCGTCTCGCTGGAGGGCCACACCGCCCGCGTCGCCAAGACCGGCTACACCGGCGAACCGCTGGGCTATGAGGTCTATGTCCGCAGCGAGGATGCCGCGTGGCTGTGGAACCGCCTGATCGAGCTGGGCGCACGTCCCGCCGGTCTGGGCGCCCGCGATACCCTGCGTCTGGAGGCCGCCCTGCCCCTGTACGGTCACGAGATGGGCAATGCGCCCGACGGCAGCGAAATTCCCATTTTCGCCGTACCTCTGTCCAAGTTTGCCGTCAGCTTTGCCGCCGAAAAGGGCGACTTCATCGGCCGCAAGGCGCTGGAAAAGCAGCACAGCTATTTCGTAAAGTACATGGATCGCGACTTCTCCGATATGTCCGGCCTGCCCCGGAAGATTGCCCCCATTGCGCTGTTGGATCGCGGCGTCATGCGGGCGGGCATGGAGATCTATCAGGGCGACAAGCTGGTGGGATGGGTCACCAGCGGCACTATGGTGCCCTACTTCAAGACCGAGGGCGAGGGTCTGTCCACCGTCATTCTGGAGGCCAGCGGCAAGCGCGCCATCGGACTGTGCTATATCGACAACGACATACTGGAGGATGACACCGTGGAGGTGGACGTCCGGGGCAAGCGGCTGAAGGCCGTCATCCCCGCCCGTCACATGAGCGTGGGCGCACCTCCCTTTGCCCGCCCGCTGCTGTACGGCGCGGAGGAGGACGCACGCGGCGTGGGCAGCGGCGACCGTGCGCCCAAGGCGCTGGAGCTGCTGAAAAAGGCGCTGGAGAACCATGAGTGGCGGCAGGAACAGTGCATCAATCTGATCCCCTCTGAGAACACGCCCAGCCGTGCCGTGCGGCTGCTCAGCGGCAGCGACCCCGCCTGCCGGTATGCCGAGCACAAGAAAATCTTGGCATTCTATGACAAGGAGGTCTTCTACTATCAGGGCACGAAGTTCATCGACGAGGTGGAGCGGCTGTTGGTGGAGGAAATGCGTGCCTACTTCGGCTGCACCGAGGTGGAGACCCGTACCCTCAGCGGTCAGATGTCCAACATGGCGGTGTTCTCCGCGCTGATGGACTGGAAGAACCGCGTTGACCGCAAGTCCGAGGCCAAGCGCCTGGGCTACGTGATGAACAACCACATCATCAAGGGCGGCCACCTGTCCGCACAGCCCATGGGCGCGCTCCACGACTATATCACCATCGACCCGGTGACGGAGAAGCCCGCCGTGGTAAACTTCCCCGTCTGCGCCGACAACCCCTACAAGATGGACGTGGAGGAGACCAAGAAGCTCATCGACCGCTATCGCCCGGAGCTGATCGTGTTCGGCAAGAGCATGGTGCTGCACAAGGAGCCGGTGGCCGAGATCCGCAGATTCGTGGATGAGCAGAATATTCCCACCACCATCATGTACGACATGGCTCACGTGCTGGGGCTGATCGGCGACCATTTCCAGAACCCCTTTGCCGAGGGCGCAGAGATCGTCACCGGCTCCACCCACAAGACGTTCTTCGGCCCCCAGCGCGGCGTCATCGGCGTGAACTACAGGGAGGATGACCTGAAGTACGGCCTGTGGAAGACCATCGAGAGCCGCACGTTCCCCGGCAGCGTGTCCAACCACCATCTGGGTACCCAGCTGGGCATGCTGATGGCCGCCTACGAGATGAACCAGTTCCGGGACGTGTATCAGAAGGCGGTCATCGACAACGCCAAGTCCTTCGCCTGCAGCCTGAAGGCTCACGGCCTGGACGTGGTCGGCGACCCGGCCATCGGCTATACCGAGACACATCAGGTCATCGTGTCCGTGGGCTACGGCGAAGGACCGAACATCGCCGAGCGACTGGAGCGGAACAACATCGTGGTGAACTATCAGGCCACCCCGGACGAGGAGGGCTTTACCGCCTCCGGCGCGCTGCGCATGGGCGTCAGCGAGATGACCCGCTTCGGCTTTGAAGCGGCGGACTTTGACCGGCTGGCCGGGCTGATGGCGGACTGCATCCTCCGGGGCAAGGATGTGAAGGAGGACGTAAAGAAGCTGCGGAGCGAACATCTGGAGATGCGCTACTGCTTCGATGATGCCGAGATCGACGAGGCGCTGGAGCAGCTGGCCGCCAAGCTGGTGTGAGAGACAAAAGGAAATACGCCCCGCCCCGGAGGGGGCGGGGCTGCGGAACAAAAACAAACTGAAAATTCTGATGGAGGTAAAGTATCATGTTGTATCCTGTTGAACTGCAGTATTCCAAATCCCATGAGTGGGTGAAGGTGGAGGACGGCGTCACCGTCGTGGGTATCTCCGATTTCGCGCAGAATGCGCTGGGCGACGTGGTGTTCGTGAACCTACCCGCCGAGGGCGACAGCGTTACCGCCGGCGATGCCTTTGGTGACGTGGAGTCCGTGAAGGCCGTGTCCGATCTGGTGTCCCCCGTCACCGGCACAGTGTGCGCCGTCAACGAGGAGTTGCTGGACGCGCCGGAGAAGCTGAACAGCGATCCCTACGGCGCATGGCTCATCAAGGTGGAGAACGTGGAGGACAGCGAGGAGTTGCTGAACGCCGCCGCCTACGAAGCGTTCTGCGCCGAGGAGGGCTGATATATGGGCAGCTACGTTCCCTCTACCGGGGCGCAGCGGGAGGAAATGCTCCGCGCCGTGGGTGTGAGCAGCACCCGCGACCTGTTCCGGGACGTGCCGGAGCAGATGCTCCTCACCGAGCCGCTACGTATCCCCGAAGGGATGAGTGAGCTGGAGGTCAGCCGCGCTATGACCGCTATGGCGGCGGAGAACCGTGTGTACGGCACGGTGCTCCGCGGCGCAGGCGCTTATGACCACTACATCCCCTCCATCGTGAAATATATCCCCGCCAAGGAAGAGTTCCTGACGGCGTATACCCCCTATCAGGCGGAGATGAGTCAGGGGCTTTTGCAGTCCATTTTCGAGTACCAAACCATGATCTGTGAGCTGACGGGAATGGACGTGTCCAATGCCTCCGTATACGACGGCGCCACCGCTGCGGCGGAAGCCGCCGCCATGTGCCGCGACCGCAAGCGCCGGGTGACGCTGATCTCCGGCGCGGCACACCCCGACACCATCAACACCGTCCGCACCTACTGCTACGGTACGGGCGATGAGCTGCGTGTCGTTCCCGTCAAGGACGGCAAGACCGATATGGACGCCCTGCGGGAGCTGCTGACAGCAGATGTGGCCAGCTTTTATGTGCAGCAGCCCAACTTCTTCGGCCAGCTGGAGGACGCGGAAGCGCTGGGCGCACTGACCCACGAGGCCGGCGCACTGTATATCATGGGCTGCAACCCCATCGCGCTGGCTATTATGAAAACGCCCCGGGACTGCGGGGCGGACATCGCCGTAGGCGAGGGACAGCCTCTGGGTCTGCCTATGGGCTGCGGCGGCCCGTATCTGGGCTACATGGCCGCTACGGATAAGCTGATGCGCAAGCTGCCTGGCCGTATCGTGGGCGAGACAACAGACGCTCAGGGACGCCGCGCCTATGTGCTGAGCCTGCAGGCGCGGGAGCAGCACATCCGCCGGGAAAAGGCCAGCAGCAACATCTGCTCCAACGAGGCGCTGTGCGCTCTGACCGCCGGGCTGTATATGGCCGCCATGGGGCCGGACGGCATGGCGCAGGCGGCGGAGCAGTCCATGGCCAAGGCTCACTATCTGGCCGGGGCACTGTGCGCCATCGACGGCGTGGAGCTGGCTTACGACGGCGCGTACTTCCACGAGTTCGTTACCCATATGCCCAGACGGGAGGAAGTCCTTTCCGCACTGGCAGAGGGTGATATTCTGGGCGGTCTGCCCATCGGCGAGGACGGCGTACTGTGGTGCGCCACGGAGAAAGTCTCCCGGGCACAGCTGGATAAGGCTGTTTCTATCGTGAAGGAGGTGCTGGCAAAATGAAGCTGATCTTTGAAAAGAGCGTCTCCGGACGCCGCTGCACCATTCTGCCTGCCTGCGATGTAGCGCCTGTTTCTTTGCCCGCATCCCTGCGGCGAGAGACGAAGCCCGCCTTGCCGGAGATGAGCGAAACGGACATCTCCCGCCACTACACGGAGCTTTGCAAGCAGGTACACGGCGTGAACTGCGGCTTCTATCCCCTGGGCTCCTGCACCATGAAGTACAATCCCCGTATCGACGAGGAGATGGCGGCGCTGCCCGGCTTCACGGGCGTGCATCCCCTGTCTCCGGCGGAGGATCGCCGGGGCATGCAGCAGGTACTGGACACCGCGGCGCAGTATCTCTGCGAGATTACCGGCATGGACGGCATGACCTTCCAGCCTGCCGCCGGCGCGCACGGTGAGTTCACCGGCGTGCTGCTGATCAAGCAGTACCACGATGCCCGGGGCGACAAAAAGCGCACGAAGATCATCGTGCCCGACAGTGCCCACGGCACCAACCCCGCCACCGCCGCCATGTGCGGCTACGACGTGGTGAACATCGCCTCCGGCGAGGATGGCTGCGTGGATCTGGATGCCCTCCGTGCCGTACTGGGCGAGGATACCGCCGGACTGATGCTCACCAATCCCAACACCGTGGGCATCTTCGACAAGAACATCCTGGAGATCACGCGCCTTGTTCACGAGGCCGGCGGTCTGTGCTACTATGACGGTGCCAACCTCAACGCCGTTATGGGCGTGGTTCGTCCCGGCGACATGGGCTTTGACTGCATACACATGAACCTGCACAAGACCTTTGCCACCCCTCACGGCGGCGGCGGTCCCGGTGCGGGCGCGGTGGGCTGCAAGGCATTTCTGAAGGAATACCTGCCCCACAGTGCGCTGGCGGAAGAGCCGGGACATATCCAGGTGCGCAGCTTCCAGGGCAACTTCCTGGTAGTGGTGCGGGCACTGGCCTACCTGCTGGCATTGGGCAGGGAGGGTATCCCTGAGGCGGCGGAGAACGCCGTGCTGAACGCCAACTATCTGATGGCAAAGCTGAGGGGAATGTATACCCCGGCCTATGACCGGCTGTGCATGCACGAGTTCGTGCTGGATCTCAGCGGTCTGAAAAAGGAAACGGGCGTGTCCGCGCTGGATGTGGCCAAATCCCTTATCGACGAGGGTATCCATCCGCCCACCATGTACTTCCCGCTGATCGTCCACGAGGCGCTGATGCTGGAGCCCACGGAAACGGAAGGCATCGAGACACTGGATCACGCGGCGGAGGTACTGCGCAAGCTGTATCACAAGGCCTTTGAGGATGCGGAGTCCATGCACACCGCGCCCCACAATATGCCCATCGGACGCCCCGACGAGGTACAGGCGGCGCGCAAGCCTGTACTGCGCTGGAGAAACGCATGATACGGAGACTTTACACCTGCTCCGGCAGCGGCACAGACCCCTATCGCAATCTGGCGCTGGAGCGGTATCTCACCGAGACTGTGCCGGAGGACGCCTGCATCCTCTACCTGTGGCAGAACCGGAACACGGTGGTCATCGGCCGCAACCAGAACGCGTGGAAGGAGTGCCGCACCGGTCTTCTGGAGCAGGAGGGCGGCGTGCTGGCACGGCGTCTCTCCGGCGGCGGCGCGGTGTTTCACGATTTGGGCAACCTGAACTTTACGTTCAGTGTTACAGAGGAAAACTACGATCTTCCCCGGCAGCAGCAGGTCATTCTCGCGGCCTGCCGTCTGCTGGGGCTCAGGGCGGAGCTGTCCGGGCGCAACGATCTGCTGGTCGAGGGGCGGAAGTTCTCCGGCAACTCCTTTTACTCCCACAACGGCAGGGCATTCCACAACGGCACGCTGCTGGTGAACGCCGACATGACGAAGATGGGGCGGTATCTCAGCCCCTCTACCGCCAAGATCGCCAGCAAGGGCGTGGATTCTGTGCGTTCCCGCGTGGTAAACCTGCGGGAGCTGTGCCCCGATCTGACCATCGAAAAGATGGCGGAGGCCATGAACCGGGCATTTGAGCAGGTCTACGGCCTGACGGCTGTGCCGCTGCAGGAGCAGGACTTCGACCACGATGCGCTGGACGCGCTGTATGCGCAGTTCAGCAGCCGGGATTGGGTCTATGGCCGCAGCGCGCCGCTGGACTTTGCCTGCGGGGATAAATTCCCCTGGGGCGAGGTGAGTCTGCACCTGCGGGTGGAGCATGGCAGCTGCCGCGATGCGGCGGTGTATACCGACGCCATGGATGCGGGACTGTCCGCCGCGCTGGAGGGCACTCTCAACGGCTGTGTGTTTTCCGCCGGAGCTCTGTGCCGCGCCTTAGAGGGCGCGGCGGTGACGGAGGAGATCAGAGACGATCTGTGCCGTCTCATCCGCGCACAAAACATCTGAAAACACAGGAGGAACTCCTATGTCTGACTATCAGTTGATCGTCATTGGCGCAGGCCCCGGTGGGTACACCGCCGCGCTGCGCGCCGCCAAGCTGGGACTGCATACCGCCATCGTGGAGCGCAGGGAGGTGGGCGGCACCTGCCTGAACCGGGGCTGCATCCCTACCAAGACGCTGCTCCACGCCTCTCAGGTCTATCACGATGCCGTGAACGGCGCCGGCGTAGGCGTTCACGGCAGTCTTTCCTACGACATCGGTGAAATGTTCGCTTTCAAGCGCAGCGTCAGCGAGAAGCTGCGCTCCGGCATCCACACGCTGCTGAAGGGCGCAAAGGTGGACGTTATCGAGGGTACGGCGCAGATCGCCGCCCCCGGTCAGGTGGATGTCACCGGTGCGGACGGCGCGGTGACACGGTATACCGCGGAGCGCATTCTGGCCGCCACCGGCTCGGTGAATGTCCGGCCGCCCATTCCTGGACTGGAGCTGCCCGGCGTTATGACCTCCGACGAGCTGTTGGAGGGCACGGACACACCGTATCAGTCCATCGTCATTATCGGCGGCGGCGTTATCGGCGTGGAATTTGCCACGTTCTACAGTCATCTCGGCTGTCAGGTAACGCTGGTGGAGGGTATGGCCAACCTGCTGCCCCAGCTGGATCGTGAGCTGGGACAGAATCTGGCGCAGATCCTGAAAAAGCAGGGCGTGGAGGTGCTGACCTCCGCTATGGTGCAGTCTGTGGAGCAGACGGCGGACGGTCTTTGCGTCCGTCTGGAGCAGAAGGGCAAGGAGCTGACCGTCACCGGCGAGAAGGTGCTGTGTGCCATTGGCCGCCGGGCGTATTTCGACGGTCTGTTTGCCGAAGGACTGACCCCGGCGCTGAACGGTAAACGGCTGCTGGTGGACGAAAGCTATCAGACCAGCATCCCCGGCGTGTACGCCATTGGCGACGCATCCGCCGCTGTGCAGCTGGCTCATGTGGCCGCGGCACAGGGCACAGACTGCGTGGAGCGGATGTGCGGCGGTAAGGGCAGTATCGATCTGAACGTGATCCCCAGCTGCATTTACAGCGCCCCGGAGATCGCCGTAGTGGGGCTTACCGAGTCCGAGGCCAGGGAGCAGAGCATTCCCGCCGTGTCCGGCAAGTGTACCCTGTTCAGCAACGCCCGCACCATCATAGAAGACCCGGGACGCTGCTTCATGAAGCTGGTGGCGCGCACGGACACCCACGAGCTTATCGGTGCACAGCTCATGTGCCAGCACGCCAGCGACATGATCTCTCAGTTGAGCACCGCCATGGTGAACCGTCTGACGGTGGAGCAGCTATTGACTGTCATGCGTCCTCACCCCTCCTTCGAGGAGGCGCTGGGCGAGGCCGTGGAGAATTTGGCGTCCAAATTAGCGTAAAGCAAAGCAGGCAGAGGAGCGCACCGCGCTTCTCTGCCTGTTTTGCAGGAGGTATTCATGGATACGATACAGCAGCAAAAGGCGGCTCTGCGCCGGGAGCTGGCAGCGGCAGAGCGGGCTATGATGCCGGAGGAAAAACGTTTGTCCGACAGCGCTATTCTTCACCATGTACTGAACACACAGGAATACCGCCGCGCCCACACGGTATTTGCCTTTGTGGGACGGGCTGATGAGATCGACACGCGGCCGCTGCTGGAGCAGATATTGGCGGACGGCAAACGGCTGTGCGTGCCGCTGTGTACCTCTCCCGGCGTCATGGAATGTCGTGAGGTGCCTGACTTGGCCGTGCTTCGCCCCGGCGCTTACGGCATTTCAGAGCCGCCGGACAATGCACCGGCAGTACCGCCGGAATGCGTCGATCTGGCCATTATCCCCTGCGCGGGCGCGGCTGCGGATGGCCGCCGTCTTGGACGCGGCGGCGGTTACTACGACCGGTTTTTGGCACAGTATACCGGTGACGCACTGCTGCTGTGCCGGGAAAGGCTTTTGTGCCCAAGCATCCCGCAGGAAACACACGACATCCGCGTCCCCGCTGTTGTGACGGAGCAGGGACGGCTGGAGTAAGGAAAAGGCATCCCCGGTCGGGGATGCCTTTTCCTTATTTGCTCTGTGCCAGTTCCTTTACCGCTTGGATGGCCATGTCCACCTCGTCCTCCGAGTTGAACACGGAGAAGCTGAATCGCACCGCACCCTGCCGCACCGTGCCGAGGGCTTCGTGCAGTCGGGGCGCACAGTGTGCGCCGGGGCGGGTGGCAATACCGTAGTCGGCATAAAGCACGTCCGACACCTCGGCGGAGTCCCAATCGCAGATGTTCAGCGAAACGATGGCCGCTCGATGCTTCGCGGTGAAGTCACCGTAAACCGTCACGCCATCTACATGCCGCACACCCTCGTAAAACCGCCGCATCAGGGCCTGCTCTTTCTGACAGATGGCCTCCACGCCTGCCTCCAGCAGGTAGTCCGCCGCTGCATCCAGTCCGGCAATGCCGTGGCTGTTCAGCGTACCGGCCTCCAGCCGTGTGGGGTAATCCCGCGGCTGCTCCCGATCGAAGGAATGAACGCCGCTGCCGCCCCGCAGCAGCGGACGGATGTCCACCCCGGGACGGATACACAGCCCGCCGGTGCCCTGCGGCCCCATGAGCCCCTTGTGGCCGGTGAAGCACAATACGTCCACGCCCAACGCGGTCATGTCGACCGGCATCGTCCCTGCCGTCTGAGAGGCGTCCAGGATCAGCAGCGCGCCGTGGGCATGGGTCATCTCCGCGATACACGCCACATCCGGCATATCCCCCGTCAGGTTGGAGGCGTGGGTGCAGACCACGGCTCTGGTGTTGGGGCGGAAAAGCGGCGCGAAATCCTCAAACCGAATGCGGCCCTGACGGTCAGCCCGGACGAAGTCCAGCCCCATACCCAGGGCTTGCAGTGCATATAGGGGACGCAGCACGGAGTTGTGCTCCAGATCGGTGGTAATGGCGTGATCCGACGGAGACAGCAGCCCTTGAATGGCGATGTTCAGCGCCATGGTGGAGTTGGAAGTAAACACCACATGATCCGGGCGCGGGCAGCCCAGCAGCCGCGCTAGCTTTTGCCGCGTCTCGTATACCGTGCGGGACGCCTGCATGGACGCGCCGTGGGCGCCCCGGGCGGCGTTGCCCGCCGTCAGAATGGCCTGCGCCACCGCTTCCGCCACTCCGGGCGGCTTGTGGAGCGTGGTGGCCGCGTTGTCCAGATAGATGAGCTTTTCCATCAGTACATCTCCAATAGGAAGCAGCCGCTATGACCGACGGCTGCTGTGTCCAATGCGGTGCAGAGCGCGTCCCGCTCCTGCGGCAGCGCCTTCCACGCAAGGCCGCAGCCCGCCGCGATCTGAGAGGGGACAGGGATCATCCGCCCCGGCAGACCGGCACGCCGGAACAGCTCCTCCGCCGCCATCGCCTGCGATGTGGCATGGAAGGTGATGACCAGCGCAGGCTTTTTCTGCCGCGTCAAGGCCGGATGACCTTCGTGGCCTGCATCTGCTTTTCCACGATGACGTACATATTGGTCACGCCGCCTACCCGCAGCTGCTCCGTCAGGCCGTAGTGATTCAGGCAGGTGCCGCAGGTCAGGATCTCCACGCCCAGCGATTCCAGCTTCCGCAGATCCTCCAGTGAGGCGGAGCCCTCGCAGGTGACGAACGCACCGCCGTTGTAGAACAGGATGGTTCTGGGCAGCGTCTCCTGCTGGGTCAGGGCGAACAGGAATCCCTTCAGCAAAATCTTGCCCAGCACCTCGTCGCCCTCGCCCATGTGGCCGGCAGATACGGCCACCACGGTGTTGTCCGCCGCGGCGGGAACAGTGCAGATGCCATCGGCACTTTCCGGCAGCTCCGCGTCCTCCCCTGCGGTGATGGTCACGCGGTACTCCTTTTCGCCCAGCTGCTCCGTTTCTATGGCACAGCCTTTGCTCTCAGCCAGCCGGGTCAGATTCTCCACAGCCGCCCTGTTGTCCACCAGCGTCTGTACCGTACCTGCGCCGTTCAGCTCCTTCAGGGCGCGCAGCGTCTTGACAACGGGAATGGGGCAGGCGTCACCCATAGCATTGACCTGTATCATGATAAAAGTCCTCCTTGGTTCTTTTGTCAGAATAACGCTGGATATATTGTACGCCGTCGGAGGAACTTATGCAAGAGGCGGCTTTGCCCCATGGGAAAGTATTCCCTAAAAGCAGGAGCAGGGGATGCATATTGAGAGAAAACAGATGGCGATTTGATTTGTCTCACGCGGCGGCGTGAGCATTGCTGCGGGCGGTGCGCTCCTCGTAGTCCAGCTTCAGCAGCCCGGCCTTGCCAGCGGCCCAGGTACCCACAGCGCCGAACACCACGGGCAGATAGTAACCGGCCTGACGGATGGGCTCGTCAGCGGCGGTCATCAGGAAAGAGGTGGCGACCACCAGAACGAGAGAAACAATAGCGGTCAGGATGTAGTTATTGATGTTTTTCATGGTGGATTCCTCCTTAAAATTTGTTTTAATGAGTCCTGCAAACAAAAGTCAATAGCCAAAAAGAAAAAAGTCCCGCAAAATTTGCGAGACTGAAAATGGGTACAACAAAACAGGCTGGAGAAAAATGTATCGCCAGCCAGGGTGGAGTTGGCAGTCAGCTTAATTTTGTGTGGAGTTTTGCTGTGAATCGAATGTCTCAAGGCACTCTTTCACACGGGCATAGTAGATGCGCAGGAACTTGTTCTGCGCGGCTGTCATGTAGACAAAATAAGGCTTGCCCTCGCTGCGTTTCTTATCGAGGAACTGGTACACAGGCTCATCTACAGGAGACCTCTTTAGGTAAGTGCAGACGATTTGGTACAGCGTTTTCCGAAGATGCGGAGAACCGCGCTTGGTTGTTGGAGTGCTTTTTGCTTCGTGCTTGCCGGATTGATCCACAGCCGGATCAACACCGGTGAAACCCACGATAGAACTGCGGCGGGGAAAACGGCGTACATCGCCAATCTCAGCCATAAGCTGCGCGGCAGTGATTTCGCCAACGCCGTACATGGCATGCACTGTATCGTACTCTGGCAGTTGCCGCGCAAGGCGTGCCATCTCGGCGCGCAAAGCGGCCAGCGTTATCTTGCCTGCAAGCAACTGCTGGGCAGCAGTCGTAATCAGCAGCTTTGTGTTGTCGTTCTTCGGCAGCGTGGTGAAATGGCCGCAGCTTCCGGCATAGACATCCAGCGCTTTTTCTGCACTGAAATGGTAGCCCTTGCGCTTGCACCACTTCTGGTAACGCTCGGTGAATGCCTTTTCGCTGGCGCGGCAGATGCAGTCGCAGTGCCAAAAGGTCATGACAAAGTCCACCCATTTCTGGTGACCGTCCGCACGCTCCGGGCTGGAGAACAGTTCGTTCACGCCGGGAAAGGTCTTGTCGGTCAGCGAAATGAGATTGTTTTGCAGCGATACCACCGTTTTCATGTAGAGGTTGTACTGGCGGCTGCACAGCTTCAGTTGTTGTCTTACCGTGTCCATGGGAGTATATTCCCGCAGATCTACCCAATTGTCAAGGCCATACTTGGCGATTTTCATGGCGTCCGCCTTGTCGGTCTTGACCTTGCGGATTGAGCCGCCCCCGCTCTGCTTGATGAACAGCGGATTCAGGACACAGACATAGATGCCGTATTCGTGCAGCGCCGCCGCTACCGGCTCATGGTAGCGACCGGTGGCCTCCATGATGACGCGGGTATCTTCCCCCAGCGCGATGATGGCGTAGGCCATCTGCTCCAGACCGACCTCGGTGTGGAGAAATTCCTGTGGCAGTAACGCGACTTCACCCATTGGCCGCAGGGCAGCCACCATGCTTTTCCCTTTGGAAACATCAATCCCTACTGCGTTCATTTTGTTCCTCCTTTGATTGATCTAGCTTTCCGCCCTTTCCTCATTGCCTGTTCAATCTCCTGGGTGACACGAGCGCACATGGTGGCTCTACCTGCGCAAATCGAATGCTGCGAACGAGAGAGGCGGCTGACGGACTCATTTACGGGCGTGTTGGCCCAAGGTGAGCTATGTCAGGCCATTTACTCTCCCATTCTAACAGCTTCGGCTTTGAGATGGGAAAAGACGCGGCTGGCTGCCGCGCCTTAAACCGTAATTATTATTGTAGGAGATGAGATTTGTCAAGGATACTTTAACCCTAAAGGAATTTACTTCTTTTGATAGAGATGCTATAATCATATAGGGTGAGGTTACAGACTGATATGTGAAAAACGTTTTGACGCGATGAATCAACAGCAGTATTGTGGTGTCGAAGGAAAAAGAGCATCGCCTTTTCCCATTGACTTTCTTCCGCTTCTGTGATACTTGTTTGTCGCGGGAGGTGAGAATCATGTACGACACCCTGCGGGAGCTGCATCGCAAATTCTGGAAAGAACTGCCCGTGCCGGAAGTGGAGCGGCAGTACGACGAAGCCTTTCGGGAGCTGATGCGTCGGCTGGAAAAGCCGGAGCGCAAGCTGGTGCTGCGGCTTTTGGACACAAGGGGCCTGCTGACGGAGAATGCTGCGTTCGACAGCTTTGCGTGTGGCTTTCGGCTGGCACTGGAACTGACAACAGAATCACAACAACACCAAAAAGAACGGTCAGAGGAAGCTCTGGCCGTTCTTTGCGCAACGGAGGAGGGACAAAATGAAAACTAAAATCACATTACTGGCAATCGGCGTGGCGTTGCTGCTCACAGCCTGCGGACAGGTACAGAGCAACCCAATAAAAGCGACACTGCCGCCAACACCGACGGTGCAGAAAGAAGTACAACAGCCCCAAGCAACATCTGAACCGACAACGACAGCGCAGGAACCGGACACAGTACCGATCACAGCACAGGAGCAACCACAAAAAGAGAATACTCATCAGGAGGAAAGCACTCCGCAAACCGCCGCTACCCATGAACCCGTCGCGGAACCTACCCATTCAGAGGACATCCCCTCCGAGACCGTCCACGCAAAAACAGGATATGTTGAGCCAGAGCCTACACAAGAACCTGAACCGATACCTACGCTGTCTGCACCTGCAGATCGTCAAGCGGCCATCGATGCCGTCAACGCCTACGCGGTCGCGCAGTACGGTGTCACCACGGATACAGGTCTGACACTTGACAACAGTGCCTACCGATTCCCAGCGGCAGTGCCGATGGACTCGTCGCAGGAAACAGTGGAATCCAAGGCGCGAGACAGGTGGACTTCACATTCCGGCAGCTTATGATGCAGCCGGGCGTGGACAGCCTTACGGATGCGGACTTCCGCAGCAATATCTGCATCGTGGAGGATGGCAGCAGCCTGCTGATCTACGTTCTCTGCGACGGTTAAGCGGCGCAAAACCTGCGTCGGTGTAAGCAAAGAATAGGAAAATAGTCTCTGCTCGATTTGAGCAGAGACTATTTTCCTAAATCGGTCAAATCTGCTTCAATTTCTCCAGATACTCGGCATCGCTCATTCCGCCTGCTAAGAACGCCGCCTTCACATCCTGAATATACGCCACTTTATGGTTCCATTCCTCTGCTTTGAGCTTTCCCCGATACTTCCATGTTTTCAGCCGGTTATATACCTTGGTGTATTCACGGTAGGCAAATTCCTTGCCGTTCTTTTCCTTCTCCTTGCGGTGAGCGCCGACCTGTCGGCAGGTGCGTGTCTCCTCTCCCGGCGCTACCCGTTGGCAGTATACTGTGTCGTATGCCCCTGTCAGCAAAAACCACCTGTCGCAGTTGTGACATAGTCGCGGGACGTTCCCCACCGCCATGCCACGGTACAGATCCATGTACAGAAAGCTGACCAAGTCCTCGAAGGTCATTTTTTCTGCGATGAACGGCAGCCCCGTTTTCTGGTTTCGCTCCACCACGAAAGAAATGTTCACCGGAAAATTGTCCTTGTGTTCGTCTATGTACGCAAGATCCTCTGCGTCCTCTGTCTGCGAATAGATCTCCCGGAAGGACTCCATACTCTCCTCAAATGCTGCCGCATAGGCCTCCGGTCTGCGGGAAGGCAGCTCCTCAAAAAAGTCGGTCAACATGTCGTCCGCGTCATACTGGAACCGCTTGAGGTCATCGGCCATGCAGCTATATCGCCCCTGCCAGCGCCGCAACAGTTCATTCTCCCGCGTCCCGACTGTGAGCATACGGTCATGCTTCGCCGCATCCTCACGCAAGTTGTGGATCATGGAGCTGACAGCGCTGCGTTTTCCATGCCAGTACGGGATTTTGTTATACAGCGGGAGCTGCTTGATAAGCGCCCACGCCCTGTCCAATTCCTGAACCGCCATACCTGCACTGGACGCTGTCCGTGCGTTCAGAAATACATTGAATTCCTCGTTGGCCACTTGGGTCAAGTCTTTTAATTCTGCGAGAAGCGCATCGTCTATCTCCAGGGCTTCGGCGGCAAAATATCCCAACGGATATTCCTTGCCCGCCACGATGCAGCTTTTCTTTCCGAACAACACTTCAAACCACCCAAAGAGACTGTCGTTCTGATAGCTCATGTCTCACCCTCCGTTTCCGATGGAGTTTGTGTTGTGTACCCAACAACCGCCAGAGCTATTGCGCCTGATTTTCGGCTGTGCTATGCTCACATTGTATCTGATGGATGGCCGCAAGTCAATCAGATACGATTGCGGTAATTCAAAAAGAAAAGGTAACGCAAACATGAAACAATCGAAATACACCACCTACGACGAGCTGCCGTTATTCCTCAACGCGGAAATGGTGGCAAAGGTGCTGGGCATTTCTATCTCCAGCACTTATGAGCTGATGCACGAAGCGAGCTTCCCCACGCTGCGTGTGGGCAGCCGCATCGTTGTCCCGAAAGAAAAATTCTGCCAGTGGGTAGAGTCGCAGACAGGCGGTGCGAGATGACCCGCACCCTGCCGTGGCAGACGCCCGCCCGAAACTACTACCCCCTGCCGAAAGTCATCTGTCAACTTGGCCTGTCTCCCGGTGAGATCGCCGTGTACTCGTTCCTGCTGTTCTGTGAGGATCGTAAGACCTACCAGTGCTATCCCAGCTACCGCACTATCGGTGATGCGGTGGGCATGAGCCGCAACACGGTGTGCAAATATGTGCGGTCGCTGGAGGAGAAAGGTCTCATTCGCACAGAGCGTACCACCGTCACATTGAAAGACGGACGCAAGCGGAACGGTTCCCTGCTCTACACAATCCTGCCATGGAGACAGGCCGTGGAGCAGTTCCATCAGCACCAGTTGGCCATGGCCGAAGCGTCTGCCGAACGTTACCGTGCACAGCAGAAGCTGGCAGCACAGGCGACAGAACTCCCGTGTTCGCCCCTGTGAGCCGCTGTGTGGCCTCCTTCGGGGGAGGGCAGCATCCCTGCCCCGGAGGGGGATTTCGAGCTGCTTTCGGGCGGATTTTCGGGGACGTCCTCGGCTCTGCGGAGGACGAAAGAAAAAGCAGGATAAAGGGTTGGCGTCGGAACCGACGCTCTGCCCAGTCACTTCTGCCCGCAGTGCGGGCAGTTTACGGGGGTTTTCAGCGGAGTCGAAACTGGCACCTGTTGGTCAAGGGTTTACGGAAGCTGGCGTCATAGTCCCCGCAACGGCAGATTTGACGGGACTTTCGGCGTGCCTTACGACGATTTGGAGGAATTATGAGTGAAAACAAAGATAGATTGAATTTTCGGATGAAGCCGGAAACGGCGGAAAAGCTGGAGCACTGGTACAAAGCCAACCACTGCCGCAGCCGCAACGAGTTCGTGGAAAAAGCTGTGAACTTCTACGCGGACTCCCTGGCGGCGGAGAACAGCACCACGCTGCCGCTGGCGATACAGACCGCCATTGATGGGCGGTTGAAGATGTTGGAGGATCGCGTGGCGTCCATCCTCTATAAGCAAACTGTTGAGATGGACATGGCCATTTCCATTCTGCTGCAAAGCGTCAACGTGGATGAATCTGTGTTGCGTCAGGAACGGGCCAAGAGCGTCGCGGCGGTCAAGCACACCAATGGCCGTCTGCGCATGGAGCAAAAGCTCCGCGAGTTGGAGAACGAGGAATGGCAAGACTGATCGTCAAGAGCCCCTACATCAAGTGTGGTGGCGGACAGAATGCCAGCGGCTATCTGCAATACATTGCCACCCGTGAGCGTGTGGAGATCGTGCCGGATGAACGTCCACCCACGCGCAAGCAGGAACAGCTTATTCAGAAATTGGTGAAGGACTTCCCTGATGCAGAAGAGCTGCTGGAGTACGATGACTACAAAAACACACCTACCAAAGCCAACGCCTCGTCCTTCATTACGCTGGCACTGGAGCAGAACTGGAACCGTGTGCAGTCCACCGAGGGCTACGCCAAGTACATCGCCACCCGCCCCAGAGCGGAACGGTTGGGCAGCCACGGCCTGTTCGGCAACGCGGATCATGTGTCGCTGGACGCGGCCATGGATGAGCTGGAGCACTACACCGGCAATGTGTGGACGCACATCATTTCTCTGAAACGGGAGGATGCCGCACGGCTTGGATATGACAACGCAGCGGCGTGGCGCACATTGCTGCGAACGCACCGCAACGACATTGCCGCTGCTATGAACATCAAGCTGGAGGACTTCCGCTGGTACGCTGCCTTTCATGACGAGGGTAATCATCCTCACGTTCACATGATGGCGTGGTCAGCAACGCCGGGGCAGGCGTATCTGGGCAGAAACGGTATCAAAAAGATCAAGTCCACACTGACGAACCAGATATTTCAGCAGGAGCTGCTGCATCTCTACGAGGAGAAAAGTACTTCCCGTGACGAGCTGGTGCGCCAGACCCGGCAGGCCATGCTGAAGCTGGCACAGCGTATGCGGGATGGTCTCTGCATCTGCCCGACTGCGGAGAAAAAACTCTGGGAGCTGTCACAGAAGCTAGACGATGTGCAGGGTAAGAAAGTCTATGGCTATCTGTCAAAGACACTGAAGCAGTTGGTGGACGAAGTGGTGGACGCCATGGAGAAGCTGCCCTCGGTCAACGAGTGTTACCAGAAGTGGTGGGAACTTCAATGCCAGCTCAACGATTACTATTCTGAACAGCAGCGGCAGCGTCCGCCGCTGTCACAGCAGAAGGAGTTTCGTCAAATCAAAAACGCAGTTATTCGGGAGGCGGAGCATATCCGCCAAGGCCGTATGTCATTCGAGGACGCAGCCTTGGCACAGGAGGATGAACAGATAGATGACCGTAGTATGTCCTACGACTGCTGGGAACTGCGGAAAATTATTGCCGACGAAAACATACCACTGGGAGAACGGGACAGTGCTGTTGCGGAGCTGGAGCAGATAGCCCGCCAAGGCGATCCTCACGCGCAATACCTCATGGGACTGCTGTACCGTGATAGTGGTCTGCTGGTGCCGGATGCAGAACAAGCAAGACGCTGGCTGGAGCTGTCAGCGCGGGAACTGCCAGACGCACAATATGCCTTGGGAAAGTTGTACCTTTCGGATGATCCGGATATCCATGATCCCGCAAAAGGTCTCTACTGGCTGCAACAGGCAGCGGACAGCAGACACGAGTACGCCGCCTACCGCTTGGGTAAGGAATATCTGTCCGGAGAGAATGTCTCCAAAGATACCGCAAAAGCGGCAGCGTACTTACAGCAGGCAGCAGAACAGGCCAATCCCTACGCGCAATATCTGCTGGGGATGCTCTGTCTCATGGGTGAGGGCGTTCCGAAGGACAAAGGTGAAGCCCAATACTGGTTTTCTGTGGCGGAGAAGAACGGCCACGCCTATGCCGGATATTTTCTCGACCGCATGGAGCGGCAGGAGGACTTGCCGCCGCCCAACATTCTGCTGTCTGCCACACGTCTACTGCACCACATGGGCAACATCTTCCGGGACAACGCACCGCAGCCCACAGCGCCCACAGGCGTTCAGATCGACCACAAGCGCCTACAGCGCTTGCGGGAAAAGAAGATGGCCATGGGCCACAAGTGGAACGACCACGAAGATGAGCAGAACCGTGGCATGGGCGGAATGGGCTTATAAGCGGCACAAAATCTGCGTCACAGTAACCAAAGAAAAAGCAAAATCTTTTCCTAGCTATTCTGCCAGCTTTGTGGTATGTATGTTGGCTAACAAAAAGCAAAGGAGTTGATTCAATGGCCAAGAAACGCGCCAACGGCGAGGGCAACATCCGCAAACGCAGCGACGGTCGCTGGGAGGGCCGTTACACCGCAGGCTACAACTCGGAAACCGGCAAGCGCATCATCAAGAACGTCCTCGGCAAAACACAGGCGGAGTGCAAGGCGAAACTTACTGCCGCGATGGAAGCCACCAAGGGTGTCGACGTCAGCCGCGCCGACGAGTATACTGTGGCCACATGGCTGCGGAACTGGTACGACATCTACGCCAAGCCCAACGTGCGGGTCGCCACGGCGGATCGCTACCACCTGATGATCGAACAGTACACCATCCCCCGCATCGGCAACATCAAGCTCACGAAGCTGGCTGCACACGACCTGCAAAAGCTCTATAAGGAGTTGATGGAAAGTGGCCGCACCAACCGCAAAAGCGGTCACGGCAATCCGGGTCTCAGCAGCACCACCGTCCGCAGCCTGCACCTAATGCTGCACAACGCACTGAACCGCGCCGTGAAAGAACGTCTGATCCTCCGCAACCCCACCGAGGACTGCATCGCACCGAAGGTGCAGAAATTCGAGATGCAAATCCTCCAGCCGGAGCATATCAAAACCTACCTCGACGCCGCAGATAAAAGGGGACTGCTGCCCATGTTCTATTTGGAACTGATCAGCGGCCTGCGCAAGGGCGAGTTGACAGCACTTCTGTGGAGCGACCTCGATATTACGGGCAAGACCATCTCAGTCAGCAAGCAGTATGTCAAGAACCCCAACGGAGAATTGACCCTCTCACGTCCCAAGACGGAAACATCGGTCAGAAAGGTCAGCATCCCCCAAGAAGCGGTTGACCTGCTGATCGCCGAACACAAAAAGCACCCCAATAATCCGTACATGTTCCCTTCACCCATCACGGGAGAGATGTACTACCCCGACTCTATCGTGAACCTGCATAAGAAAATTCTGAAGGACGCGGGCCTGCCGCACATACGCTTTCACGATCTCAGACACACATTCGCTACGCTGGCCTTGCAGAATGGCGTAGACGTGAAAACCGTCAGCAGTATGCTGGGCCACTACGACGCGGGCTTTACTCTGCGCACCTACACCCACGCCACCCGGCAGAAGCAGGACGAAGCCGCCCAGACCATGGGGTCCCGTCAAGATTTATGCGCAAAATTGTTTGCAGGCT
>UMGV01076577.1_pt1 | contig 20173 bp, 18 predicted proteins | sample 1965361 | NCBI WGS metagenome assembly UMGV01 (sample SAMEA4836081, study PRJEB28245) | human gut metagenome | biome: gut microbiome; material: fecal sample | place: Denmark | collected 2008
ACATATTATCTACTTTTGAGATTAAGAATTTTATTTATTGGTCGGGTAAAGTGGGCACCCAGTCTTTTTGTTTCCCCATGAGAGTAATGTATTTGTAGGGTTGGGTAGCGTGATTACTCTCTCTGCTTTCGACATTGGCGAAAGCAGAGAGGCTCAGTATGGTCATGAGCCCCAACAGCATTATGACAATCTGGTGGCGCATGGACTGGGGTTAAGATGTTTACATTGCAAATATAATAATAATGTACACACGCGCAAAGGAAATCGGGGGAAAAGTGATGGCTGGGGGCGAAAATAATATGCTGAAGCCTGCCGCGTCCCGATGTAATCAAGCAAGAGCAAAAACCAAGCAAGCCCTAATGACCGATTTGGCTTTGACAGACGGAGTAACAAAAAAAGTGGCAGCCGGAATGGGCTGCCACTTGCGTTATATGTACTCAGGAGATGTCTGCTTACAGATTGGCCAACTCGATAACCTTGTCTACAGCGGCAGAGATACCGTCGAGGTTCTTGCCACCAGCCTGGGCGTAGTGGGGCTGACCACCACCACCACCCTGGATGAGGCGGGCGGCTTCGCGTACCATCTTGCCGGCGTTGAGGTCATGGCTGCTCACCATGTCGTCGCTCAGCATCACAGAGAGCATAGGCTTCTCATTGGCGGTAGAGCCGATGACGCAGAGCAGATTTTCGGGCAGAGCCTCGCGGATCTTGAACACCAGATCCTTAGCTGCCGATGGCTCGAAGGGGATGACCGCCTTGATGACGTTGACGCCATTGACGACGCTGGCCTTCTCTACCAGAGTCTTCGCCATGCGCTCTACAGCCTGGGCACGGAATGCCTCAATGTCCTTCTTCATGGCGTCGTGCTCCTCGATATACTTGGCGATGACGCCCTGCAGGTCTTTGGCGTTGTTGAAGAGAGCCTTAATCTGGCGCATGCTGTCTTCGAGAGCGTAGTAAGCCTCTTCACAAGTCTTGCCAGTAAGTGCCTCGATACGGCGGATGCCGGCGGCTACCGAGCTTTCGCTGACGATCTTGAACATACCGATGCGGCCGGTGCTCTGGGCGTGGATACCACCACAGAACTCGCATGAGGGGCCGAAGCGGACCACGCGCACGCGGTCGCCATACTTCTCGCCGAAGAGGGCGATGGCTCCCAGTTCCTTGGCTTCCTCCATGGGGGTGTCGCGATGCTCGTCGAGAGGGATGTCCTGGCGTATCATGTCGTTGACAAGACGCTCAACCTGACGCAGTTCGTCATCAGTAACCTTCTGGAAGTGAGAGAAGTCGAAACGCAGCGTATTGGCACTGACATACGAGCCCTTCTGCTCTACGTGGTCGCCCAGTACCTGCTTGAGCGCATAGTCGAGCAGGTGGGTAGCGGTATGGTTGGCAGCACTGCCGGCACGTTTGTCGGTGTCGACACATGCCATAAACTGTGCGTTGATATTCTTGGGGAGAGCCTTGACGATGTGGATAGACTGGTTGTTCTCGCGCTTGGTGTCGATTACCTCTACAGTCTCGTCCTCGCTTACCAGCACGCCGGTGTCGCCCACCTGGCCACCCATCTCACCATAGAAGGGAGTATAGTCGAGCACCAGCTCGTAGAAGGTGTTCTTCTTCTGAGTCACCTTGCGGTAGCGCAGGATGTGACATTCGTATTCGGTGTAGTCGTAACCCACAAACTGCTGGTTGCCTTCGGCCACGTCGACCCAGTCGCCATTTTCTACGGCAGCGGCATTGCGGGCGCGCTCTTTCTGCTCCTGCATCTCGGCGTCAAACTGCTCTTCGTCGACGGTGAAACCGTGTTCACGACAGATGAGCTGGGTGAGGTCGAGGGGGAACCCATAGGTGTCGAAGAGTCGGAATGCCTGAACGCCGTCAAGCTGGTTCTTGCCCTCGGCCTTGAGCTGGTCCATGGCGGTCTGCAGCATATTGATACCTTTCTCGAGCGTGCGGAGGAACGAGTCTTCCTCTTCCTTCATCACGCGGGCGATGAGCTCGCGCTGTGCGGGCAGCTCGGGGAAGGCGTCGCCCATCTCCTGGATGAGCACGGGCAGCAGACGGTAGATGAATGCCTCTTTCTGTCCGAGGAAGGTATAGGCATAGCGGATGGCACGGCGCAGGATGCGGCGGATGACGTAGCCAGCCTTGGCATTGGACGGCAGCTGACCGTCGGCGATAGAGAAGGCCACGGCACGCAGGTGGTCGGCCACTACGCGCATAGCCACGTCGGTCTCTTCGCTCTCACCATACTTCTTGCCGGTGATGCGCTCTTCCTCCTTGATGATGGGCTGGAAGATGTCGGTATCGTAGTTGGAGTGCTTGCCCTGCATCATGCGCACCAGACGCTCGAAGCCCATACCGGTATCGATGACGTTCATAGCCAGCGGCTCAAGCGAACCGTCGGCCTTGCGGTTGAACTGCATGAACACGATGTTCCATATCTCGATGACCTGTGGGTCGTCCTTGTTGACAAGGTCTCGGCCGGGCACGTCGCCACGCTGGTCCAGGGGGCGAGAGTCTACGTGAATCTCGCTACAGGGGCCGCAGGGGCCGGTATCGCCCATCTCCCAGAAGTTGTCGTGCTTGTTGCCGTTGATGATGTGGTCGGCGGGCACGTGCTTGAGCCAGTAACGGGCAGCCTCTTCGTCGCGGGGGATATTCTCTTCGGGTGAGCCCTCGAAGACGGTGACATAGAGGTCGTTGGGGTCGAGATGCAGCACGTCGACGAGATACTCCCACGCATAGTCGATGGCCCCTTCCTTGAAGTAGTCGCCGAAGCTCCAGTTGCCCAGCATCTCAAACATGGTGTGGTGGTAGGTGTCGTGGCCAACCTCCTCGAGGTCGTTGTGCTTGCCGCTTACGCGCAGACACTTCTGCGTGTCGGCCCGACGGCGTGGCTCGGGGTCCTTGGTACCCAGTATGATATCTTTCCACTGGTTCATACCGGCATTGGTAAACATCAGCGTAGGGTCGTCCTTGATTACCATCGGGGCCGACGGAACGATAACGTGTCCTTTAGACTCGAAGAATTTTTTGTACGAGTCGCGGATTTCTTTAGCTGTCATCATCTTTATTTTGCTTTTTATTATGCTTAATATTCAACATTTTATGAAAACACTTGCAAAGTTACCAAGTTTTGAGTATTTTTGCAAGAAATTGGAATAAAAAGCTACAAGTAAGATGCTTAAAAAGGACAAGGAACTGAAATTGTACTACTCCATCAAGGAAGTGGCCCAGCAGTTGGGGGTCAACGAGAGCACGCTGAGATACTGGGAGAAGGAGTTCCCACAGCTCAAGCCGAAGACCCAGGCGCTCAACAAGGTGCGCCAGTATACCGCCGAGGATATGGAGTTGCTCAAGACGATATACAATCTGGTCAAGGTGCGTGGCTTCAAGCTCGCCGCCGCCCGCAAGATGCTCAACGAAAACCGCCGGGGCGCCGACCGCAGCAGCGAGGTGCTCGAGACGCTCATCTCCGTGCGCTCGCAGTTGCAGGAGCTGAAGCGCCAGCTCGGAGGAATGGTCTGAGCGGCGAGAGAGGGTACACCTTATTATATTATAATGACACAGCCGCCCATAACGGGCGCACAGATATAGCCAGGGCTGGACGCTACCACCGTGTAGGGTCCAGCCTTGGTCGTAGATGGGGGCAACTCTGAACCGAAGGTCACCGGCGCGGAGCGGAAAGGTAACGGAGTTGCGATTAGCCGTAGGCGTTACCTGCAGCAGGACATAATATATAGGATGATATAAATACAAAAAGCCATGGCGGATGTTGTCGGCTTCGCCTTTTTGTTGACGGCGGTGACGCCAGTTGGAAAACGAGTTTTCCTCCTTGTCATCACCACCATCCCCAACGCCATGCGCCGCATGGCGACAACAGCCGGCATGGTAAAAAAAGCGGCCGTTGGCCGTTCAAAAAGTCCGCCGTTGGCGGTAAAAAAACAACTGCTTGTGTGGTTCTTCGAAGAGAGCAATGAAGAAGAGGTGTTATATATCGACAAGAAATAAGCTAATCACTTTTTCTACCGGCGCAAGCCGGACTTTTTTTACCGCCAACGGCGGACTTTTTGTATCTTCTTATGCGAGTATATCCAGAGAATATCGAAGCGCACGAGACACACATGACGCCTACGGCTAAGCGCAACTCCTACAGAGTAGCTATAATAGTGGTGTCAGCTACCCAGGGTAGCGTGCTTCGCCCGCAACCCTGGGCTGGGGAATCGCAACTCCATTACCTTTCCGCTCCGCGCCGGTGACCTTCGGTTCAGAGTTGCCGCTGCTTGGGAACTTGCTGCTATGTGGTTTGTTAGGATTAAGATGGTCGGTTATGGGCAATCAGAGTATCAGACCTGTGGCTTAACCCAACCCAAATCCACTCTTCTAAAGTAAAATCCATGCAAGCCCTAATGACCGATTTGGGATAAAGCACAGCATTTCAAATACCCTTATAAGTCATGATGTTTCAGCATTTTGTCTTTTTTTTCGTCACAGAATGAATTTTTCTGCTTTTTTTTTGTGGTTTCTCTTATTATTCATATCTTTACAGCCGTAAAAGCCTACAAACGCTATTAGTATAACCATAGTTCTCTAACACATCACGATATACCAGACCACGCTGCCCAAAGGAGGAAGCCAAACACCTGAAACGTTGGACTAAACTCAAAATGACATCATTATGACAAAGAAAGCAAAAATCTATCTGCTTCTGCCCTTGTTGGCCTTCTTGGCATCGTGCAGCAGCACCTGTTCGTGATAGACGGCTGCAAGTATCCTTGTAGAGTATGAGAAAGCAGGGACTTACAAACGAGATTATGCTTACCAGGGCAATTTCGGATGAAATCCAAGTTTCTATCCATTAGGTTCGGATGCCGATGATACCAATTATGTGATAGGTAATATTCTTGGATATAACACTAACAGGAGATACTTCAAATTAGAGAAATAATATTAACTGACAAATATCAAGCGATTATGAAAAAGATGATTTCTATGTTTGCCATTTCGGCGCTATTGGTGTCGATGGCAAGTTGCACCGACGACAACGGAAACGGCGGTGGAAATGATGTGGATCTGAAGCCCATACCGCTGGCATACAGCCAGGTGCAGCAGACCGAGTTTGCACAGCAGAGCAACAAGTTTGCCAACAAGTTGATGGCCTTGCTCTCGGCCGACCCAGAGAAGCAGGGTGAGAACGTGTGCGTGGCTCCCATGAGCATGCAGTATGTGCTCTCGATGCTGGCCAATGGCGTTGACGATGGTGTGGCGAAAGAGATAGTGGAAGCCTTGGGGTATGACGATATAGAGAGTCTGAACCAGGAGAATCTGGCTATGCTCAACAAGTTGGGCGAAGATGACCAATATGTAAAGATAGGCCTAAACAACAGCGCCTGGTTGGACAAGAAATATACCTATCGGTCTGGGTTTAAGAGCACGATGGATCAGTATTACAAGGCAAACCTGAGCGTGGTGGATATTCGCAACAATCCCAAAGCAATGCAGCAACGGGTTGACGCATGGGCTAAGGAAAGCACCAAAGGACTTATCACCAGTTTCCCTTTGAGTATAGACAATCTAACAGAATTCATTGTAGTAAATGCAAACTATTTTGACGGTAAATGGTCCAATCCTTTCAATGCCGCCGAATCCAAAGCCCTTCCATTCTATGGCCTTGATGGCAACCAACGCAACGTGATGACCATGTGCAACACGGAAGAGGTGAACCACTATCAAGACGACTCGCTGCAGATGGTGGAAATGCCTTACGGACAGGGCTATTACAGCATGATGGTGGTGATGCCCAAGAAGTCGGAATACCTGAACGATATTATTGAGAAAGCCGACTGGTGGGGATGGCACAACCAGATGACCAAGGGCATGGCTAACATTCGGCTTCCACGCTTCTCGGCAGAGGCCAGTTGGAAGAACATTATGCGCGCGATGGAATCTTTGGGTATGCCCTCACTTGACTGGGCTGGAATTCCTAAAATTATTAATGAATATAATAATACCGTAATTACCCTCATCGCCCACAAGGTGGCCATCCATGTAAATGAGAATGGCACAAAGGCAGCAGGTGTGTCGGCAGGGGTTGGCATCGACGGCGCTATGACTCCTATGCCCAATCTCTCCTTCGACCACCCCTTCATCTACGCCGTCCGCGAGAACACCACGGGTGCCATCCTCTTTATGGGTAAGGTGGTAAAACTGTAAAAGGTAATAGACAATGAGATAAGACGGCATGGCTGCCGCAGCCCCGTCTGCACAGTACTCGCCCCCATAGGTCAGCCCTACGGCTCCGCCTATGGGGGCTTGCCGAATAGCAAGGTAAGACCCGATGGCGAGTCTTACCTTGCTATATCCTGTGTGCGTGTCTGTGGCTGGCGTGGCGGCAGTCTCAGTTGATGCGCATCACCTCCTGTATACCATCCACTTTCTTGAGCCGGTCCATGATGGGTTTGACATCACTACGGTCGTGGACGCGAAGCTCTATCGAACCGTCGAAGATGCCCTCGTCGGCGGTGACAGTGAAGCGGTGGATGTTGATGTCGAGCTCGTCGGTGATGACCTTGGCCACATCGAAGTTCATACCCTTGCGGTCTATGCCCTTGATTTCGACGGTCGCGGCCAGTACTATCTTGCCTTCTGTTTTCAGGAAGGACTGGGGGTAGACCAGAGCGACGACGAGGCTGCCCACTGGTATCGGCTCGCTGCCGAACAGGGCGAGAGCGCTGCTCAGTGCAATCTGGGCATCTGCTATGATAGACATTGCAATAATGGTCATGGATAGTCGTGTCTGTGATGATGGTTGCTGGCTCGTAACGTAAGGTACGAGGACACGTAACGTAAGGCACGAGCCTACGTTTCATACGACACGAGCCCACGTACCTTATCTTACGAGCCGCCCGCTGTGGTCAGTGCGAGCGTGAATGGGCTCTGCGCGGCTGTGGCGATAATGACTGGCGTGCAGGCGGCAATGCCCGTCTGCTGGGAGGGCAACAAAAAAAGGTAAGACCCGATGTGGAGTCTTACCTTGCTATATCCTGTGCGTGCGCCTGTGGCAGGCATGGCGGCAGTATCAGTTGATGCGCATCACCTCCTGTATGCCGTCGACTTTCTTGAGCCGGTCCATGATGAGTTTGACATCACTACGGTCGTGGACGCGAAGCTCTATCGAGCCGTCGAAGATGCCCTCGTCGGCGGTGACGGTGACGCGGTGGATGTTGATGTCGAGCTCGTCGGTGATGACCTTGGCCACATCGAATATCATACCCTTGCGGTCGATACCCTTGATTTCGACGGTCGCATCGAAGAACATTAGCCGGTGCATATCCCACTTGGCGTCGAGTATGCGGTTGCCGTAGCTCGTCTTGAGTCGGCTCGCCACGGGGCAGTTGCGCTTGTGTATCTCGATATGGTTCTTGTTGTCGATGTACCCCAGGATGTCGTCGCCGGGAATGGGGTGACAGCAGTCGCGGAAGAAGTATTTGCCGATGTGCTCTTCGTTGATAATGCACGGCTTCTTCTTGTTGAACCCCTCCTTGACGGTGACGGGTTCCATAGTGTTGTCTTCATCCTTCTTCTTTTTCTTGTCGAGGCCGAGGAACGATACGTACTTGCGCCAGCTGGAGGTCGAGGTGCTCTTCTTGTCTTTCTCGTTGAGCTTGTCTATGTCTTTCTCGCCGAGCAGGATGGTGCGCTCGCCGATGGCGAGGAACAGGTCGTCGTGCTTCTGCATGTCGTGATACTCGCAGAGCTTGTCCAGATTGGAGGTGGTAAGCTCGAAGTCGTTCTTCTTCATCCAGTCGGTCAGAATCTGCTCTCCCTTCTTCTGGATTTCACGGTTTTCGCGGCGCAGGATGGCCTGTATCTTTGCCTTGGCTTTGGCCGACGAGCAGAAGTTAATCCACGAGGGCTGCACGTGCTGTGCCTTGGACGAGAGGATTTCTACCTGGTCGCCACTCTGCAGCTTGTGGCTCAGCGGCACCAGCTTGTGGTTGACTTTGGCGCCGATGCAGTGGCTGCCGAGGAAGGTATGGATTTGGAAGGCGAAGTCGAGGGCGGTGCTGCCGGCGGGCATGGTCTTGATTTCGCCCTTGGGGGTGAAGACGAAAATCTCAGAGGCAAAGAGGTTGAGCTTGATGGCGTCGAGGAAGTCCATGGCGTCGGGCTGTGGGTCGTCGAGTATCTCCTTGATGGTGCGCAGCCAGTTGTTGAGTTCCACCTCGTCCTCCTGGATATCTCCGTCCTGGCTGCCGTTGCCCTCCTTGTACTTCCAGTGGGCGGCAAATCCCTGTTCGGCTATCTCGTCCATGCGGTCGGAGCGTATCTGCACCTCTATCCATCGTCCCTGCTTGCTCATCAGCGTGACGTGCAGAGCCTGATAGCCATTGGCTTTGGGGTGGTTGAGCCAATCGCGCAGACGGTCGGGGTGAGACTTGTAGATGCGGCTTATGGCGACGTAAATCTTGAAACACTCGTTGATTTCCTCTTCCCTTACCTTGGGCGTGAAGATGATACGTACGGCAAGGAGGTCATAGATTTCTTCGAAGGTGACGTGCTTGGTCTGCATCTTGTTCCATATAGAGTATGGGCTCTTGACGCGGGCGATAATCTTGTATTTCACCCCAGCCGCATCGAGGGCTTGCCTGATGGGGGCGGTAAATTCTTCGAAGAGCTTGTCGCGCTCCTCCTTGGTGAAGTTGAGCTTGTTGGTGATGTTGGCGTACTCCTCGGGGTGCTCGAACTTGAAACTGAGGTTCTCGAGCTCGGTCTTGATTTTGTTCAGACCCAGGCGGTTGGCCAAGGGGGCGTAGATGTACAGGGTCTCGCCTGCTATCTTGTACTGCTTGTTGGCAGGCTGCGACTCGAGGGTTCGCATGTTGTGGAGTCGGTCGCAGATTTTGATGAGGATGACCCGTATGTCGTCGCTCATGGTGAGCAGCAGTTTCTTGAAGTTCTCTGCCTGTGCCGAGGCATGGTCGCCGAAGATGCCTCCACTGATTTTGGTTAGTCCGTCAACGATTTGCGCTATCTTGGCACCGAAGATGTTTTCGATGTCCTCGACGGTGTAGTCGGTGTCTTCGACCACGTCGTGGAGCAGGGCTGCGCTGATGCTGGTCGAGCCCAGTCCCATCTCCTCGCAGGCTATCTGCGCCACAGCGATGGGGTGCAGGATATAGGGCTCGCCCGACAGTCGCTTCACGCCCTTGTGGGCTTGGCGGGCGAAGTTGAAAGCCTTGTTGATAATATCTATTTTCTTGCGGTGGCGCGACGCGAGATACGTATCTTTGAGGTGCTGGAAGGCATCGTCTACCATCTGCTCTTCCAGTTCTTCTTTGGTCTTAGGCAACTGACTTTCCATATCCTTAGGGTTGTAGGGTTGATATACGAGGGTTTACTTGACTCTGATTTTCTTGCCAGCTCTGATGTTGGTTCCACTTATCTTGTTGAGCCTCTTGAGCTTGGCTACCGTGGTGTGGTTGCGGTGTGCGATTTCAGACAGCGTATCGCCGTTCTTGATGGTTACGCGTCTGCTGCCTCTGCCTCTTCTGCCTTTTCGTCGGCTCTTGCTTTTGCTCGACTTGGTGTAGGTGGGCACGTCGTCGTTGACCTTCACCTCCTCGCGCTTGGACAGCAGGTCCTGGGCGTTGTAGGCGAAAATGGAGTCTTGATTGTCGATGAACTGGGTGATTTGGGTCGATGGTAACCTCAACGTAGACAGCTTGGAGGTGCCGTTGACGATATCGCGGCGATACTGGGGGTTGAGCTCCTCTATCTGGCGCACGTCCATGTTGAGCACATGGGCTATCTGCTCAAAGTGTACGTCGCGGTCTATCATCACGGTGTCTGTCTTGGCGGGCAGGTCGGTCTCCATCGGACAGATATTGTGGTCGCAGTAATAAGTCATGATGTAGTTGGCGGCTATGAAAGCAGGTACATAGCCTCTCGTCTCCTGGGGGAGATAGGGATAAATTTCCCAATAATCTGCTTTTCCGTTGGCACGGTGAATGGCCTTGTTGATTTTTTCAGGTCCGGCGTTGTAGGCGGCAATCACCAGGTTCCAGTTGCCGAATATCTTGTACAGGTCGCTCAAATACCTTGCTGCGGCGTAGGATGCCTTGACGGGGTCGCGGCGCTCGTCGACCAGCGAGTTGACCTCCAGTCCGTAGTTCTTGCCTGTCTTGAGCATGAACTGCCACAGTCCTGTGGCGCCGACTCTCGATACGGCTTTGGGGTTAAGTGCCGACTCGATTACGGGCAGATATTTGAGTTCGAGGGGGAGTCCGTAGGTTTCCAACGCCTGTTCAAAAATGGGCATATAGAAATTCTGTGCGCCCAGCATATAGCTTACCGAACGTCGTAAGCGGCTGCTGTAGCGGTCAATGAATTTCTGGACGATGTCGTTGTAGGGCATTTCTATCACCGACGGGATGCGCTTGAGCCTCTCCATATACTCCTCCTTGGTGTATATGGGATTGACGTTGGGCACATTGCAGTCTGTCGCCGGCTTCATGTAAGTCTTGGTGTTATACAGATGCAGCAGGCTGTCAACCTCTGTGATCATGCCTTGCGGCAGTTCGATTACTTCTTCTTTTCCTTTGTCTGTTACCGTTATTTCAGTTTCCACGTTTTGGGCTTGGGTAGTATTCCATCCACACAGGGCCAAAACGGTCATAATCGCATATATTCTCTTCATTATATAATAAGATATCTTTTCTTGTTTGTCTTTTGTCTTCCCAGAGATAGTTCAGAATGTCAGCGAGCACTGCAGCCCCACTGCCGACGAGTTGAGCGGATTGTAGCTTGTCCATTCGCTGCGCTCCTTGATGACTGCGGGACTTACCTTCATACTCAGGTCTCTCGATATGTCAAACTCTGACAGCGACGCGTCAACGTAGGCGTCGACCACGGATATCAGATACACGCCAACCATGGCGAAGACACTCATGTCGCGCCACTTGCGGTATCTGTCCTTGCGGTTCTTGAACAGTTTCTGGTAATATTCTTTGTTGCTGTTATCTATTTGGTTGCCCAAATAAAGGAATTTGTTGTAGCTTTGGGTGTTGGGGTCGTTGTCCATCAAGTCCATGTAGGCCTGGGAATAATCCTTGTACATCATGTTATTCCAGCGCAGCGCGTAGGCACAGCCTACAAAACCACCGTAGATGATGGGCAGCTTCCAGTACTTGCGGTTGTATATCTGTCCGGCTCCGGGCAGCACCAGGGCAAGCCACATTGCGCGCTTGGTCTCTGGGCGCCACGTGCTCCAGTCTCTCTTCTTCTTCTGGGTCAGCGTGTCGGGAGTGAGGGTCAACGGCGTCTCTGCCTGCACAGTCTGCGCAGTGTCGGGCGTGGTGAGTCCTTTGGTAGAGATAACTGTCTCTGCGTCCTTGACAGCCTTGACCGTGTCCTTGATCGCCTCGGCTGTGCCCTTTACCACCTTGACCGTGTCCTTCTTCTGCGCTGCGGGAGTGGTGCCCCAGTCGGTCTTCCGGCTTTGGGCAGCGGTTGTCAGGGGCATAGTCATGGCCATGCAAACCACCAGTATTATGAGATATAACTTAGTGTATGACTTCACGTTGATTAGCCTTTGAGTTTGTCGAACATCAGCAGAATACGCTCCAGCTCGCTCTCGTTGGCAAAGGGGATGCTTATCTTGCCTTTGCCCTTACTGGTGCAGGTCATCTGGACCTTGGTGGCCAGTACGCCCGAAAGCTGCTTGGACAGCGTGCCCAACTTCTCGCTGAGCGGGTTCTTCTGTATGTTGCTCTGGTCATTGTCCATCTGCTCTTCGTTCTTGATGCGCTTCACCAGTTCTTCGACCTTGCGCACCGAGTAACCGTTCTTGATGATGTCCTTGAAGAGCTTAATCTGCTGGGTAGGCGACTCGAGCGACAGCAGAGCGCGGGCGTGGCCCATGTCGAGCTCTTTCTTCTGGAGCGACATCTGGACCTGAGCAGGCAGTTTGAGCAGACGCAGATAGTTGGTGATGGCAGTACGGCTCTTGCCCACGCGCTCGCTGATGCGTTCCTGAGTCATGCCGCTGCCTTCGAGCAGATGCTCGTAGGCCAAAGCGATTTCGATGGCGTTGAGGTCCTGGCGCTGCAGGTTCTCGACCAGAGCCAGCTCCATCACGTTCTCGTCGTTGACGGTACGGATGTAGGCGGGAATGGTTTCAAGCCCAGCCAGCTGGGAGGCACGCCAACGGCGCTCGCCAGCAATAATCTGATACCTGTCATCGGCCACCTGTCTCAGCGTGATAGGCTGGATGATGCCCAGTTCGCGTATGCTTGTAGCCAGTTCGTCGAGAGCTTCTTGGTCAAACTCGTGGCGTGGCTGGTTAGGGTTGGGTTCTATCTGGTTGAGGGCAATCTCGTTGATGGTCGACGACCCGCTCGTCCTTACGTCTTCGGTTGAGATGAGCGCATCGAGTCCGCGTCCCAGCGCGGTGCCTTTGCCCGATATGTTGAATTTCTTGTGTGGAGGCATAGTCTTACATGTTTTTGTCAATGATTTCCTTGGCCAGGTTCAGATGGTTCTTGGCACCAGCCGATTCGGCGTCGTAGAGGATAACGGGCAGTCCGTGGCTCGGGCTTTCGCTCAGCTTCACGTTGCGCTGGATGACAGTCTTGAAGACCAGCTCCTGGAAGTGGCGCTTCACTTCGTCGTATATCTGGTTGGCCAGACGCAGACGGCTGTCATACATCGTGAGCAGGAAGCCTTCTATCTCCAGTCTCGGGTTGAGCTTGCTCTTGATGATTTTGATGGTGTTGAGCAGCTTGCTGATACCCTCGAGCGCAAAGTATTCGCACTGTACGGGGATGATAACCGAGTCGGCGGCAGTGAGACAGTTGACGGTGATAAGTCCCAGCGAAGGCGCACAGTCTATCAGTATATAGTCGTACTCGTCGCGCATGGGTGCAAGGAGCTCTTTCATCATCTTCTCGCGGTTGTTCTTTATCTTGAGCATTTCCACCTCGGCACCTACCAGGTCGATATGGCTGGGTATGATGTCGAGACCGTCGATGTCGGTGGTGTAGATGGCCTCTTTGACATCGGTGTGGTCAATGATACACTCGTAGAGCGAGCAGTCCACCTCCTTGATGTCTACGCCCAATCCGCTCGAAGCGTTGGCCTGTGGGTCGGCATCTACCACCAGCACGGTTTTCTCTAAAGTTGCCAACGAGGCGGCCAAGTTTATCGTAGTAGTAGTTTTACCTACACCGCCTTTCTGGTTTGCCACAGCTATAATTTTTCCCATTTCCTATGTAATTCTATCGATTATTTAGACTGCAAAGATACATATTTTATATGATATAGTCGTATTCTTGGCCCTTTTTTCGTACTTTTGTAGCGAAAAAATAACGAAAAATAATGAGTATTAATAAACCACTGATATTGGTATCCAATGATGACGGCTTCGATGCCGTAGGTATTTGTTCGCTTGTCGAGATGATTGGCGATATGGGCGAGATTATCGTCTGCGCGCCCGACTCTGCCCGCTCGGGCTTTTCCCGCGCTTTCTCTGCCACTGTCCCCCTGCGCCTGACGCGCCGCCACAATATGGGCGAAGTCGAGGTATGGTCTACCAACGGCACCCCCGTCGACTGTGTCAAACTGGCTGTAGATGAGCTCTGTGGAGGACGCACTCCCGACCTTGTCATCGGCGGCATCAACCATGGAGACAACTCCACCGTCAACAACCACTATTCGGGCACCATGGGAGTGGCTGTCGAGGGCTGCATCAAGGGCATCCCCTCGGTGGCGTTCTCCAACTGCGACTACAACTCCCAGTCGTCGCAGACCCACCTCACCCACTATGTGCGCCGCGTGGTAGAGCGGGTGCTGGCCGAGGGACTGCCCAAGGGCGTCTGCCTCAACGTCAACTTCCCCGACCGCAAGACCTTTGAGGGCATCCGAGCCTGCCGCATGACCTTCGGCGAGTGGGTCAACGAGGTGGCTCCGCAGCGCCATCCTCTCGGCTATCCTTACTACTGGATGGTGGGCCATTACCGCAATGCCGAGCCCGATGCCCAGGACACCGACCAGTGGGCACTTGCCCACGGCTATGTGGCTGTTACCCCCACCACCATTGATGTTACTGCTTATCAGATGATAGATACTGTCAACAACTGGAATCTATGAAATACTATCTTATCGTAGGCGAAGCCAGCGGCGATTTGCATGCCAGCCATCTCATGCAGTCGCTCTGCAAGTACGACGCCGACGCCCAGTTCCGCTTCTTCGGCGGCGACCTGATGACGGCAGTCGGCGGCACCCGCGTGCGCCATTACCGCGAACTGGCCTACATGGGCTTCGTGCCCGTGCTGCTGCATCTGCCCACCATCTTCCGCAACATGGCCATGTGTAAGCGCGACATTGTGGAGTGGCAGCCCGATGTGGTCATCCTCGTCGATTATCCGGGCTTCAATCTCAATATCGCCCAGTATCTGCACAGCCATACCCGCATCCCCGTGTTCTACTACATCTCGCCCAAGATATGGGCGTGGAAGGAGTGGCGCATCCGCAACATCAAGCGCGATGTCTCCGAGCTCTTCTCCATCCTCCCCTTCGAGGTGCCGTTCTTCGAGGAGCGCCATCATTACCCCATCCACTATGTGGGCAACCCCACTGCCGATGAGGTGCGCAACTTCAGAGCATCCTACACCGAGTCGCGCCACGATTTCGGCACCCGTCACCAGCTCGACGACCGCCCTATCATAGCCCTGCTTGCCGGCAGCCGTCGACAGGAAATCAAGGACAATCTGCCTATGATGATTGCTGCCACCGAGCGGCTGCTCGAGCGGCGCGGACTTACCCGCCAGTACCAGATGGTGCTGGCAGGAGCACCCTCGATAGACGATGCCTACTATGCGCCCTTCATCGAGGGTCACGATGTGGCGATGGTGCGCAACGAGACCTACCCGCTGCTCTCCCATGCCGTGTCGGCGCTCGTCACCAGCGGCACCGCCACCCTCGAGACGGCACTCTTCGGCGTGCCCCAGGTAGTGTGCTACAAGACGCCGGTGCCACGGCTCATCCGCTTTGCGTTCAACCACATCATCCATGTGCGCTTCATCAGTCTGGTCAATCTCATCGCCGACAGCGAGGTGGTGCCCGAGCTGCTTGCCGACCGCTTTACCCTCGAAGGCATCGCATCCCATCTGGAGCGCATACTCCCTGGCGGAGCCGACCGCGCCACCATGCTCGAGGGCTATGCCGAGGTGCAGCGACGGTTGGGCGACGAGGTGGCACCCGACAATGCTGCCCGCATTATGATAGACAAGCTCAGCCAGCGATGACCCGCCCCTGGGCTCTGCTCCTATGGCTGCACCGCTGTTCCGTGCCCCTGTGGGCTGCCCGGGTGTCTCCATCGCAGTCTCGGTCATAGACATCCTTCTGCCGACCCTCTGGGTATAAACGCAAAACAATCTGCCAGCGCTCCAGTGGCTGGCAGATTGTTTTATTATTTTTGTTGTCGGGGGTCACGCCTCTTTCCGTCGTCACCCGGCGTGTGGTGCTGCTCCTGCAGCGTTCACACGATTGTGATGAAAACCGGTTCGCCGGCTTTGCGGCTGTCCAGTATCTTCATTATCTCTTCCATGGCTATGCGCGAGTTGAGCACCATGCCTTTCTTCCGGTTTTGTCCCACCAGTATGCACCCTTGCGTGTCTTTGGGCGTATTGCCAGAGTGTATGCGCACACCATCGAAACCTGGCACGCCGAGCAGCAGAGGCAGCCACTTCTTGAACTTAGGCGACTTGGTCACCACCAGGGCATACCGCCCTTCGGGTATGGCTGTTTTTCCCTTCTGCTTGCGACCGCCGTGGGCCAGGTCGCGCCACGTGGGTTCGAGCGTGTCGCAGATATACTCGTTGTCTATCTCCATCCTACCTATGGTGTAGTCCTTGCGTCGGGCTATTCGTGTAAGTTTAATTTCCATTGTTATCCTGTAGTTTGTCTGTTGTGTTTCAGTCAGTGTGTTTCTCAGTGTTTTTTCATGTAGAGTGCTATCAGTGATGCTGTCATCAGAGCCTGCAGCCACAGTTCTTCGTCTGCCAGTATGGTTTGGGCTGCCGTGCGGTGTCGTCGTTTCCATCTCTGCCATGTCGCAGCTATCGCTGTCCACAGCTTGTTTCTTTTTCTTTTGTTCTGTTTCATGTTACCTGCTAGTTTTGATTAGACGCTGCAAAGTTAAGCACTTCCAACTTTGCCATCAACGATATAGTGTACATGAAATATAACAGGTGTGTAACAGTGGTGACAGCCATGGCCATCGCCCTCGTGGCCTCTGCCTATCTGTATCTTTCTACCATCATCCCGATGGCTCTGCGGGTCTCCTCGTCGTCTATCAGCGCCCGGTTTATCGACGACCGCATGTCTCTTCCGTTCAGCGCCATGCGTCGTCCGTATTCGGCTTGCGACACCGCGTCGTCATAGATGCCCAAGTCTATGAGCCTGCCCATGACCTGGCAGACAAACCGGGCGTTGAACCGTGTGTCCTTGGCGCCGTTGAGGCGGGTGAGCCTTAGGGCATACTGCTCGATGATGTCGCTCCAGAGCGCATCGGCCCTCGACAGCCATCCCGGGGTGATATATGGGTTGGCGCGACTTATATATTCGATGGCGGCAAGTCTTATCTCTTCGTTGGCGCCGTCGGCGGCATCGGCATGGACGAGACGGTCCAGTAGCAGCTCGGCACTGACAAAACGGCGCAGTATGCGGCGGGGTATCTGCAGATAGTAGGCGCGCGACACAAAGTCGGCCACCGACAGCCGATACTCGTCGTGCAGCCCGTGGGGCATAGCCTTCAGCGCCTGCTCCATCTCGTGGCGGTCTATGCCACCTATGTGTCGCAGCGCGTCGGCCACGCCCGCACTCTGCGCCAGTCTGCGGGTGATGTGGTGGGCTATGTCTGCACACACCTCGTTGTTGCCCATCTCGGTTATGGCCACATCCATGCGTCGGCCATACTCTGCCAGCTGCTCGTCGCCACTCGCCAGCAGCCTGTCGGCTATGGTGCGCCGCGTCTGCGAAGCCTCGCCACTCAGGTCATAGCGCATCCCTTGCATATATCGCTCTATGTCTCTGCACAGATTGTCGCTCGCCGCCGTGTGGTGGCTCAGCTGTGCCAGCACATGGCGCTGGAGCATGTCCTGGCGCAGTTCGTCGTCGCCCAGTCGGGCTATGGGTATATGGCTCCAGGCTTCATCCCATTCGTCATATCGCCCGTCGCTCATCAGGGGTTCTATGTATATCTCCTTGTCCACCTCCATCTCGGCATGACACCGGCAGGAGTGGGCGTCGGCAGCAGTTATCACGCCGTAGAGCAGCCCATACTCCGTGGCGTCGAGATAGGCGGCTATGCGGTGGCAGTCGTCGTTGTTGACATATGCCACCACCTCGCTGTCTATGCAGGCAATGGCGGCCTCGGGGTTGCGGTGGTTTTCACGGTCGCGCATCAGCACCACCTCTTGGCCTATGGCCCGAGCCAGTCGCTCTTCGAGCTGTGTGCCACGCCATGCGTGATGTCTGAAACCTACGAGGGTGCAATGGATGGATATCATATCTGTCGCGTGTGGTTGTGGGTAATTGTTTTTATCTTACATGGTCTTGTCTCTTGGGGTGTCTTGCACTCCGTCGTTTATCGCCCTGCACATCATGTAGTATGCGTATATATACACCGATGTGCTGCTGACCTCAATGATGATGTTTACGCAGGTGATGGCTGTCTGTTGCGTGTTTCCTGCCAGATAGAATACTGCCGACGGGATGATGTTTGAGCCTGCCAGCCATACGAGGAAAACTATAACAAGGGCTATGCCCAGTTTGTGCATGTTGCCCTTATACTTGCTGTACAGATGGCAGCCTGCCATCAGCGATGCGATGACCGAGAGCAGTCCTATTGTGCCTTGTATCCAGGTAAGCACGGTCACCATCTGGGGTGTCTGTCCGTCTTCCGTCATTGTCACCAGATTGGACCTGAAGCATAGCCCCAGGATGAATGTGAGCATATAGCATATCGTCACCACTTTGCTGCAGTATCGTAGCAGTCTTGTGTCTGCAGGTAGTGCCAGACTGAACATTGCCCATAAGACAATAGGGGTAAGCTGCAGCAACAAGTGCTCTACGGTAAGCACCATGTGGCCCATGCTGATGGGCATGCCGAGTTCTCCGCAAACGGAGATGGCCAGCGAGAGAAAGGCGAAGATGCAATATGCATACATGGCATATTGTGCAGTGTGGTATATTATTATAGGTATACTTTTCCTTGTTCTTGTCATAAACCTAAGTTTGATGATTTATCTACGGCTTATCGTGAATGAATCTACTGCAAAGGTAGCAAAAAAAATCATCACCTTCTTCCTTCCGCACCTTTTTCTCTATAGCGGTCCTGCAGACACCGTCTGCACATCTGTCTCCACCTCTGTCGTCATTGCCAGCCAGTAGGGAAGTGCCGCCATGCCACTGGTTGCGCCAGTCAGCGCGTCGGGTCACGCTATCCATGCCCTTCAGTCGTGCCACCAAGTCACTTCTGTCGTGCCAACCATTCGCTCCAGTCGTGCCCTTCAGTCGCTTCAGTCGTGCTACCAAGTCGCTCCAGTCGTGCTATCCATGTTATTGGCTGATGCGCATCGTCCGAAACGAGCATCCGCATCGGACGGTGCGCACATCCGTATCGTCCGAAACGCGTGTCCGTATCGGACGGCGCGCATGGCTGTCGTCAGCCCTGTTGCCTATGAGTGCCTTCTTACTTCAATTCGTGTGTAAATATCCTATATTTTGTGCCGTCAATGATTATTTTTGTAATTATTCCGACACTCCATACTTCCGCACCCCCGTAAAGGAGTTTCTTCCTTTTTTTTTCATATTCCAGGAAATCCCAGTCATTGCACATTTTCCGGAAATCATAATCATAGTACATCTGCTCATAATCTCTCATAGCTCTAATTTTCCCTTTATGATAGTAATATTCTACTAACCTGTTGCCATAGTCTCGTGCAAAAACATCCTGATAATTACTGCAATATTTCCAAATGGTGCCGCGGCCATAACCAGTAGACGGGTAGAGTTCAATCATTATGAGAGTGTCATTATGGTTGACATGAAAGCTCTCAATGTTATAGAAGTGGGTTCTATTCCGCAATTTCCTATAATAATCTACTTTACTATGCATTATAAACTTTTCCGCTTCGCCTAATAGTTTTTTATGCTCGATAGCGACCGCTTTCGAGATTTCCTTCCAGTTCTGTGCTGATGCATTAGCTGCAAACATCAATAGCAAAATAATAATTCTAATTACCATAAAACAAATTCTTTTTAGTTTTCTTATCTATAATTCTCGTGGGCTCATACCCTTTATTTCCAATAATTGCATAATGAGTTCTCAGAGGCAACTTTGCTTCTGCTCTAATTTCGTTTTCTATATATGTGGCATATTTCTCGGTGTTAGGTATGTCCTCAGAATTAGGCCCCTTAGTCCAAATCCCATATTCTGTTTTTTTATATAACTGGTCCACAGCGTGCGCTAATTCGTGTCCTAAAGCTATATATGTAGGACGGGTTATATTACCATTCTCATTTATGCCGCCAATTTCTATAGCATTATTCCATGATACGACATTTCCCGTTGTCTCATTTTCTCCATATTTAATAATTATATTTTTTCTCCCTAATAATGTGTTTATAAGTTTTTTCCCTGTAGGAGTTAAAGATAAAAGTTTCAAGGCTTTTAAGACTTGGCCCATAAAAACGTTTTTACCAGTATAGCATTTTCCATTCTTGGAATAAAATTTATATTGGTTATTAGTTTCTTTACAATAAAATGGTATGTAGCCTATAACTTCCCTTTGTTTAATAATAGGTTTGAAATAAAAAATACTATCTCCATCAATATCAACTGCATCTACCGGGTCGTCCCCACACGACACATATGGCGACCATGCGTAATATTTCTCCGCCAAGGCATCCATTACGTTCCATCGTCCCGTGACGGGGTCGTAGTGGCGGGCACCGTGGTCGTACCAGTCCAGTCCGTGAGTGCGGTCGAGCTCCTTGCCAATGTATTTGTAGGGTTGGGGGGCGTGGTCACTCTCTCTGCTTCCGGCTATGGCGAAAGCAGAGAGGCTCAGAGTGGTCATGAGCCCCAACAGCATTATGACAA
>UMGV01072468.1_pt1 | contig 20150 bp, 16 predicted proteins | sample 1965361 | NCBI WGS metagenome assembly UMGV01 (sample SAMEA4836081, study PRJEB28245) | human gut metagenome | biome: gut microbiome; material: fecal sample | place: Denmark | collected 2008
CTTACACACCATATTCCATTACAACGACACTGTTGTCGCAATTAAAAAATATATAAAATTTTTTCATTCTTTAAATATTTTGTTTAGAAAAAACTATTAAGGGACTGTTCAAAAATTAAAGTCACAATTTAATTGTAATAATTTAGTAAAAAAAGACAACTTCTTTTTTTATGATGTCTACCGATTGGGGTTCACATCAGTCAAACATACCTTTCATAATTTAAATTGTCCGGAAATTCCGGACAATTGATTTAATTAATTATTCCATTTATACTTTGTATATCTTCCACCTGAAATTTTAACGATTTTATCTTCTTTCAATAATCTATTTAGTGATCTTTCTATTGTTGTTTCACTTAAATCAGGATATTTATTCATTATAAATGCTTTATCAATTGGAATAATATTTTCTTTGAATATACTTATAATTCTATCATAGGATGTTATTTTTTTGTTTTCAACAATATTTACTCTTGAATCAAATTCTTTATACGCATTTAATATTATTCCTAAATAATATTCTACAAAATAAGAATAATCATTTTCATTATTATGCCAATTTATTGAACTTTTTTGTAAAGTGTCATAATAACTATCTTTAGTATCTTCAATTATTTTTTCAATACTTATATATTTACCTACAAGATAATTAGCTTTATATAGTAATAATAGAGTTAATAATCTGCTCATTCTTCCATTACCATCATTAAATGGGTGGATTGATACAAAGTCTAATATAAATATTGGAATTAATACTAATAAATCACAAGATTCATTATTAACTAATTCATTATAACTTTTACATAAATCTTGGATTGCAATAGGTGTTTCTACAGGAGATAGTGGAGTAAATCTTATTTTCTTTTCACCTTGTTCATTTGTTTCTTCAATATAATTTTGTGAATTTTTAAATTTACCACCATAGCTATAACCAGTATACTTATATAAATCCCTATGCAATTGTAAAATTGTATTATTATTAATATCTATAAAATCATAATTATCGTGAATCAAAGATAATACATCTCTATAACCTGCAATTTCTTCTTCATTTCTATTTTTAGGTTCTAGTTTTTGATTTACTATTTCATTTATTCTTTTATCGGTTGTATAAATACCCTCAATTTTATTTGATGAAGAAGTACTTTGAATTTTAGCAACCTTTAATAAAGTTTCTAAAGTATCTTTCTTAGTTTCTAATAAATATGATTGTTTTCCCTTGTATTCATGGATCTTACTTATTAGGTTAATAATATTACTATTAGATATAATGCTATTATATTCATCTATTAAATTAAATTTTCTCAAATTGCATCATTCTCCTTTCATTTACACCATTATATCATAAAATGATGCAATTAACAATATATTTGATGCAAATAAAATTACATTATTATTTTTGAACGACCCCTAAATTCATTATAAGAAAAAAATATGGTGCGTAACTAATAAACCAATTTACACACCATATCAGTTTTACATCATTATTTTGAATAGGTAAGTCACCAATTGTTCTTATATAATTGCTATGAATACTAGAACTTTCTTCACCACAAAAAGGACATTTATGTTCACATATTGGTTCGTGACAACTAATATAAATGCAATCTTCTCTTTTTTTTATATCATTTCAACTAACTTTGAGAAGAGCCACCATAATATACACCATCTTTTTTAAAAAGAATCAATTGTAATATTTTTTTAATGTTTAATATGTTTTGGGTTTCCTAATGTTGCTTTAACAATTTCTTCTTCAATAGTAAATGGCATATTAATTCCATTGTCTTTATACTTTAATAACATATTTAAGAGTTCAACTCTATTATCGCTATTATTTACATATTCACCCAATATGTAACCTATATCATAAGAATAACCTGTCATTCCTTCATCAATACAGTCTTTAATAGAAGAACCTTGCTTATTAAAATATTCAACTATATCCGAGTTTTTAATAAACACTTTATATAAGTTTATAATATTTAACCTTTTCTCTTTTAATAAACTGATTACAATTTGAAATATATTATTTTCTATGCAATTTTCTCTTTTAATACTCAATATATGTGCTTTTCTTAATTCATCTGCTTTGATATCAATGCCATAATTATCTCTTAAATAATCACTTGCAGTAAATTCAAGTATAATTGATGGAGTTTCAAAAAAGAAACTATCCATAATATCAGGAGAATTTTTGAAACCATCAAATCTTAATTTATGTCCAATTTCATGACACAATAATACTACATCATAACAAGTTCCAGATAATAATACTCTACTTTCTGAAGCCTTTGTTATACAATTATCATCATCTTTATTAAAAGTTCCTTTATCTATACTATAACTGCTTTTTAGTTTTTCTAATATTCTATCAAACTCTTTTTCTTTTCCATACAATTGATATACCTCTCTAGATATTTTTACTACACTTTCAAAATCTAACTTAGGTAAACTATTTATGTATTCTAAATAATATTCAACGAAAGACACATTATTATTTCCTTTACTCTTATCTATATTCTCAAATATATTAGGATCTAAATATCTTAAACTATCACAATCCTTTAGAAAAGAATGTATTTGTTTTAATAAGCCTACATTTATTATACTATTATCCATATTAAGTTTCATTCCTTTCCGCCTCGTCTGAGGCTCGTCTTCGAGACACACATAGCCATGAAAACTTGTAATAAATTTATTTTTTATTATAATAACAACCTTGAAGGAATGTATTCTACAAAGCACAAAAGGAGGAGTTGCAGACTTCCTGTAACTCTTAGGATTAAATCAGCATATTAAGCAGTGCGAATGTAGTTATTTCAAGCACACATAAGTAGTCCCTTTTGTTGCTGTTATTTGTGATTCAACGGGACAAATAACTAAATATTCCAAAAAACGTTTTTCTACCTTTAATAACTCATTAATTGAATTTAGAAATTGGCTAATTGAAAACGATTGTCAAAATGTATGTATGGAATCAACAGGCAAATATTATATTCCAGTATACAATGCATTAGAAGTTTATATTTCTAATGTCGTCGTTACCAATCATAAATAGGTTGCTGTTATTAAAGGTGAGAAATACGATAACAAAGATGCAAAATGGATTGCAATTGCTAGAAAAATTTTAGTTGCTATCTATCATATATTATCTACTGGAGAAACTTGGAATTCAACTGATTTAGCTTCTTCAGAAACTTCTGATAAAGATAGAATTAAATTTACACACCATATCCTCCACCACTATCCAAAGTGCAAAAATTGCACTTTGAATTTCCCAATTTGCACTTTGAACTTCCTACCATCCCATTCCCAACCAACCAATTAGTCCACTACCTAACCCTCTCTATCCTCTCCTCATAATCACTACTACTAGTAATATAACTCCCCACAACAACCATATCCGTATCCACTAAAAAACTCGTCATATCATTAATGCCCCCATCAACACTAATAATAACATCCCTCCTCATCTTCCTAATCTCCTTAATCCTCGCTACACTCTCTATCATAAACTCCTGCCCCCCCTTACCAGGCTCAACACTCATAACCAGCACCATATCCACAATATCAATAATACCCCTTAGTACACTAACATCCGTATCCGGCTTAATACTAATACCAACCCCATACCCCATATCACGAATGCACCCAATAATCCCCCCAATATCCATATCCCTTACCGCCTCAATATGAAAAGTCACATACCCAATATTCATACCCGTAAGCCTCTTCACATACATCTCCACATCCCTAACCATCAAATGCACGTCCATTCTCTTCTCCGTAATCCGATTAATCTTCCGCACTAAACTCATACTAAACGCCTTATTAGTCACAAACTCCCCATCCATAACATCAATATGAATAAAATCACAACTAGTCCCATTCAAAAGCCTCACAGCCTCTAACTTATCACTAGATCCCAAAATTGATACACTAACCATTTTCCTTTTCATAACTTCTCCTTTTTTATTTACACTATCGTGTTCTATATACTAATAATAAATATAATACCCCTATCTATGATACAAGATAAGGATCACTTTCTGTACAACTACCAGATGTTATAGATGTAGTATATATAAGATAGAATACCCCCCTTAACATCACTAGTGTTACCACTATTACACTTATTCTATAAATATTTTCCATTTCCTCATATATACTTCCTATCTTTTTATAAATAAATTATAACAAAAGATACCCCATATTGCAATAACCACACTACCACTTTTTTATACATTAAAAAATTAAAAATAACATCAAAAACCAAAAATACACAACAACTAAAATTTGAACAAACCATTATAAAATTATGAATACATAAAATCACTTACATTTTTCTGCCATATTCTTTTTCTTTTTGAATTCTTGCAAATTTCGAACGACTTTCTTTTTTCTTTTTCATAAGGGTTTCATCTAGTGAATCCAAACTTGCCTTCATATCATTTATTATAAAAGTAGTTTCATTTCTAGGATCAGCACCTGTATATTCCATTTTTGCATCCTGATCTTTACTTATTTCATATTTAGAAATATATGATGTATAAGTACCACGCCCACTAGTATTCATAGATAATTCTAAAGGAAAACTTAACATATTTGCTGACGGTGCTTCACCTTCAATTGTTATTTCACCACCAAATGAATTTGTAATTTGATAAATTCCACCTTTTGAAGATATTAATTTTATAACGCTACTTGAATATTCCTCAGGGAAAGTAATAATATAACTAGATATAGGTTCTAATAATTTCATATTTGCCTGTTTTAAACATCTAAATAAAGCTAATGGTGTAATTATATTAAAATGCATAGGATCACTACCCATAGAGTCAAATTGCCCACCAATAAGTGCCACTTCCATATCTGTAAGTTCCCATCCATTCAAACCTTGTTTTGAATAATAATTAATTAATCTTTCTACTTGCCTTTGATATTTTAGATGTAAAAAATCTGTTGACAATTTTGAAACATACTTAAATCCACTACCTCGTTCCAATGGTGAAACTTCTAATTCAATTCCAGAAACACACGTATAACTTGCCTTTGCAGAAACTGTCAATGTTGGAACTTCTTTATGAATTACAATAGGATTTTCAATATTAGCCTTAATATTAAATCTTTCCTCTAACATTGTTTTTACAATTTGAGCTTGAACTTCACCCATTAAACTACAATATATTGAGTTTGTTCTTTCATTGTACCTAACGTCTAAATAAGGATCTTCTTCATTTAATATCCTAAGTGCTCTCATCAATTCTATTGTATCTTTTTTATCTATTGGATTAATTTCCATTGTTAATAAAGGCTTAACAAAGCTTATATATTTATCTAAACCAACATTATTTCCTATAATTTGACCACACTTTACATCTAAACCATTAACTATAGCAATATCACCACTATATACACTATCAACAGATTTCATTTTCGAACCATCGGGAATCATAATATTTTTTATTTTTTCTGTTTTTTCTTCACTTGTGCTTATAACATCTCTATTATTAATACTTCCATTTAAAACTTTAATGTAAGCATTTTTTCCATTTTCATCTACTCTTATCATAAAAACGTATGCAGACATTTCTTTATCTAATTTTTTAGAAGTAGTTGGCAAATATCTTGCAATGGAATCAACCAAATCATTAATTCCTACATCCATCAAAGCACTTCCACCAATAACCGGAAAAATTTTATTTTTATGGGTTAAATTAATCATTTTAGATACTAACCATTTACCATCAATATCTTCACTATTTATATACTTTTCTAACGTCTCATCATCAATCATTGACAAGGTCTCCATAATCTCTGTTATACTTGCAGGTACTATAGAAATACCACCATCACTTTCTTGATGGACATGTGTTAATGTTAATGCCGGAACTTTTAAGTTATTTTGTAATTCAGCAATTACTTTATCATAGTCTGCACCTTTTCTATCCATCTTATTGATAAATATGATAACTGGGACATTTTTTTCTTGTAGTGCCCGCCATATTGTATATGTTTGTGCTTCCAATCCTTCAACACCAGAAATAACTAACACTGCCCCATCTAAAACATTAATTGCTCTTTCCACCTCAGCAGAAAAATCTACGTGCCCTGGTGTATCTATTAATTGAATATTTTTGTTATTTAATTTAAAAGACACTATCGAATCTCTTACAGTTATTCCTCTTTCTTGTTCAACTTTCATATTGTCTGTAACAGTATTACCAGAGTCAACCCTACCAATACTTTCAATTACATTTGTATGATAAAGTAAATGTTCTGTTATCGTTGTCTTACCAGCATTCGCGTGGGCAAAAATACCTAATGTTAATACTTTTCTATTTTTTCTATCCATTAACCCCACCTCACAATATATTATATTTTCATTTTTTCCAACATCAGTGTTTTTTCATATTTTATATTATAAAATTCACATACCAATATTTAAAAATTAAAATTTCCTATCTTTTTATAAATAAATTATAACAAAAGATACCCCATATTGCAATCCCCACGCTACCACTTTCCCCACTTTTTTATATATAAAGAAATAAGGGCCCATTTTTCAAATGGAACCCTATTTCTTTATAAACATAATATAGTTATCATACCTACTTTTAAGAATCGTGCCATCCCTAACAAGTTCCTTAACTCGGCACCCATCTTCCCTATCGTGCATACAATCCCTGTACTTGCACTCATCTAAGTACTCATACATCTCTCTAAAATTATCCCTAATATCACTTCTATCCATCCCCCTAAAATCAACACTACTAAAGCCAGGCGTATCCACGACATATCCCCCACACACCTCATATAATTCATTATGCCTCGTCGTATGCTTGCCCCGACCAAGAGCCTTAGATATCTCGTTCGTTTTAAGTTCTAGCCTCTCATCCAGTCTGTTAACTAGCGTACTCTTGCCACTACCACTCTGGCCCGAAAAAACCACAACCTTACCTCGAATTATCTCCCCAATCTCCTTAATATCATCATTACAAACAACCCGATATCCAATACCCCTATAATAATCCATAAGCCCAGTATACTTGTCCCTCTCCTTCTCGTCCCCTATCAAATCCATCTTCGTAAAACAAATAACCGGCTCAATATTATTAAAAGAAATAATCGTAAGCATCTTATCAAGAAGCACCAAATCCAGCCTCGGACTAACACTAGCCATAACAAAGGCCACATCAATATTACTAACACTAGGCCTAATAAGAGTGTTCCTACGGGGAAGAATATCCAAAATAATACCACCTTCCCCATCAAAAACAACCCTGTCCCCAACTAAAGGAACCACATTACTGTGCCTAAACTTCCCCCTCGCCTTGCAAATAAACCTCTCTCCCCCACTAACTACCGTATAATCATTACTAATATTTTTAACAATAATTCCTTCCATAAATCCCCCTTTCTACGGCATCACATCATCTAGAATATCCTTCTCATACACCGCATCTAACTTAACACTAAGCGTAATACCCTTAATAATAGTGTCACCGGCACTACGTGACTGATAAGTAATCTTAGCATCACTATACAAATCATACTCATCACTAGGAATAGTCACTCCATTAGCATCCTGTACCACATAAGTAACCCCATACTCATCACTAAACGCCTTTAAACTAGATAAAGTCCAGCCCTCACTTACCATATCCGGATAAGTATCCACAATATTAGGAACAAATAAAGTAACCGTATCTCCCTCACTTAGAGACACATCTTCACCCTCTACATACTTAGGACTCTGATCAATAATCACATTCTCCTTATCCCTATATTCCTTAGGATCATCAACATCCCTCTTTTCCACATTAACACTAACCCCATAAAGCTCTAACTTAGCCTTAATCTCCGTATAATCCTTACCAGTAAAGTCCTCTAAAGCATAGAAGTCTCCACCCGTACTCTCATACAAAATAATAGTACTGCCCTTCTTCTTAACCGTTCCCTTCTTAGGAGCCGTCTTAACAATATTACCCGTTTCTACATCTTCACTCTTCATCTCTTTAACATCATACTTAAGACCAAGCTTATCAAGTTTTTCCATAGCATCATCTAAACTATAATTATATAAGTCAGGCACCTTAACATTCTTAACCCTTGTAGTATTAAGAAAAATAAACACTCCCAAACTAAATACAAGACATATAACAATAAACACAATTAGTCCCCTTAAAACCTTGTTAGTCTTCTTCTCATCACTACTCTCATAATCACCATTACTACTGCTACTATCATCAGTATCCTTATCATTATCTATCTTTATAGGATCCACAATAATACTCTCATTCTTAACCTCAGGAATCTTCCCCTTAATACTACTTGCATCTACAGAATTAAAATCATTCTCCGGATACTCAAAACTAACCCTTTTCTCATTTTCCCTCTCTAAACAAGTAACCAGATCATCATGCATCTCCTTGGCACTATCATACCTGTTACGAGGATTCTTAGCCGTTGCCTTAATTATAATATTCTCAACGCTCTGAGGAATAGTAGGATTTTGCTTTCTAACACTAGGAATCTTCTCTTTCATATGCTTAAGAGCAATCTCAACAGCATTATCCCCCTTAAAAGGAACAGACCCCGTAAGAAGTTCATACATAAGAATACCCATCGAATAAATATCACTCTTAACACTAGCACCCTTACCATTAGCCTGTTCTGGAGGAATGTAATGAATACTACCCATAACACTATTAGTCTGTGTTAAAGCCGTAGCATTAAGAGCCATAGCAATACCAAAGTCAGTAATCTTAATAAGACCACTATCAAGAATCATAATATTCTGCGGTTTAATATCCCTGTGAATAATATAAGCCTCGTGAGCATGTTCAATACCAGCCGTAACCTGACTCATAATATCAACAACTTCAGCAACCGTTAAACTCTCCCTCTTCTTAAGAAGCTGCTTTAACGTCTTACCCTCAATATACTCCATAACAATATAGTGCATACCATTCTCTTCTCCAACATCATAAACCTCCACAATATTAGGATGAGATAAATTAGATACTGACCACGCTTCCCTTTCAAATCTCCTAATAAACTTCTCGTCACCAGATAAGTCACCCCTTAAAACCTTAATGGCAACCTTCCTATCCAAAATAAGGTCAATAGCCAAATAAACATTAGCCATACCACCCTCACCAATAGTCTTAACAATCTCATACCTATCATTAATCTTATAACCCTTTGAAAACATTATAAATCACCAATCTCCTTCTTCAAATAAGCAATTGATACATTATCCGTTCCCCCTCTACTGTTACACTTTCTAATAAGTTTAACAACCGCTTCTTCTATTGATAAATCACTATTAAGAATCTTAACAATCTGTTCATCCGTAAGCATATTAGTAAGACCATCACTACAAAGAAATAAACCATTAACCGATGTATCAACATCAAAAATATCAATATCAATCGGATCATTAGCCCCAAGGGCCCTCATTAAAACATTCTTCCGCGGATGAAACTTAGCCTCTTCTTCCGTAAGTTCCCCAGTTGAAATAAGCAAATTAACCAAAGTATGGTCTCGAGTAACCTTGTATAACTCCTCATTTTTAAGAACATAACCACTACTATCACCAATATTACCATAAAGAATATAATCATTAGTCTTAATAGCAATAACCAAAGTCGTCCCCATACCCTTACTTTCCGGATGCTCCTTCGTATAAGCAAATATACTCTTACTAATAACCTGAACAAGATTCCTCAAAAAATCAATAGCATCCTCTTTCGTACCAAGAGTATCTAACTTATAAAACTCATCACATACCTTATCAATCGCTATACCACTAGCCACTTCTCCAGCCCTGTGTCCCCCCATACCATCAGCAACCGCCAAAATAAATTCATTATTATCATTACTAATTATCGTAACATTATCCTCATTATGACTTCTAACCTTCCCTACATCTGTAAAATAAAATGTCTGCATATTTATCCCTCTTTTCTATTAAAGTTTGCCCTAAGTTGCCCGCACGCCGCATCAATATTACCGCCAAACTCTTTCCTAATTGTAACACTAATCTTCTCTTTCTTCAAAATATCGTAAAAACGCATAATGCTGTCCTTGCTGCTTCTCTTAAAATCCAAGTTTTCCGTCTCATTATAAGGAATTAAATTTACGTACGCATTCATTCCCCTAATTAACTTTGCAAGTTCTTTCGCATTTTCTGCACTATCGTTTAGGCCCTTCAGGAGTATGTACTCAAAAGTAACTCTTCTATTAGTCTTTTCAATATAAACCCTTATAGCCTCCATTACATCCTCTATCCTATATACCCTGTTAATAGGCATAATATTATCTCTAATACTATTATTAGGAGCGTGCAAACTAATGGCCAAATTAACCTGTCCATCCTCTTTCATAAACTCATATATCTTCGGTACTATCCCGCAAGTAGATATCGTTATATGTCTACTCCCTATACCAATACCCTTAGGGTGATTAATAATCCTAACAAAGTTCATAACATTATCATAATTATCAAAAGGCTCTCCAATACCCATAATAACAATATGAGTAATACGATCCCCAATATCCCCCATAACAAGAAGAATCTGCATAACCATCTCACTAGCATCCAAATTACGAACCTTCTTTAACCTACCACTTTCACAGAACTTACATCCCATATTACAGCCCACTTGACTAGATATACAGATGCTTGTTCCATAATCGTGCCTCATAAGTACCGCCTCTACTGTATTACCATCTCTAAGTTTAAATAAATACTTATTAACATCACTACTCTCTTGTTTACTAATAATAGTAATGAAACTAGTATCAAAATCTTCTTTTATCTTATTTTTAATATTAGTAGGAATATTAGGAGCATCATCTATATCCTTAACTCTCTTTTTATATAGAGCCTCATATACTTGTATAGCTCTAAATTTCTTATCATTTATACTAATAAAATAATTCTCTAACATCTCTACTGTCATTCCATATATACTTTGCATATTACATCACAATACCATTATATCAAAAAAAAAACATATTTAAAATACGTTTCTTTAACTTTTCAGGTATTTTACATAAATTAACGATACTATTCACTTTTTAGAAAGTGAATAGTAACCAAGTTTTATCAACTTTTTATAATTTATTCAAGTATTTTATTGATATTTTTTAAAATTAATGATATATTATAAATGAAAGGAAAACTTAGTGTTCGCTAAGACTGCCTTTTAATATTGTATTGACTGTCCTAGTTACTTATGTAGCTAGGACATTTTTTATCTAATTATTATAGATAAAGTATAGGATACTCTTACGAGTAATGTATATGTTTTATAAAAATATAATTTCATTTTTTTACCCATAGATATCCTCCTTCCTACTTTAATAAAAAAGTACGGAAGGCAGTCTTAACTACTAACCAAATTTTCCTATATACATATTGCTATATTAAATGTAGTTTGTCAATGTAATAAATTTAATTTTATATCTTTTTATATAAAATTTACATCATATATTTATACACTCGTTTATATAATTTATAGAAAAGTGAAAGGGTATGAAAGGATGTGAAAGGGTAACTATTTTTATAATAGGTCATTAATAAAATACCTTTTGGTGCATAAATAGGTTCTTAAACGTCCATTTTATAAGACATTGACTATAATTTAATATTTAAATTTTACCATTCTAATTACCAAAATCTTTATAAAAAATACTACACCCTTTCAAATTTAGCACAAAAAGTGAAAGGGTGTGAAAGGATGTGAAAGGGTACTCACTTTATAATATATCTACCATTATTGTCATACTTTGAAGTTCCGGTCCAATCTATTAATTTCTTTTCTTGTAATCTATTTAATAATTTAATTGATGTGGTTCTACCTCTATTTATAATTTTTGAAACATCCTCGGCGGTTATTTCTCCTTTATCATAAATTGCTTGTAATACCAGTCTTTCAGCATAACTTAAATCTTCCCAACTATTTCCAATATTATCAGACTTCAACATACTTTCCGTTTTCCTTTTACTTCTCATTACAACGTTGTTTTCGAGAACAAGTAAAACAGAGTTTTTATCCGGCTCAGAATACACAGGTGCCTTTAAGTAAAACTTTTCCATTTCACTGTAAATTCTCTTTACTCCCTCATTAAGTTCTCTAACAATACCAAGTTCATTTAATACCCTAGCAATTTGCGGATTTCTAGAATACCTTTTCGTTTTCATAGTTTCTATTGTAACAAAACCACCTAATTTTCCAGGGCTTAATATCTCTAATCTATCATCATATAACTTAACTATTATATGTTCACCATAATTACTATAATCTCTATGAGTAACGGCATTAACTAATCCCTCGTACCAAGCAAACTCAGGATATTCAGGAATAGTTTCAAATATTCCCTCTTCATTCAAGTGTGTAAATTCTCTTAATTGAGAGGCAATAAAATCCTTAGCCTGCTCTATCGTTTTATATAAGCAACTATCAAAAGTCTTATCCTTAACTATATTCATTTCCGTTCCTACTTGAAACTCTGAACCCTCAAATTTTAATACCCTAACTCTAGCACTAGGCAAATATATAGTTGGATTCTTACCAAACAAAAGCATACCAGCCTTTGTAAAATAAAAAGTATTATTCTTCTCCCTTATAAATCCCCTAGCTTTAAGAACTTCCACATTTGTTAAGTCCGTACCTATCCTTTTTCTATATAACTCAACCATTTCCTCATCCATATCATTAATAGTAGAATCAAGTAAAACCTCAGCCTCAAAATCTCTTTCTCTTTTATCATATTCCAAACTTCTAACTTGATCCGAAGTTAATTTTATAGACGAATCACCTTGTCTACAATACACTTCATCTTTATTATTTCTAACAATACCTGTAACAGACGAATCAATATGAAACAACAAAATTACATCTTTCTCATTTTTTTCATTAACAACATCAATTATCTCATAATCATATAATGGACAAGGATGAAGATAATTAGTAACAACCTTTTGAAACTCATTCAATTTATTAATACCATATTGATTAAATCCCTCAATAATTCCATCATCAGTAATACCAACCGCAACTACGCCCCCATTAGCATTTGCAAAAGAAGCAATTTCATTTGCTAAATCTTGAATTGATATTTTAGCTCTTTTCCTATCAAAGTACAAATCCTCAGGAGCATTCTTTAAATAATCTAACGTCAATTTTGAATTTATTTTTGATATACACATACATATCACCTCTACATTTATTGTATCATACTTTGACAATAATATTTACAATTTTTTACACTTATTAGTAAAAACTACCTACTATGTTTAACACTATAATCACTTAATATAAAATGCCCATCCTTATTTTCAAACACATAAGTATAAGTATCAAGCTTATCCTTAATACTATCATAATTACTAATAGCATATCTATCTATATCCTCACTACTAAATACACTATCAAGTTCTGTCAAATCCCTACCAATACTATCACAATCCATACAACTACCCTTTACAGCACTATTATAGTCCCCATATATATAAACTTTGCTACTATCATTACCAGTAACTTCCGCATAGCTATTACTAAACAAATACTTATTAACAATTACATACTTACCATCCTCTACATAACTATCCACATTATAAGTATACACAATATTAGTACTAACTACAGTTCCCCCAATACCAAGTGAATTATAACTATAAGTACCACTACTACTATCATACTTCCATATATTAGCATTATCCCCATATTTCCTATCTATAATATCACTATCAATATAACTCCTATTACTAAAAACACTCTCATTAAAAGCCCTCTTAACATCATCCCTAGTAAAACTAACCCCCTCACTCGTCTTATACTTATCACTCAAATACTCACTATAAATATAATAAAGCATATCATTATTATCAATATTACTAATACTATCCTTGCCAAGTAAGAAACTAAGACCACTATTCCCTGTTCCAATAATGCTATCTAACTTAATCTTATCCTCAAAACTAATACCCTTACTAACTACACTACTATTATTACTACCCCTATCAATACTACTCATAACATCGTGCTTATACAAGAAAAGCATATCAATAGCAAACATAATAACAAGAGCAACCAGTATCACTATAATAACAAACATCCCCTTATTAATACTAACCATATTCCCATTTCTACTCATAATTCTTAAATCCTCCTCTTTCTATTTCCCAAAATCAACCCAATAATCACTCAAAACAAAATGCCCATCACTCTTATCCTTCTCAAACACATAAGTATAAGTATCCATCTTATCCATAAACTCACCATAATTATCATTAACAAAATCCTCTACTAACCCATAATCCCCTAACACCACTTTACTAACCTTCCCAATCCCATCACTACCCTTATCAAATGTAAGGAGATTCCTATTAGCCTCTCTAAAAGAGCCATAAATAACCCTATCCCCCTCTATATCACTATCCCCATAACTATTAACAAATAAATACCTATTCACAATCACATACCTATCCCCATCCTTATGACTATTAACCGGATAAGTATATAAAACCCTTGTCCCATTCTTACTAACATCTACTCCATTATAAACATACATTCCCCTGCTACTATCAAACTTCCACTTCACAACCCCATCCATTATAACACCATTATGACTAGCACCAATATCCTCATCACTATACTTACTATTAGAAAAGATTGATTTAGCATAAGTGCTACGCAAGGTATCTACACTAAATTCATTAGTATTATTAAAAGTATCCCCATTAGTTTCTGTAACAATAACTAACCTATCCTGATTACTAATATCCTTATAATTAGATTTAGAATAAAGAAAAGAAAGATAATTGTAAATAATACTTCTAAGTTCAATACTAGTATTACCATCCATTAAAGTATTATCATCTTTAACTTCACTTTCCATATTACTACTATCACTACTCTTAAACTTAGTAACCTCACTATTTATAGCATAACCCATAAATAAACAAAGTACCCCAACAAATATCATAAATAAACTATCTCTCTTAACTCTCACCATTTACCTCCTATTTACTATGTTCTACACTAAAATCAGTAATAACAAAGTGTCCATCTTTCTTTTCAAATGTGTAAGTATAAGTATCTAACTTATCTTTAATATCACTATAATTCTTCATAGCATAACTATTAAGAAATGGACTACTATTCTCCCAATAATAACCAAGTTTACCAACACTATTAACAGCACTCTTATCCTTATCATTAGCACCATTCTTAGCATCACTATAAGAACCATATAATATAGTTCCACCATTACGTAAATACTCATCTAAAGTAATACCAGTTGTACCCTTTTCAAAATCATAATCATTAGCAAATAAATATTTAAAAGATACAATATACTTATCACCCTTAATATAATTATCTACATCATAAGTATAAACAGCTCTTGTGTATATAGTTCCATAATTATCAGTAGCATCAGGCATAAACTTATATACACCACTACTCTTATCGTAACTAAAAACTGTAACTCCATTCTCTTTTATATCATCATCAGTATATTCCAAGTTACTAAAAGCACTATTATTATAAAGTTTTTTAAACTCTTCTTTACTTAAAGTATCACCATACTTATAATTATCCGTATCTATACCATTACTAACATAAATTAGTTTTTCATCATTAGTAATATCATTTATACTACTCTTATCAAGTAAAAAATTCAAACTATACCTATCAAAAGTACCAGCTCCAATAATACTCTTAATCTCCATTAAATCACTAGAACTAATAGCACTACTATTACCCTTACTACTATCACTCAAAGTATTATCAGTCTTACCAGTTAAACTCTTAGTATCATTCTTATATATTACCATTGTATAAATAGCAAACATAACAAGAAGTACCACTAATATAACTATAATAACAAACATCCCCTTATTAATACCAACAATATTATCATTATTATTCTTACTCATAATATCCTCCTATTTACTATGTTCTACACTAAAATCAGTAATAACAAAGTGTCCATCTTTCTTTTCAAATGTATAAGTATAAGTATCTAACTTATCTTTAATACTATCATAATTATTAATAGCATACTCTTCTACATCTTCTATATTATATGGAGCATATATATTATCCAATTTAGTTACATAATTAGTAGCATTCTTATCATAACTTTCTCTACCACTTATAGCACTATTATAGTTACCATATAATATAGATGAAACACTGTATATATTATCCCCTAAAATATCAGGAGCAAAACTATTAGTAAATAAATACTTATTAATAACTACATACTTATTATTTTCTACATAACTCTTCAAATTATATGTATAAGCAATCATAGTATCAGTAACAAATCCCCCAAGACCAGCAGGGTTATAACTATATGTACCACTATTACTATCATACTTCCATATAGTAGCCTTATTTCCATTATACGAATAAACAATATCACCATCCGTATATGACCTATCACTTAATGCACTTTCTTTAAATGCCTTAGCCATATCTTCCTTAGTAAAAGTTACTCCATCTTTTTCCTCATAACTATCTCTTAAATACTTATCATATAAGTAATAAAGAATATCATCATTTGTTACATCACTTAAACTATCTTTACTAAGCATTAAAGAAAGATTACTACTCTCTGTTCCAATAAGCTTATCTATCTCTAACTTATCCTCTAAACCAATACTACTCTTACTTACCTTCTCACTACCATTATCCTTACTATTATCATTAACTTTCATAACCTCAGTAAACATAACATATCCAGCAAATAAACAAAGAACACCAGTAAGAATTATAATAATAGCAATATTAACCTTTTCAACCTTTTTCATTATTCCATACTCTCCTTATTCTTTATAACAGCCATTACCCCCTGAAACTTAGTTCATATAACCACCATTATTATTAATATTATTATTAATATTATTAGTACTATTAGGACCCATATTATTAATCATATCTTGCATACCCATATTAGAGTTCATATTCATAGTAGCATTAGGGATACCATTATCTGCTCCCATACCATAAACACCATTATTATGAACATTAGGAATACTATTAACACCACTATTCATATTACTATTATTATCCATTACAGGAATATTACCTTGCATATTATTAGCACCATTAGTATCCATATTATTCATACTATCCATATTACTATTAGGATCCATTGCACTATTAACAGTATCTACATTACTAACATTACCATCACCATTAACAGTACTACTACCACTCTTAGCACTATTACTATTATTACCTCCCCCTAAACTAAAATCAAAGTTAGGCATACTAAACATACCACCATTACTATTATTACCATTACCACTATTATTACTATAACTATTAGGACCATTAAGACCCATATTATTAGCATTCATATCACTAACAGTATTAACACTATTAACAGCACTATCTACACCATTATTAACAATATTAGGTATACCATTATTCATACTATTATTCATACTATTATTCATACCATTATTTATACCATTATTCATACTATTATTCATACCATTATTCATACTACTATCCATATTATTAGCCATATTACCATTCATACCATTAACTACACTATTAAGCGTATTATTAGCCATACCATTAGAAACACCATTAGTATCCCCACTCGCCATATTACTCTCCCCCGTTACAAAGGAAGGAATATCCATATTACCACTTACACTATTACTCATATTAGTAGCACCCATATTCATATCATTATTACTCATAGTACTCATATTACCCATATTACTAGTAGAATTAATAGCATTAACATTACCCATACCATTCATATTCATACCATTAATATTAGAGTTGGCACCCATAGAAACACTATCCATTCCCATAGAATTAAGCCCCATATCCATACTAGGCACAGCACTATTACTATTATTATTAATAGGCCCTACAGGAGTTTTAACCCCTCTATCCTTGTGACCCCTATTCTTACCCATTACAATAACAATAAGTAAAATAATAATCATTAAAATAAGAGAACCACCAATAATATAAATATTAGTCCAGTTATAAAGTTCAAAAGCAAATTCCGCATCTATAGTATCCGTAAGATTTAACTTCCATATCAAATTCTTACCCTCATTATTAGAACTAGTAGCATTACTACTAATAGCCTTATAAGGAAGATTAATATTAAGACTCAAATCCATATTACTACTCATAGCATTAGTTAAACCATCTGTAAAAGTACTAAAATCATCATCTATACTACTATCATCACTAGTAGTATCATCAGTATTATTATTATTATTATTATTATCAGTAGTAGTACTATCCCCATTAATAATAACATCTCCATTAACAGTATTATCATTAGTAGTATCATTAGTACTATCTATACCATCTTCACTATTTAAAGCAAGTTTATCATTATCAGTATTATCACTAGTATCAGTATCAGTATCATCTTCACTAACACCAATATCCGTATCACTAGTATCAGCTACTAACTTAGTACTATACTTATTCTTAAGTAACCCTTTCTTAACATTAAATAAATACTTCTCTTCCCCATTAGTAAACTTAGTAATATCAAAACTTTCCTTACCACTAGTACTAACATCATCTATATTCTTAATCTTCTTAACAAGTTTGTACCCCTTCATATCCCCATCATTAAAATCCGTTACCTCAAAACCCTGTTTCTTATATTCTTCTATTTGTTTAGTATCAATATTACTATTAGTATCATTACCCATTAGAGTAGGATCTACTGCTATAATATAAGATAGTTCCATAGACTTATCACTATTAATATCCATATTAACATTATATTTAACACATCCCGTTAAACTAAGTGTAAGAAACATTACCATTATAAAACTTACAATCTTTTTCATTATTACCTCCATTTTTCTTCTTTCTTATCCCCCATATTAGTACTTATAACTAAATAGATCGCCTCCCTACTTCCTTTATTATATATACATTTTATCATATAATTAAAAAAAGTACAAGATATATATTAGTTTATTTAATAGAGTAAAGAGTAATAAACCTATAAATAATATACTTGTACCTCGTTCCTTCTTTATAGGGCATCAGAACATTCCCATAGAATTGTGAAGTGTTCTTCTTTAAAGCATCGAACTTTCTTTAACGTATGTACCATATAGGGCTATCACGTATGACTTCCCGTATACATATCTAGTTTTGCATAAAAGCAAGGGTAAACTCTGTCCTTTAACCATTCTCATACTATAGCCGTAACCATAATATCCACATTTTGTGAAAGGGCTGGGCGGGCCGAATTAGCATTGTTGACATTGTTGTTGTTGTTGACGTAGCCGGACGAGTTGACGTTGAAAGCATTGTTGGAGTTGCCCGAATTCGGCGACCATATAAGTTTAACCTATCTCTTCTTTTATAGTGGCATCGAGACTCTCCACACTTCTTTTATTAATATTATATTTTATATTCTTAAGTGTACTTGCTATTCTACTTCTAAGTAGATATTCTTCATACCTATTATCACTTACAGTATACTTCTCTACTATATCCATATTACATACTACTATATAATTAATATGCTTATCCTTAAGCTTTAAAGTATTCCCCTCAAACTTAATATAATCAAGTATTAGTTCACTTTCCCCAAATACATAATATTCCCCCTTCTTAAGTATCATAATTACCCTATTAGGATATATATAACTAAGAAACCTATACCTCTTAAGTACACCCTTCAAGTTAACATCACCTATCTTTTATTATCCTCTTATCAACAGCCCGCGGGCTGGGCAGACTAAAGCCTGCCGTTTTTTCGGCTCTTCCACATTTTACCTCCTTGTACTAATTATGTGGTTTACCTTTTTATTAGCCCTATTAACGTGGCCTGCAAGAGATAAACCCTTGCGGGGCCACTTTTTTAGCCCCCAATATATTCTGCCTAAGACAAAATGTAAGGGGCAGCAGAGGTTCCTTCTCCTTCCGATATACTTGCACTAGAGTTCAGATAAAAGACTGGGCGGGCCGAAAAAGCACAGTCGACATAGCCGTAGTAGACGAAGCCGGACGAGTCGACGCGGAAAGCACCGTAGGAGTCGCCCGAATACGGCGACATAAGCCACTCTGCACTATTTGAGTAATCACTACTAGTAGTCATCCATAACCAATCCTTATTTT
>UMGV01075298.1_pt1 | contig 20098 bp, 16 predicted proteins | sample 1965361 | NCBI WGS metagenome assembly UMGV01 (sample SAMEA4836081, study PRJEB28245) | human gut metagenome | biome: gut microbiome; material: fecal sample | place: Denmark | collected 2008
CCTTGGCAAGGTCGCGCTCTACCAACTGAGCTATTGCCGCATTTTCTTACTCTTTGTTAGTTGTAAGAAGCATTCCCCTGAATGCGAGTGCAAAGGTACTGCTTTTTTCCGAACCTACAAACTTTTCCTATCTTTTTTTTCAAAAAATCACTATAAAAAATAGTTTTTCTCTTCAACTGTCTTTGTACACCTTATTATATATTATATAATATAGGCTTTCTCCTCTGAGAATCTCTTCTTACTCCTGCTTGCCCTCATTATACTAATAAGCCTTATGTCCAACATAAATATCAAACAAACCAGCAATAACGCCCAAAGTAAAGTTCGCGAAACTTTTTTTATATATTTTTATAACGAAACAACCAGCCATAATTGTTCTTGTATTCGCTCCACTTGCTTTTTTCTATAGTATTCTCTTTTTCAGACAAGATACAAATAAGAGAGCGCAATACTCTTTTCCTACGAACAGGAATTGAAGTTGTTTCATGGTACTAAGTCGCCCCCCCTAGGGAAAAGCAACATGTTTGTGATGTTCCAACCATAAAATTCTGCTGGGATTTCTCTGGCTAACAAAAAATCTTTCGCTACGTAGATTTCAATCATTCCCTGCTTAACGAAAGACCTTTTGCTATAGCATTACAACATTGAGAACATAGCTTCGACACCACGAGAACATAGCTTCGACACCACGAGAACATAGCTTCGACACCATGAGAACATAGCTTCGACACCACGAGAACATAGCTTCGACACCGCGAGAACATAGCTTCGACACCATGAGAACATAGCTTCGACACCACGAGAACATAGCTTCGACACCATGAGAACATAGCTTCGACACCACGAGAACATAGCTTCGACACCACGAGAATACTGTTTCCGCCCCATGAAAGCAGAAGCCCTCATAGACTGCATGCTTCAAGGGATGGGGAACATTGCTGCGAACACTCTTGTCTCGCTATCTGTTTCCACTACTGGAACCTGTTGGTGACTTACACCCGTTAGCCGATATACATGCCAGTCAAACAAAAAGGCCGGATCAGCCACTTGTACTGATCCAGCCTTCGTAAATAGCTATAATTCAATTAAATTAGTCCAGCCACTTCACATAGCAGAAGTCCTGACGATGTGGCAAATTGGCGTTGCTCGGGAACATGCGTACGCAGCAACGGAATGAACCTGCCATCTCCGGCTCGATCGAGAGTTCAAACGTATAGTTATTACCCTCATGCTTCACCATCTTGAACGGATGTACACTGAGCACCTTGCGATCGGAAGGATCGGTCTCTGGCTTCAGGGTGACAAGCTCCAGTCCTACTGCATTGTCCAAACCCTGCTCATCAATGACATAACGGATCTTGTAGCTGACACCGGTTTCACCGCCATTGTCCAACACGCCGTCTTCCCTGCTGACCACATGGATGGAATCCCAACGCTCTGCTACGGTTTCTTTCCACAATGCAATCTCCTTGGCCAGACGGTTGTCGTTGGCAGAAAGCTTCTTGAAGCGGGCTGCCTCCTTGTTGTAGAACTTGCTATAGTAGTCGTCGAGCTGGCGCTTCATCGTGTAGTGAGGTGCGATAGTGGCGATAGAGTTCTTGATGACCTTGATCCAGTCAGTGCTGAAGCCCTCTTTGTTCTTGTTATAATACATTGGGATGATCTCGTTCTCAAGCAGAGAATAGATCGTGGCTGCATCGAGCTGATCCTGATAAGCCTGGTTCTGATAGGTACGCTCCTGAGGCAAAGCCCAGCCAGCACCCTTGCGGTATCCTTCTACCCACCATCCGTCAAGAACGGAGAGGTTGACAACACCATTCATCTCGGCCTTCTCGCCAGACGTGCCAGATGCCTCCAAAGGACGGGTCGGAGTATTCATCCAGATATCCACGCCGGAAACCAAACGGCGTGCAAGACGCATGTCGTAGTCCTCAAGGAAGATGATCTTACCCAAGAACTCCGGACGCTGACTGATCTCATAGATCTTCTTAATCAAGCCCTGACCAGCACCATCAGCAGGATGTGCCTTACCCGAGAAGAAGAAGAGCACAGGACGGTCTGGATTGTTGACAATCTTGTTGAGACGGTCAAGATCGGTAAAGAGCAGGTGAGCACGCTTGTATGTAGCAAAACGACGGCAGAAGCCAATCATTAAAGCGTTAGGATTGATGCGCTCAAGAAGTGATACCACACGGGCGGGATCGCCCTGGTTGCGCAACCATGTCTGAGTAAACTTCTCACGGATATAGTTGACAAGCTTGTTCTTCAAAGCCAGACGGGTGTTCCAGATCTCTTCATCGGGCACATTGTAGATAGCATGCCAAATCTGCTCATTGCTCTGATCGCTCATGAAGGTCGGATCGAAGTATTTGTCATAGAGCTCACGCCACTCTGTTGCCGTCCAAGTGGGGAAATGCACACCATTGGTGACATAGCCGACATGGTTCTCCTCAGGATAGTAACCTGCCCAGATAGGCGCAAACATCTTTTGGCTGACCCAACCGTGGAGCTTGCTCACACCATTTACTTCCTGACAGGTGTTGCAAGCAAAGATACTCATACAGAAGCGCTCGTTGTGGTCCTCAGGATTCTGACGCCCCATACCGATGAACTCATCCCAAGAGATGCCCAGACGTGCAGGATAGTCACCCATGTACTTTCCAAAGAGTGCCTCATCGAAATAGTCATGACCAGCCGGAACCGGTGTGTGGACAGTGTACAGCGAAGAAGCACGTACAAGTTCCATTGCCTGGTTGAAGGTCAGGCCTCCATCAACATAGTCGACCAAACGCTGGAGATTGCAGAGAGCAGCATGACCCTCATTGCAATGATAGATCTGCTTCTTGATACCGAGTTTCTTCAGGGTCAGAATACCACCAATACCCAGGAGAATCTCCTGTTTCAGACGGTTCTCCCAGTCACCGCCATAGAGTGAGTGGGTGATCGGCTTGTCAAACTCAGAGTTCATGTCGTTGTCTGTGTCGAGCAGATAAAGCTTGATACGACCCACGTTGACACGCCAAACCAGTGCGTGTACCTGATAGTTGCGATAGGGCACATCAACTACAACCTGGTTGCCATTCTCATCCAACTCACGCTCGATAGGCAATGAGTTGAAATTCTGCGCATCGTATTTGGCTATTTGCTGACCATCCATAGACAAGGACTGTGTGAAATAGCCATAACGATAAAGGAAGCCAACAGCACACATGTCGACATTGGAGTCGGAAGCTTCCTTAAGATAGTCACCGGCCAGCATTCCCAAACCACCAGAGTAGATCTTCAGCACCTGATTCAAACCATACTCCATAGAGAAGTAGGCCACAGAGGGACGCTTCTTGTCTGGTTTGACATCGATGTACTCGCGGAATTTCTTGTATACCTCCTTGACATTGTCCATCAGAGCACGGTCCTTGACAATGGCCATCTTCCGGTCATAGCTCAAACGCTCCAAGAGCAATACAGGATTGTGGTTTACTTCCTCGAAAAGGTCACGGTCAAGCCGCTTAAAAAGGCGACGAGCCTCATAGTTCCATGCCCACCACATATTGTGGGCCAACTCATCCAAGCATTTCAGCTGCTCAGGCAAGCGTGACTTACTGTTGAGCTCCTTCCATTGAGGAGCATTAGCATAGTCTGCTTTGATCTTCATAACACTACAATTTTTGTCTAATTCTTAATAATTATCCTAATCCTTGAGCCTCAGCGATAAATGGCTTTTGGCTTTTGTACCTAATCTTTTGTGACTTTACCCTTCTACGGATGACTCTATATTTGCGCAGTTCTACAAAGCGAACTCACTATTTGGCCTTGCGATGCTCTGCCTTTTCCAACGCTATATCGTAGGCTTCCTCGTAATACTTAATGAAATGGCTCCAAAGTGCTTTCCTTGAAAGGCGCTCTGCATTCTCTCTGCTCTTTTTCACCGCTTCCCGACTAAAAGAGGAGTATACGGCCACGGTATCTTTTATATTGTCGGCCACCTCGGAATAATTATAGTCTGTACGATGAATGACCTTCACTCCATCCTCGATCTCTCCGGCATGTCCGAGCTCTTTGTTTACCCACAAGCCAAAGCCGGAAAGATCTGTGGTGATACAAGGCACATGGAAAGCGATAGCCTCCAATGGCGTATATCCCCAAGGTTCATAATAGGATGGGTAGATACAAAGATCATTACCCAAGACCACATCATAATAGCTCAGGTTTACGATACCATCATCGCCTGTAAGATAGCACGGAAGGAAAATGAGTTTTACACGATCTTCTTTCCGGTTCTGCATGTTTAGGTATTTGAGCATACCTAAGACTTGGTCGTGGCTCATGTTATGCAGCCAATGCGTGATCTGAGGCACTTCCAATGGCGTGTCGAAATGTTTGCCACTGGCCAAACGCTCCTGAAGATCCTTGCGCGGCTCGCCTACCCAGCCCGGAACTTCTATAAAGGCAAGCACAGGACGCTTTAACCGGTCATCGCGCAACAAGCGATTCATTGCCTCAATATAGACATCCACACCTTTGTTGCGGAACTCATAACGACCGCTGGTGGAAACTATCAACGTATTATCATCGAAATCCTGCCCAAGTAATGCATTGGCAACAGCAAATGCACGCTTGCGTGCTATCTTTCGCTTGCGTGTAAACTCCTCTCCTCTAGGTACGAAATCGTTCTCAAAGCCATTGGGCAAGACTACGTCTACAGGCTTATCCAACAATTCCTTGCACTCCTTCGCCGTGATATCACTCACCGTGGTGAAGCAATCTACATAATGAGCAGTCTGCTTCTCTATAGAGTGCTTGCTTTGCATGTTCAACTCTCCGGCCATCTGATCGCCGTTATAGGCAAAGAGATAGTCGTAAAGAGGCTTGTTGTTACCAGCAATGCTACGACCAATACTTGTAGCATGCGTAGTGAACAAGGTTGCTACTTCAGGAAGATACTTGTGAATATAAAGCAAACCCAGTCCTGTCATCCACTCGTTACCATGATAGACGACTTTGTATTTGCTTCCCAGATAAAAGTGATAAAAGCTCTCAACCACTTTTGCAGCACCATATGAGAACATGGATGCTTCGTCATAATCGCCATAAGCATGAAGGCTGTCAACCTGGAAGTCTTCCCACAACTGGGTATACATTTCATTCTTCTGGGAATAGTATTGAGAGAAATCTACAAGGATAGCTATTGGATTGCCAGGGACAGACCATCTGCCAATCTTCAAAACCATCCCTTCTTTTTTAGCCTGTACCTTCCAGTCGGTAAACAAAGAGGCATCCTCCTGAAAATAAGGACTTCTCTGCTTACCCCAACAATCTGGACCAATGAAAATGATATGGTCGCGCATCTTTGTCTGCAGCGTCTTGGCCCTTGTGGATAACACTGTGTATATGCCACCGACCTTATTACATACTTCCCAACTAGACTCAAAAATATAGTCCGGGAACAACTTGCCCTCTGTCATATTGCTATAATGTGCTTCTATAGTTGCAAAGGTAATATAAAAAATAGCAATAAGCAAATATAAATAACTACTATTTTATAAAATATTTGGTGCAATCGAAATAATAACCTATCTTTGCCACTACAAATTAGCATATATTATGAGAAAATTGCTCTTCTTATTTTTCACAATTTGCTGCTTGCCCATGATGGCGCAAGCACAAAAGAATGATGCTGACTCGACATCATTCAAGGGATATCTATATAATAAGGAGTATAACGTCTATCTCCAAATCGATTTCTACCATCAAAACGTTATTGTTCCGAGACAGGAAGTGTATGGTGAAATGGCAGGCTACTTCGGCGATTGCCAGGATGGAAGAAAGTGGCTTTTCACTTCCGCTACCATCAAAAACGACCATATAGCAGAGATAGAAATCATCAACGACTATGGCAGCGAGGACTTAAAAGCGACACTGACAAAAGTCAACGACTCGACCTTTGTCCTGCATCAAGGTGAAGGAAGTACTATCAAGATTGCAAGAAACCGAAAGTGGGTAAAAATGCCAAAAGACCTCACATTCTCTAAGCGTTAAGATTCACCCTGAAAATTTAAGAAATAAGGCCTGTGCACCTTTGTCCGGTACACAGGCCTTACTATAAATGGGATTTCAGCGTATCTCTATTAGTTGTTCACGCTACCTCCAACAATATCAAGCATCTCACTTGTAATAGCAGCTTGACGACTCTTGTTGTATTGGAGTTTAAGCTCTTTCAAGATCTCATCAGCATTGTCTGTCGCCGTCTGCATGGCAACCATGCGTGCGGCATGCTCAGAGGCATTACTGTCGAGAAGAGCCGTATATACCATCAAGTTCAGTTGTTTGGGTATCAACACAGAAAGTACTGACTCCAAGTCCGGCTCCACAATAAAGTCATCATTCAACGGCTTTACCTCTTGATCCTGCCGATCTTCAGACTGTCCATGCTTCCGTAGATAAGCCTGGGCTTTAGCTGTCACTTGATTGGAGGACAAATCGCGGTCGTTGTTTGAGCCTATCTTTTCCGTTGACAGGTCAATCGGTAAGAAAGTACTCCGCGTGAGTATCTGTGTGCCAGCACTCTTGAAGTGGTGATAGATCATCTCCACCTTGTCCAGTTCATGTTTGGCAAACTTCGAAGCCAACTCTTCCGCAATCTTTGCACAAGGAGCAGCCGAAGGTTTATCCGCCAATTCCACGAAGTCTCCAGCCACATGATAACCTAACTTCTTGGCTTTCTCCATCACCTTGCGTCCGATAGGATACACGAGGATATCTTCCACACCTTTCTTCGTATATTCGTCCACCGCATTCTGCATCATCCTGATGACATTCGCATTGTAACCTCCACACAGCGAACTATTGGAAGAAAACACGATAAGAGCCACATGCTTGATTTCCTGTCGCTCCTCATCATAAGGTGTCTGAGCATCGTGCATGGAAACTAAGAAAGACTTCAAGATATGCTCCAGCATATTTTCATATGGGAGCATATTCTGGATAGCCGTTTGAGCGTGATGCAACTTTGAAGAGGCCACCATTTTCATAGCACTCGTAATCTTACGGGTGCTTTGCACTGAAGCGATACGTGTCTTTATCTCTTTTAACGATGGCATAGGCTACCTCCCCTAATTCTTAAATTGTCCGACGACATTAGCCATCACAGACTCGATAGCATTAGTGCACTCGTCTGTAAGCTTGCCGGAAGCCAATGTGTCAAGTATGTCACTGTGCTGAGTACGCATCTGCTCCAAGAACTGATCTTGGCAAGCACGAACCTGGCTGACGGGAACATCATGCATCAGACCATGAACACCACAATAGATGATAGCTACCTGCTCACCTACCGGCATAGGACTATACTGTGGCTGGATAAGCAACTGGTTGTTCTTTCTACCACGGTCAATGGTCATGGCTGTTACCGGATCCATATCGCTGGAGAACTTAGAGAATGCCTCCAACTCACGATACTGTGCCATATCGATCTTCAGCGTACCGGCAACTTTCTTCATACTCTTGATCTGTGCACTACCACCGACACGGCTCACAGAGATACCAACGTTGATGGCAGGACGGAAGCCCTGGTTAAAGAGGTCGGTCTCCAAATAGATCTGACCATCAGTAATGGAAATGACATTGGTAGGAATGTAAGCACTCACATCGCCTGCTTGCGTCTCAATGATTGGCAGAGCGGTCAGTGATCCACCACCTTTGACATGTCCCTTCATGCACTCCGGCAGATCGTTCATTTGCTCTGCCACTTCCTGCTGGTCATTGATACGCGCGGCACGCTCAAGAAGACGGGAGTGGAGATAGAACACATCACCAGGATAAGCCTCACGACCGGATGGGCGTCGCAAAATCAAAGAGACTTCACGATAGGCTACAGCCTGCTTAGACAAGTCATCATAGACGACAAGGGCATCCATGCCTCTGTCACGGAAATATTCACCAATGGCAGCACCAGCAAACGGAGCGTAATACTGCATGGCAGCAGGGTCGGCTGCTGTAGCACTTACCACGATGGTGTAAGGAAGTGCGCCGTGCTCACGCAATGTTTGAACAAGAGCGGCAACGGTACTGGCCTTCTGACCGATAGCTACATAAATGCAATATACAGGCTTACCTGCCTCATAATTGGTTTTCTGATTGATAATGGTGTCTACGGCAATTGCTGTCTTTCCCGTCTGACGGTCACCGATAATCAACTCACGCTGTCCACGACCGATAGGGATCATCGAGTCCACGGCCTTCAATCCTGTCTGTAAAGGCTCTTTCACAGGCTGACGATAGATTACGCCCGGTGCCTTGCGATCCAAAGGCATCTCGAAAGATCCCGTCAAGTCGATGTCACCTTTTCCGTCAATAGGCCTGCCCAATGGATCTACGACACGACCTAAGAAATTGTCATTGACACGGATAGAAGCAATATGATGCGTGCGCTTTACTTTCTCACCCTCCTTAATACCTGCGGTAGGACCGAGAAGCACACATCCCACATTGTCTTCCTCCAAGTTCATGACAATGGCCATCGTACCATTCTCAAATTCGAGCAGCTCGGATGCCTCGACGTTGCGCAAACCGTAGACACGCGCCACACCATCGGCCACGGTGAGCACTGTGCCCACCTCGTCGAACTGGTTTTCAGCGTTGATGCCCTGAAGTTCCTTTTCGAGGACTTCCGACACTTCACTTGGTTTTATTTTGTCTGACATTCTTTCAATTCTTTATTTTCTCAAGGTTGCCAGCACTTGGTGAAGTTTTGTCTTCACGCTGGCGTCCATTCTATAAGTATCATATTCAAGGATAAACCCACCTATAATATTTGGATCCACCTCGGTATTGAACTCCACACTGCCATGCGTTTTGCTCTCAACCATACGTTTCATCTTTTGTTCTGTTTCAGGAGAGACAGCTACGGCAGTGATCAATTTTCCCTGGGTGACATGCTTCATCCGTCGGTAAAGGGAGATATAGGAATTGGCCATGAACTGCAAAACACTTTCCCGATCTTCCCGAAGAACGATTTGGAAAAAGCGCTTTGTCAACTCTGTAACCTTTCCACCGCAGGCCGTAATGATCAGCTGCAGCTTCTTATCCTTTGCAAGCATAGGATTATCGATGGTGAATCGAAAATCAGGGACATCCAGAAAACTCTTGCAAAGTATCTGCATCTCCTGATAAACATCTTCATCCAGTTTCATTGCCACCGCACTGTCGAGCAGAGCACGGGCATATCTTACTGAGATTACTCCTATATCCATACGCTTACAATCAATTAATGAATATCACTCTTTACTTCGTCTTTCGACACCTCATCCAGCAGTTTATCAATCAAATCCATCTGCTTGTCGTCGGCAGAAAGCTTTTCCCGCAAGATCTTCTCTGCGATTTTCACAGACAACTCCGCTACTTGTGAGCGAATCTCACCGATAGCCTGGCGCTTCTCATTCTCAATTTCTGCCTTCGCGTCGCTGAGAAGTCGTGCCCCTTCATCTTTTGCCTGTGTCTGAGCCTTTGCCACTATAGCCTCGCGAGTAGCAGTGGCCTCCTTCAATATGGAGGCCTGCTTCTCCCGTGCTTCCTGCAGAATGGATTCTCCTTCTTGTTGGATGTGAGCGAGCTTCTCATTGGCCTCATGCGCCTTTCTCAGGCTGTCGTCGATGTAGTCCTTTCGCTCCTTCACCATCTTGGTGATGGCTGGGAAGCCCCATTTCCACAATACGGCCAGCACGACTAAGAAGACAATGGTCATCCAAAACAGAAGACCCGTGCTTGGCATTAACAAATCCATACGCAGTAATGATTATCTTGATTGATTAGATGCAAAGGAAGGCTACCACCACAGCGAACAGAGCAACACCCTCGATAAGGGCGGCAGCTACAATCATATTGGTGAAAATCTTATTCATCACCTCAGGCTGGCGAGCCATAGCATCCATAGCCTGGCCACCAATGCGACCAATACCGATACCTGCACCAATAGCTGCGAGACCTGCGCCGACACCGGCACCTAACTTTGCAACGCCATCTGCGGCGGCTGCCAATAACAATGTTGAAATCATAGCTTTAAAGTTTAATGTGTTTATTTTTTATTTATATTATTCTATATTATTCTTCTGACATTTAGCTATCTCAATTCGGGTTAATCTTCCGACTTCACACGCGCCAAACCAATGAAGATGGAACTCAGCATGGTAAAGACCATTGCTTGAATGAAGCAAACCAACAACTCCAAGCACATCATGAAGATGCTCATCAAGACGCTCAATGCTGTCATTCCGTAGAAGGTCGCGCCTCCAATGGCAGCAACAACGAAGATGATGCAAGTAAGCGACAACGCTATAGCATGTCCTGCCATCATGTTGGCGAAGAGTCGGATCATCAATGCGAAAGGCTTCGTAAAGATACCGACAAATTCTATCAACGGAATCAGAGGGAATACTTTCAGAGCCTTTGGCACGTCTGGCCAAAAGATGTCTTTCCAGTAATGCTTCGTGCCACTGAACTGGGTAATGACAAACGTACACAGAGCCAGGAAGAAGGTAACGGCGATGTTACCTGTCACATTACCACCGCCTGGAGGGAACGGCACAACACCCATCAGATTACAAGTCAGTATAAAGAAGAAACAAGTCATCAGATAGGGAGAATATTTCTCGTAACCCTCGCCTACTCCAGGCTTTACGATGTTTTCTTCAACATAACTTACAAGCATCTCGACAAATCCGGTAAAGCCTCCTGGTGCAGGATCGCTTGCTTTGTGGTGACGATACCATCTTGCGGGTATCAAAATACAAAGGAGCAGGATAATTGCATCGATGAAAAGCACTGCCACTGTCTTGGTGATACTGATATCAAAGGGCACGACCTCCTTGCCACCCTGCAGCTCAATGATCTTACCTGTATGGTCGCCCATAGTGGCAATAGCCAAGTTATAGGGACCATGTCGATATCCTTTTGCATCTGCTTCCTCTGAAAAGAGTGAAGAACTGAATACATGCCAACCCGTAGAGCTCTTGACAATGACTGGCAGATTGATGATGACATGATGCTTGCCAATATCGGTGACATGCCATTCATAGGAATCTTTGATATGCCCTACCACAATCTGAGAAGTATTCAACTTGCCACTGTCAGAGGCAAAAACCGAAACAGGCAATGCCATCAACAGCAACAAGACGATGCAAGTAATATGTTTAATCTTATTCATTGTCCAAACATTTTAATGTCTGATCATCAGTGTGATCGTCATCATCGCTGCGTACATGATGAGAATCATGACCACAAACGACTTCGACTCTCCTGCGCTTTGCGAAATCAGCATCACGTAACATGCGGTCCATGTAGCAATGAATAGCACCCGGATCAATGCCAATAGGAAATAAAACCTTGGCAAAGCTTTTGGTGCATGCTTCATCACAAAGTCATAACCTTTCACCCATGCTATGCCCAGCATCACAAAGAGCAAGACACTGACGAATATCACACTTCCACGCAAAGGCACACTTCGTTTTTCTTCACCTCAACAAAGCCCCCACGCACATCTATGCTTCGGGATCCTTGCGATGCCGTAAACTCCACTTTGCCATCTCCAAGTGAAGAGATAATGGGAGCGTGATTGTTGAGAATCTCAAAAGCACCCTGTGTCCCGGGCACCTTCACGCTCTCTACCTCCCCGTCATAGATGACTTTCTCGGGTGATACTATCTTTAATCTCAACATAGGAATAGTTTTAATATTCTAAATATGAGAACAACGTATCATTAAGCCTTCTTGGCGGCATCGAGTAGCTTCTTACCCTTGGCAATTGCGTCGTCGATCGTACCAACGTTCATGAAGGCCTGCTCCGGCAGGTCATCGACCTCTCCGTCGAGGATAGCGTTAAAGCCTTTGATCGTGTCTTCGATATTCACCATCACACCCGGCACATTGGTAAACTGCTCAGCAACAGCAAACGGCTGTGACAAGAAGCGCTGTACACGACGAGCGCGGTTCACAACCAAGCGGTCCTCGTCAGAGAGCTCATCCATACCTAAGATGGCTATGATATCCTGCAACTCATTATAGTGCTGAAGGGTTTCCTTCACACGCTGCGCGCATTCATAGTGTTCTTTACCGACAATCAACGGATCAAGAATACGTGATGTACTGGCCAAAGGATCCACAGCAGGATAAATACCCAATGCCGTAATCTTACGATCGAGCACCGTCGTAGCATCCAAGTGAGAGAATGTCGTTGCAGGAGCAGGGTCGGTAAGGTCATCGGCAGGTACATACACGGCCTGCACAGAAGTGATGGAACCGTTCTTTGTGGAGGTAATACGCTCCTGCATGGCTCCCATCTCCGACGCCAATGTCGGCTGATAACCCACGGCTGAAGGCATACGTCCCAAAAGTGCAGAAACCTCAGAACCGGCCTGCGTGAAACGGAAGATATTATCGATGAAGAACATAATGTCGGCTGGTGCTCCATTCTTGCCACCATGGTCGCGGAACTCCTCGGCAACGGTCAAACCGGAAAGAGCAACAGAGGCACGTGCCCCAGGAGGTTCATTCATCTGACCATAGACAAGGGTGGCCTGACTCTTGCTCAACTCCTCTGGGTCTACAAGGCTCAGATCCCATTTGCCTTCATCCATGGCTTTCTTAAACTTCTCGCCATAGCGGATAACGCCTGCGTCAAGCATATCACGGATCAAGTCATTACCCTCACGCGTACGCTCACCGACACCGGCAAAAACAGAATATCCGTCATGTCCTTTGGCGATGTTATTGATGAGTTCCATGATCAGCACGGTCTTACCCACACCGGCACCACCGAACAAACCAATTTTACCACCTTTCATATAAGGCTCAAGCAGGTCGATGACCTTAATACCAGTAGGAAGCATCTCCTTATGAGTGGAGAGATCCTCAAACTTTGGAGCTTCTCGATGGATAGGATAACTGCCCTCCATATTGAGCGGCTTCATACCGTCAATGGGTTGACCAATGACATTCATCATTCGACCCTTGATCTGTTCACCAGCCGGCATTGTGATAGGACTGCCCGTCGATATAACCTCCAGACCGCGTTGCAATCCATCGGTATTGTCCATAGCCACACAACGCACCGTGTCCTCACCAATATGCTGCTGCACTTCCATGATCAGATCACGGCCATCGGGTCGCTTTACTTTCAATGCCTCGTAAATCTTAGGCAATACCTTTTCTGGATCTTGACCCTGCGTGTCGAAATACACGTCAATAACCGGCCCAATGATCTGCGAGATACGCCCGTTTATCTGTGACATACGCTTTATGATTTAATGTTAACTTTTTCTTTCTCTATATAAGACACATCTAATGATGTTTCTCTATTCTTTTACAAAGATACGGAAAATGTCTTTACCACCAAACTCCTTTAACATACTTTAGAGCGGTTATTCATATTAAAGACAGGAAAAAGGAGTATTCGTGAACATTTGCCGCCTAATTGTGAGAGATTTTAAATACTTAGTTCATCAAGCACGGTGATGAGTCCCCTATCAAAAGGCTTATCCGAGCGGATTGCTTCAGACAAAGGCACATACACAATTTCGTTGTTACGAATACCGACCATGATATTACGCTGTCCCTGCATAATGGCCTGCACAGCACCCACTCCGGTACGACTGGCCAGGATACGGTCATGAGCCGACGGACGGCCGCCGCGCTGTAGATGTCCAAGAATAGATACGCGCACGTCATAGCCGGGGAACTCCTTGCGCACACGGTCTGCATAGTAGAGCGCGCCACACTTCGGACTCTCTGACACGATCACGATACAACTGCGCTTTGACTTTCTGATACCACGCTCCATGAACTGTGCCAACTGGTCGACATCGGTAGAGTCCTCAGGAATGATTGCGGCCTCTGCTCCGCTGGCAATGGCCGAGTTCTGAGCAAGGAAACCCGCATCACGCCCCATCACTTCTACGAAGAAGATGCGCTCATGACTCTGGGCTGTGTCGCGAATACGGTCCACACACTCTACAATCGTATTTAAAGTGGTATCATATCCTATGGTAGAATCTGTGCCATAAAGGTCGTTATCAATAGTTCCAGGAAGGCCAATACAGCAAAGATCGTATTCGCGGGCAAAGTCACGGGCACCCGTCAAGGAGCCGTTACCACCGATCACGACCAAAGCATCGATCTCTTCCTTCTTTATCGTCTGAAACGCTTTCTCACGTCCTTCTGGAGTCATAAACTCTTTGGAACGTGCCGTACGCAAAATCGTACCACCGTCACGGATAATGCCAGAAACATTTTCTGTTGTAAAAGGCTGAACTTCATCATTGATCAGGCCGTCATAGCCACGGAAGATACCTTTTACTTTAAAACCATTGCAGATACCGGCACGTGTGACGGCACGGATAGCAGCATTCATTCCGGGGGCGTCACCTCCGGAAGTCAGTATACCAATTGTCTGAATCTTTGCCATATCGTCTTTATTTTAGAATTTGCTAATATTATGATGCTATGTGTTTCTATATGTTTTCGTCACGCAAAGATAACAATTTATCAGAAACAACTCAAACGAAAAACCCTTTTTTATAATGCTTTAACGGACAATTCGTGCAATATGGAGTTAGAAATTCCTTTTTTGTAACCTATATGTAACTTTCTACCGCACTTTATCCTATATCTACTTTATGGATGCGATGCGTCTGTGAGTAAAGAAATAAAACCAATATGTTTTCCCATACGTATCTTTCAACTCTGAAAATCGCTCCTTAGAATTAGCGTATTTCTTACTCATATCCTGATAATCCTCATAGTCTGCATCCATCACCGCGTCGTGATAAACGAGATAAGGATGCTCGCGTAGATGGGTATACAGTATCAGTGCCTCACGATAATGTTTAGGCAGATGACTGTCCAACCGATAATACTTTGTAATATTATGAGCAAAGGCATCAACGTCGCAGTCAAGCAGATAAGCACACAACAACCAATCATTGGACGCTTTCGTTGCCCACCACTTCTGATGCAATTTCTCAAAATAGACCCGTGGACGCATCTTTTGTTTGAAATAGACACCCAGCATTATATATACAGGTTCGGTCGATGCCATCATCACCTTCACGGAAGAGCCGTTTGGTAACATCGCATCAGAACCGCCGACCAAAGGATATTCAAAGAGTCTTTCACCGAGTTGGTGTGTACCTGCCAGTGCCCATATTCGCAGAAAGGTCAGGCTACTATCCGTCTTTTCCTCTTTGATGCCTACCTGCTGCGCTTCTTCATATCTTTTGTTGCTCAAATCATTCTCCATTCTCATCCGATAATGGAACACCTCGTCCGAGCAACCGATACTACACGTCATCAGCATCATTGCGCCCATGATCGCCAGATTCTGCCATAGCAACCGGCTACTGCTCTCTGTGACAAAGGGTGAACTGTCCAAGCTTTCCATCTGACGGCAAAACCAGATGACGACTGCATAAAAGACCATCAGCAATGGGAAGAGCCAGCCCCAGCAGCCTATGTAGGATTCTGTATCGACATTCCGCGTCACATCCGTCAAGATTGCCAGCAATAGCAAAGAAGGAAAATAGCTCAAGGCATGCCCTACCCTCTCCAAGCGTATGAAACTGTAAAGCGTCAACTGCAACAGCCATAGCACTAAGGTAATCAGCACAGCGCCTATCAGCCTGTTATAATGAGTAGCACCCTGAGACAGCACATGCTGGATGACTGACATGATGTCAGTCTGATAATCATAGAGATATAAGAACGTAAAAAATACGAAGAAAATGGCACACGTCACTCTCATGATGACGATGCCATTTTTGCGATTATTTATCATTGAATCTATCTACAACAATGAGATTATTCACATTTTCTAAGCACTACTGCAGAGCGGGCAGGTATATAGAGTTTCAACCATCCCTTATGATCCTTTGCATACAATGGATCGGGGTTAGTGAAATGTTCAACGCTGTCATCTGCAAAGCCATAACCACCGAAGCACTTCGCATCGGTATTCAGTACCACGCGATAACTTCCCTCTTTTACCAAGAATCCATAGTCGGTATAGGACCGGGTTGGAGAGAAATTAAAGACGAAGACCAGATTACCTCTTTCGAAAGCCAAGATCTGATCACCATCATTGTGCCAAATCTCCTGTACGGGTGTCAAGTTGAATTTTGGCTCACTCTTGATCACACGCAACATCTCACGGTCGAAATCCCCCAAGAAATGATAGTCCAAGTCCGGGTTATCCACAAGATTCCATTGACGGCGGGCATATTTATAGCTCCATCCATTGCCTTCCCTCGGGAAGTCGATCCATTCGGGATGGCCGAATTCATTGCCCATGAAGTTAAGATAGCCACCATTGATGGCACCCAAAGTCACCAAGCGGATCATCTTATGCAATGCAATACCACGACGCACCCTCTCGTTTTCATCTCCTCGTTTGAAATGCCAATACATATCAGCATCTATCAGACGGAAAATGATCGTCTTATCGCCTACCAAAGCTTGATCATGGCTTTCGCAATACGAGATAGTTTCTTCGTCAGCACGCCGGTTCTTAACCTCCCAGAAAATGCTGCTCGGCTTCCAGTCTTCATCGCGCTTTTCCTTGATCGTCTTGATCCAGTAATCGGGGATATTCATCGCCAGACGATAATCAAAGCCATAGCCTCCATCCTCATACCTGGCAGCCAATCCCGGCATACCGCTCACCTCTTCAGCTATTGTCACAGCAGAAGGGTTCACCTCATGGATGAGCTTGTTGGCCATCGTCAGATAGCAGATAGCATTGTCGTCCTCGTGCCCATTGAAATAATCACCATAGTTGGTAAAGGCTTCTCCCAGTCCATGACTATAGTACAGCATGGAAGTGACGCCATCAAAGCGGAAACCGTCAAAATGAAATTCATTCAACCAGTACTTGCAGTTGCTCAGCAAGAAATGAATGACATCGTCCTTACCATAATCAAAGCACAAGCTATCCCATGCCGGATGCTCATGGCGGTCACCCGGATAGAAATATTGGTTAGGATCACCGGCAAGATTACCCAAACCCTCGACCTCATTCTTCACAGCATGAGAGTGGACAATATCCATGATGACGGCAATGCCCTGCTCATGCGCAGCATCGATGAGTGCCTTCAGCTCCTCAGGAGTACCGAATCTGCTTGACGGAGCAAAAAACGAACTCACATGATAGCCAAAACTACCATAATAAGGATGCTCCTGGATAGCCATGACCTGCATACAGTTGTAGCCATCTTTCACAATTCTCGGCAGCACTTTATCTTTAAACTCCGTATAGGTGCCTACCTTCTCGGCGTCCTGAGCCATACCTATATGACACTCATAGATCAACAGCGGATCTTTAGAGGGACGGAAAGAATTCACCTTCCACTGATAAGCCTTTTTGGGAGCCCACACCTGTGCGGAGAAGATCTTCGTCTTCTCATCCTGCACTACACGGGTAGCCCAAGCCGGAATACGTTCTCCCTGACCGCCGTTCCATTTCACATGCATCTTAAAGAGATCACCATGCTTCATGGCACGCACCGGAAGCCGTAGCTCCCAGTTACCTGTGTTGGGTATGCGTTTGCAGCGATATTGCTCAGACTCCGTCCAATTATTGAAGTCACCGACAAGATAGATATCTGTGGCATTGGGAGCCCACTCACGGAAGACCCACCCGCGGGGGATTCTGTGAAGACCATAGTATTGATAACCATTGGCAAAATCCGATAACGTCTCCTTGCCATGATTCGTCAATTGTGATATTTTCCAAGCCGCATGATCGTGTCGTCCACGAATGGCGTCCTCAAAGGGCTCAAGATAAGGATCGTGAGCCACAATGCCAATATGCTGGGGATGCTCAGTTGGAGCAGCACTCAGCACTTTGCTATCACCTGTAGATTTGGATTTCTTCACCATAATATAAAGTTTATGTATTTAGGTTTCAATCATATTAATCGTTAAACCGCCGGCCATTTTCATAATAGCCATGTGCCGTGATCTGTCCGTTGCGGTCCTTCTCCACAAACTTACCGTCACGCACATCGTTGACATAAGAGCCTTCAAAGCGTTTTCCGTCCTTGTTTTCCTCGATAGCCTTACCGTTCCGCATGCCATTGTGATAGTAACCTTTAAAGCGAGTTCCGTCGGCATAATGAATGATCACTTCACCCTCAATCTTGCCGTTGACGAACTCACCTTCAAAGACGTCACCGTTTTTTTTCGTCAACTTGCCATGTCCATTCTGCAAGTCTTTCTTCCAAGTTCCCTCATACTTGTCACCATTGGCCCAAACAAACGTACCTTCGCCATCTCGGTCACCCTCTACAAAATGTCCTGTATAGCGGTCACCATTGGCATATTTGAAGATGCCTTCACCCGTACGCTCTCCCTGGTCATAGTCACCCTCATATTGGTCACCGTTCTGGAACTGATAAATGCCTCGACCTTGCTGAATATCATCTTTCCACTGTCCACGGTATACATCTCCGTCACCATACTTGTTGACTCCATATCCACAGCGCTGGTTATCAGTCCACTCTCCATCATAAGTGGTACCGTCGCCCCAGTCAAAGAAGCCTTTCCCTTCCTTTTTGTCGGCTTTCCACTGACCTTGGTAATAAGCTCCGTTGGCATAAGTATAGCGTCCTTTTCCCTGACGCATATCATGATACCAGTTACCATCGTACTTATCACCATTAAAGTAATACATCACTCCGTGCCCTTCCTGATAATCACGAAACCACAAGCCTACATACTTATTGTTGTTACTGAAATAATAAGTGCCTTGACCATGCTGCTGATTGAGCAGCCATTGACCTTCATATTTTTCACCATCAGCAAAAGTATAAACACCATAGCCATTGCGTTTGCCTTTCACAAACTCTCCTTCATAGGTATTCCCGTTTTCATAGAGAACACTTCCCTTTCCTTGTGGCTTTCCAGAAGCCATTTCACCTTTATAGGTTCCTTTGACTCCTTGCTCGACAATCGTACAAGAACCCAAGGAAATTTTTTGTGCATAGCTCGTAATAGAAGCTAAGGAAAGTATTATTGCAATGATTCGATTTCTCACTTCTTAACAAATAAATAAATTCTAAGTTCAAAGATAATAAGAAAAATCGAATTCAAAAACATGCAAACAAAAAAATAAATGATAAACACTACTATTTAACAAAAATAAATAAGCAGAATCAAAGGAAGATTTAGTAACTTTGCAAGAAAAGGAACAATTATTATCAATCAACATGAAATTTACAGCAATCATTCCAGCACGTTATGCCTCTACACGCTTTCCGGGAAAGCCACTGGCTCTTCTCAGTGGCAAGCCAATCATTCAGCATGTCTATGAGCAGGTAAACCAAGTGATAAAAGATGTGTGGGTAGCTACAGATGATCAGCGCATTTTCGAAACCGTCAACACTTTCGGTGGAAAAGCTGTCATGACAAGAAAAGATCATAAGAGCGGTACTGACAGAATCGAGGAAGCAGCAGAGAAGATACAGACCCAAGCTGATATTATCATCAATGTACAGGGCGACGAACCATTCATACAGCCCTCACAAATTGAGACGCTATGTGAACTCTTCAAGCATCCTCAAACACAGATTGCTACACTTGGAAAACCATTTGAAGACATTGAAGCGGTTAAAAACACAAACTCGCCGAAGATTGTGACCAACTATCAGGGATTTGCCCTTTACTTCTCACGATCAGTCATTCCCTTCGTACGTGGTATCGAAGAGAATGAATGGCTCGAGCACTTCCCCTATCTCAAACACTTGGGGATCTATGCCTATCGCCGTGAAATACTTAAAGAAATCACCAAACTCCCAATGTCATCACTGGAAAAAGCAGAAAGCCTTGAGCAACTGCGTTGGCTTCAGAATGGATACCGCATCAGAGTTGGCATCACAAATGTAGAGACAATCGGCATCGACACACCCAAAGACTTAGAAAGAGCAGAAGCTTTTATAGCAAAAAAGGAAGTATAAAAGCTTCGTAAAACATCCAAAAAGCCACTCTATCCCTTCCTAAAGAAAGGGATAGAGCTATAACAAAAAAATAGCCCTTGAAAACATTTCTGTCTTCAAGGGCTCTT
>UMGV01001494.1_pt1 | contig 20002 bp, 11 predicted proteins | sample 1965361 | NCBI WGS metagenome assembly UMGV01 (sample SAMEA4836081, study PRJEB28245) | human gut metagenome | biome: gut microbiome; material: fecal sample | place: Denmark | collected 2008
TCTCCCTCCAGGGAGAGGGGGCTAGGGGAAGAGAGTCTTTTTTTATCTCCTATGCAGCAGATCCTTGATGCCGTCCATATCGAAGCTCAGAGACAGACGAAGCGTCTGGTCGAGCGGGTTGGTCTTGGCTGTGGCGATGACATAGCCCGCGTCGAGCGAGAAGACGCTCATCTTGAAGCCCGCACCGACGGTGAAGTATTTCATGTTGCCCTGACTCGGATCCTGATGATGATAACCGGCGCGAAGCGAGAACTTATCGTTGTAGGTATATTCCGCACCTACGCTCCACTGAATCTCTTTCATCTCGCCTTTGAAGCCTTCTGGCGAGTCGCTGAAACTCTTGAAGATACCGCTGATGCTCGACGTGTTGTTGTAGTGCTCATGCACCCACTGGTCGTAGCCCTGATTGTCGCTGAGTCCCGTCTCCTTAGTATACTGCTCCATGGTTGGCGGTGTCGGCACCAGAAACTTGTTGGCATCCAAAGCAATGGAGAACTTGTTGTATTCGTCGATAGGCACCATCAGCGACGTACCCAGTCTGAGGTTGGTGGGCAGGAACTCGGCAGCATCCGAACCGCTGAACGTGATCTTACTACCAATGTTCGAGATGTTGAGACCGAAGGCGAGCTGGCACTCGCGTGATCCGATGGTAGGATAAGTCTGGTAATACGCCGAGAGATCCGCGGCGAAGGCTGATGCTGGCGAGTTGTCCTCACTGGTGTAGTCATAGCGCAGGTCGGAGTAGATCCAGCGCAGTGTGGCGGCGATGGAGAACTTCTCACTGAGCATGAGTGAGTAAGAAGCGTCGATGGCCATCTCGTAAGGGTTGACGGTCCTGGCGTTGTCTGCATCGCTGGTCTGCACCTCACCGAGAGAGAAATAGCGCAGAGAACCCGACACGGCACTGTGCTCACCGATGCGATAGTAGCCGGCGAGATAAGCCTGGTCGATGTCGTTGACGAGTTGGCGGAGCCAAGGCGTGTAGTTCAGCGCCACACCGGCACGACTGATGGTAAAGGGATATTTTGCCGGGTTCCAGTGTTGCGAGTTGACATCGGGATCTGTTGCCGCTCCTGCATCACCCAAAGAGGCTCCTCGTGCATCGGGAGAGATGGTCTGTGAGATGATGGCATATTGCACAGGGTTGAACTCGTCGAGCTTTTCCTGCGCAAAGGTCCATAGGGGGAGGGCCGCAAAGAGAGATGCCAGCGTGATACGTGCTGTTCTTGTCATTCTGATGGATGTGCTATATATAATAAGGTGTAGGCTCCGGGGTAGGGGAGCGTGCTACACCTAAATAAACGTAGAGAGTATGTCGATTATTGCCTGACGATGATGAGTTTCTGTGTCTTCGAGGCGTAGCTGCTGCCGTCGGCGCACATGCGCACGCGGTAGAGATATACGCCGGTCTGCAGGCGGCAGCCCTGACCGTCGCACAGATCCCAGTCCTTCGTGTACGTGCCGAGGTTGGTGACGCCGGTGTCGGTATGTTTCCACAGCGTGCGGCCGCTCATGTCGAAGACCTCGATGCACACGTCGACCTTGCTGCCCGCCATGTCGTGGTTGACGATGAACGTCGTGGTGTTGTAAGCCGGATTCTTCGACACGCCAACCGAACTGATGGTAGGCTGCAGGCTCTTTGCCACCACAAAGTCAAGCGTGGCTGTCGACGAGTTGTTGAGGATGTCCCAGGCCCGGAAGGTCAGCGTGTGCTTGCCCGGTTCGAGCGATGGGATGCTGTATGCCGTTCTGCCGCTGGTGTATGATCCGAAGTCATAGGTAAACGCGTCGTTGAGCGAGTAAACCTTGTTGGCATCGCCGTCGATGATGAGCTGCAGGTCGTGACCTACGCCGTTGCCCGTGGCATTGATGCCACTGGTGTCGCTGATCTCAGCCACAAAATAAGGCGTACAGTTCACCGTGCCTCCGTTTTGGAATTCCGGTGTGTTGAGATAGCAGAACAGTTTCGGGCCTATCGTGTCGGCAGAGGCTGTCGTGGATCCGCCCACGATGAAATGGTCACTCACACCGTTGGCAATGCTGGTGTGTTTGTTGTCGACAGCGTAGACATTCACCAGTCCGGTGTTGTCGCTGTAGTTGATGTCTATCGGAACAGAGAAGGTGAAGGCAAAGCGTCCCTGCCGGATGCTGTCAGATCCTGTATAGAGAATCTTGTCGCGGCTATAGAAGACGAAGGCAGAGTCAGCCTCGGCACTGTAGTTTTCCTTGCACACGATCTTCTCTTTTGAGTCCCGTACCACGATGGAGGCCACGCCGTTGAAGTTGTCGGCAGTGGTTTTGTTGACGTGTCCGGCGATGCGTGCGATGCTTCCTGCCTTTAACTTCGGTCGTGTGGGCGATGCGGTAGGAATGTCGTTGATCGAGTCGATGACGATACACGGCTCGGGCAGGTTGAGTCTCAGAGCGGGATCGCCGAGCAGCGAGTATTGCAGTTTGTTGACGGTGCGGTCCTGTCCTGTGGTGATCATTTGGTTCTTGGCCTGTCGCTGCGCCTCGCCGAGGGTCAGTGCTTTTCCGTCTTTGCGGCTGAGGACGGCAGTGAGAAAGGCACGGTTGATGAGCTTATTGTATGAGGCGAGCACCGTGCGCGTGGTACCGAAGAAGGCCACCGCACCACCGTTGGGGTTGACGACGGCCGCCGTGCCGATGTTGTCTTCCACATCGTCAAATGCCATGATGTCGCACGACGCGGTGATCCACAGCGGCAGATTGGCATTGGAGAAAGTCTGGAAGTCGGAGAGCTTGAGCACACCCTCGTGGGCGATGAGCGTAGCACTGCCGTGCCCGGCATAGTCCATGATGAGCGCACCGTTTTGCTGTTGGCGTTTGATGATGGCGGACACCTCGGGGTAGGAGTGTCCCGTGGCAGAGGCCTGCTCGGTATAGGCGTCCCACATCACCTTTTTCAGTACATATTCAGGGTGCAGTGCCTCGATATAGTTGGCATTGTCGTTCTCGTCGTTCATGTGCAGGTTGTTGTTACCGTCGTCGCCCATGAACATCAGTTCGTTTTGCCAGGCTCCCGCGTTGCTGTTCTCGGCATAGGCGATGGTCTTGTCGACCATGACCTTCGCCTCGTCGACACTTGTCACGGGGAATCGTCCCACGGTGATGTCGTCCATGTCTTTGGTCAAGGGGTTGCCGCCCTCACCGTCGTCGAGTCGTGTGAAGAAGCCGTCGTCGACATAGCAGAGCACGGCGTTGAACGAGTTCTCGCTCTCGTGGCAGAGCAGATAGTCATCGGCGTTGAGGGTGCGGCAGTCGCTGGTGAGCATGCGGTTGTCCCACACGCCGCGTCCGAAGAGCAGCAGATAGCGGGGCAGGTCCGCGTCGGTAGCAGCGCGGTCGTAGAGCATCTTCAGATAGCGGCGATAGGCGTTGGCATCGGGCGTGCCGCTGCTGAACTCGTTGTAGAGCTCATCGGCCTTGACGATGCGCACGCGCAGACTGTCGTGTTTCTCGTGGAAGTCAGCCAGTCGCTGTGCCTGCTCCAGGTATTTACCTGAAGTAGGGATGATGATCACCATGTCTGCGGCAGTGTCGGCATGATGGTCTTGGTTGGTGATGGTGCCCACAAGAGAAGGTGTGGGGAAGGTTGTCGTGAGGTCAGGCTTAGGCGCTGGATTGCTCCAAGCCATTGACACATAGTCCAGACGGAGCGGTCCGCCATCGGTACACATGATTTTCACGGTGTCGTTGGCGTGCAGCGTGCCGATGGCATAGGTAGCGTAGCTCTCCCCGCCTTTGTTATAGTCGTTGTATTCTCCCCCGCTGAGTTTGATGCTCAGCGTGCCGAGTACCGAGTCGTTGAGCATGATCTGTGCCGTGCTGGTCTGTCCGGCGGTCACCGCCACACTGAGTTTTCCAGTCTTAGACTTTGATATGTTGGAGAGTACGAGCCGCTTGGTGTTGCCTTGGCTGATGGTCTCGCTGTCGAAGAGGTTGCGCCCGCCGTGGTACCACGAGAAGCCGTCGACCTCATAGAGACTGTGATAGTCGTCGGCGGTGGGGTAGTTTTTCTTCAGGAAGGTTGTGCTGTCGATGGTTGCCACGTCGTCGCTGCTCTCCGTGAGGAAGTAGTAGCCATAGTCGGAGTAGAAGTTGCGTGTACGTTGTGCGGCCGTGTTGCTGCTCCAGCTCACGGGTCCTTTGGCGTAGAAGAGATGTTTGCCGCCTACGATGCACTGCTCCACCTCGGGCAGGTCGTCAAGCGCCTTGAGCGTGTTGTCGTCGAGGACTTCGTCCTGCAGGTTACCGCCGTAGCCGTAGATTTTCACCCTGTTGATGTCAGAGAATCCTGCCTTCCGGACAAGGTCACTGCTGAGCTGGTAGATGCCCGAGGACGGGACACGTATCTTCACCCATCGGCCGGAGGCTAAGACAGAGTGAGCAGCATAACGGTCTGTGGCGGACGATGCTTGTAGAATGTTGGCTTTCGCCATCTGTCGTGCCGGTGCCGCGGCGGCCTTTGCGTCCACACGCAGCATGAAGCTGGCAAGAATCTGGTATCTGCCATTGCGGTAGACGAGCGGAGAGAACGTCAGCTGTAGGCTGGGACGGCGCCGGCTCATCACCACTTGCTGCCCGATGGCGGGCAGCTTGGGTAGCGGTTTACTGCTCAGCCGGTGGTAAGCCTCGATGTCGCTCTGTGCCATATCCAGAAACTCGGGATAGAGGATGGTCGGCGTGTACACCGAGTCGGCATAGTTCGTCGGCAGTGCGACGGTATAGGTAAACCGTGGCAGCGTGCTGTCGATGCGCACCTGCTCGTTGGTCAGGTTGAAGAATCGCTGGGCGGAGAGAGGAAGAGTGAGGAAAAGAAGGAAGAGGAAAAGAAGAGACCGAGACCGAGCCCTCTCCCTAGACCGAGCCCTCTCCCTAGCCCTCCCCCTGAGGGGAGGGAAAGAGCGGCCGGGTAAAGGGAGAGCCCTCTCCCTAGCCCTCCCCCCGGGGGGAGGGAAAGAGCGGCTGGGTAAAGGGTGGTATATGGGGTCTTTCATTTTTCCTTGTCGTTTAGTCATAGAGAACATAGAGATTATAGAACTCATAGAGGAATAGAACTCATCGGTATTATAGGGTGGGCTCATTCCCTCCCCCTTGGGGGAGGGCTAGGGTGAGGGCCCGGGGTTATTCCTTCCCTCCCCTTGGGGGAGGGTTAGGGAGAGGGCTTGGGGGTTATTTCCTCTTCTTTTACTTGCACTTAAACTCCAGCACCTTTCTCTCTTCGAGGTATCCCTCTAAGTGGTCGTCGATATGTACGGGTCCCACACCGGCGGGCGTACCTGTGAAGAGGATGTCGCCCGTCTTGAGGGTGAAATACTGGCTGATATATGCGATGATCTCGTCGATCTTATAGAGCATGTCAGCGGTGCACCCTTCCTGCACGGTCTGCCCGTTGATGTCGAGATGGAAGCGCAGGGCATTGAGATCGCGGAACTTTTCCTTCGGCACCCATTCGCCGAGACAGGCTGCTCCGTCGAAGCCCTTGGCGAGATCCCACGGCTGTCCCGCTGCCGACAGCTTGTGCTGGAGCTCACGTGCCGTGAAGTCGATGCCTACTGTCAGCGCGTCGTAGTAGCGGGGGGCGAAGCGCACGGGCACCGTCTTGCCGAGCTTACAGATGCGCACCACCACCTCGGTCTCGTATTCGATGCGTCCCAGGTGGTCGGGGATGAAAAACGGCTTATGATCCTTCAGCAGACTGGAGTCGGCCTTGAGGAAGATCACCGGCTCATCCGGTTTCTTTAACGTACCGTGCAACTCTTTATTGTGCGCGGCGTAGTTCATTCCAATGCAGAATATCTTCATACTATGCTGTTTATCTCACGATGATCTTTTTTTGATGATGGATATACACGCCGCTGCCCTTGGGCTGGCTGACGCTGCGTCCACTGAGATCGTAGTAGTGGTCGTCGGTCGTCTTCGACGTGTTGACGCTCAGCTGGCTGATGGCCGTGGAGGATGTGGCGTACTTTGCCAGTGCGGTGAAGGCAGAGGTGGCGCGTCCGGTACGGCTGTCGAAGAGCGCGGCGTTGTACCAATTGCTGAGGCTTGCGCTGTTTGTCTTTGCGTTGTACTCCGGCCACCACCAGAAGAGTCCGTCTACCTTGCTGTGCTTGTTGAGCATGGCGATGAGGTCGTCGGTGAACAGCTTCTGCCCCTCGTCGCTATAGGGCCATGTCTTCGTGGCTTCGTAGGTGGTTCCGGGGACAGCCCAGGCGTAGGGGTATCCGGTCTCCACCACCATGATTTCTTTGTTCGGCCAGCCTGCTTCCAGCTTAGTGATAGCACCGTCGAGTTCGCTTAGCGCACCATGGAAATAGGGGTAGTAGCTCAGTCCGATGACGTCATAGTCGATGGCGTATGTGTTCATCTTGCTGAAGAAGTTGGTCAGTGCCTTATATTCTTTGTTGTCGCTTTGCTGCGAGATGGATACGCGCTCCACGTGCAGGATGATCTTTGCCGACGGACAAGTCTCGCGCACGGCCTTGGTAGCTTGCTTGAGCAGGTTGGCGAAGCGGTCCCAATTGTCTGTTGACGACGGCCAGCACCGCTGCAGAGAGCCGTCCGGCCTTCCCCACAGCATACCGTAGGAGATCTCGTTGCCCGTCTGTATGAGGTCGGGTTCGGCACCGGCGTCTTTCAGTTGTTTCAGCGCGTCGGCAGTATAGCTGTAGACTTTCTCAGCGAGTGCTGCGTCGTCGAGATCCTTCCAAGCCTCAGGTGTCCATTGCTTGGCGGGATCAGCCCATGTGTCAGAGTAGTGGATATCGAGCATCAGCTTCATGCCGGCGTCCTTGATGCGCTTGCCCAAGGCTTTCACCCACGCAAGGTCCTGACAGACGTTGTCGTCCGCGCTCCACGTATAGGGTGCGCTGCTGCTGGTGGTCTGCTGCTTTGGGTTGACGAAGAGTCGCACGCGCATGGCGTTCATGCCTACTTGCTTGCTGTATGCGATGAGGTCGCTGATCGACTGTCCGTCGTGGGTGTAGTAGGTGACTCCGGCCTGCTCATAGCGGGGTAGCATGGAGATATCGCCGCCGGCGAGTTTCTGCGCACGGACTGTGCACAGCGATAGCGCGAGGGCGGAAAAGAGAAGATAAGCACGAATGTTCATGTTGCTTGATCGATGCTTTTGTGTTATGTATAGAGTGTTACTCTTTAATCTTTCGAATTGATCAGACGCGCATACAATCCAAGAACAGCTCTGCTGTTACGCTCTGTAGTTTCTCTGTCTTTATGCACGTGATGATTATGATGCAAATTTAATCATAAAAAGGGAGAATTCAAAACCGAGCATCTTATTTTTCTTATGAAGATCACTGGATGTTTAGTTTCCTTTGTTATATAAACTGACATTTTTCCGCCCATGAGAATCGATTCTTTTCCACGAACACTTATGTCGCCTTGATTTTTACGAAAATACAGCAATAGTTGTATTTAGCTAATAATCAATATATTACGATACTTTTACTTTTACCCTGCTATGAAATCACTGATTTATTGCAAAATTCTCTAGAGAATTTCGTGTCATCTCAGTGGTTTTACCTGATGAAACAACCGAGATGACAGCGTAAAACAATAAGAATGACGAGAAGAAACAACTGAGATGAGTGCTTCTATCCATTGTTTTTGTTTTGAAATGAGGCAAGAAAAAGTATGATCTTGTACAAAGTTGTTTTTTATCTTCTCTAGATTGCAAGTTTACAAGAACGTACTTTTGTCAAGGAATATACAGATATAGATGAAGCCACGCACTTTACAAGTTCGGATAATAAAAAATAATGAATGTTGGGATGCATAATTAAAAATCGGTGGAATCTGTGAGACATCTTTCTCACGGATCCCACCGATTAAACATTCTTTCCTTGGAAATGTGTATCGTTACATCGTTAATGGTTTTGTGTAAAGCGTGAGGGTCATACTTCAACATGATGTGCTCGATGTCGATGCTCAGCCTTCTGTTGGAATCCAATGACTCTTAAACTCCTCCAAATCATGTTTGATCAGCCCCTTGCCAAGGTCGGCAATATAGTTTTTTTGCCCTATTTGACCTTGTAGGTGGGGCTTGTCTTATATAACTCCCTTCTTTTCGACAGTATAGAATTGTTAGCATGAAACATTAAAATCTCAGTCCGATGGCCAAGCTCGCCCTGCTGTTGTGCTGACTGTTGGCGGCATGGAGATAGCCCCCGTCGAGGCGGACGAACCACATCGAGGTGCGGCCTTTGACGGTGATGGGCTGTTGATAGGTCAGCGCGAGGCGTGCCCTCCAGGAGTTGACCGTGTAGTAGTCGTCATAGTCGGCTGTCCATACCTGCTGGGCATAGGGCGTGGTGGCATCGGCGAGACTGAGTCGGTTGTCGAAGACCTGGCGCAGACGGAAGGCGGCATCCATCCAGAAGCGATTGGCAAAGAAGCCATGACCGGCAGCAAGCCCCCAGTCGACATAGTGATGGACAAACGATGAGGCGGGCAGATGATACTCGTTGTGGACCGAGCGTAGGATGCCGTCCACACCGATGTAGCCATTGATGCCGTGCTCCGACGCACTGTTGAGGCGGTAGCCCAGTGCGGCGTCGAGTAGGCGCACGCGGTAGCGCTTGTTGTAGGTCATCTGGTTGACATAACGATAAGTGTTATAACCCGTTGTGGAGTCGGTGGTGATGGTGAGTTGCTGGCGATATTCATCGGCATAGCCCTCTTCGTATTGCAGACGGGCCTGTACGACGTGGAGCCACCGTGGTGTGCGCCATGTCGTCTTGTTGGCTACGGCATAGCGATAAACATGGTAGTGCCCCGGCTGATACTTATAGGTACCATAGATGCCCTCACTGCCACGGTCAATGCCAGCCTCGGTGAGTGAGGACCAAGAGGTTGACTGCCAGGCATAGGAGAGGCGGAAGCCAAACTCATGGTTGACGTATTCGCGCATATAGCCGTTGTAGCCACCGACGACTCCATTGGCGTTTTCCATTCCAGTCATCGTGTAGTATTTCATGTTGGGATCAGTCTGCACGGTGGTGATGTCAGGAATCTTCTCTTTGTAGCGGCGGTAGTGTCCCTCCAAGCCCAGCGTGGAGCGTCCGATGGAGTAGGTGAACGACGGCGCGAGCCGATAGTCGAGCATCTCACTTCTCGACCGTGGGTCGCGCAGACGGCTCAGGTCGCCAAGCTGGTAGTCGAGGCGCAGGCCGAAGCGCCAAGGGCCGAAGGCCGTGGTGCCGACGGCTGCCGTGAGGCTGATGTCCTGACGGTCGTAGCTGCCGCTCACCTCACTGCCGGAGATAAACGGATCACTGTTGTAGGTCCGGCGCACGTCGCTCCACCGGCGGTTCTTCGTACGTCCCATGTCAAAGTCGAACTTACCATAGCCATAGAGATAGCGTCCCAGATGCTGATAGCGCTCAGTGAAGAAGCGAAGTCCATTGTCCTGGTTGCCTTCCTGCACGCGGTGGAAGTCGTTGCTCTCGTGGCAGCCCTCCATCATGGCGACACCCCGGTCAACGAGGAAGTCGAGGGTGAGGCCAGCCGCATTAGTGGTGGTGGACCAGAGCGAGGCGGCGTCGGCGAGACGATAGGATGACTCGTCGATGGTCTGAGCCTGCAGTGTCGCAGGGAGGAACGTAGAGGATGCGGCTAAAAGAGCAAGGGTGAGCGTCTTATGATCAATATTCATAGTTGCGTGGCGTTAGAGTGGATGAAACGGCAAAGTCGTTGGTCGAGTTGTTGGTATCCTGCAGGATATACTGTCCCTTGGCTCCTTTGCGTGTGGATTTCTTTCGATAGACGGTCTCGCCGTTGTATCCGCTGGCAGAGTGGATGTAGGTGGCTCCCGCGTCGATGACGGGCAGGAGACGTTTGGTGGCGAGGTCGATGGTACCCGTATTTTTATATTTCAGGATGTCCACGCCGTCGAGGATCTGCGAGATGCCGGCGGCGAGCCACTGGCTGCCCGAGGTCTTTCCGTAGTTGTATACTTTCTGCCAGGAGTTCACGGGGGCATTGCTACGGAAGAGTACCACGCTGGTGGGACCTCCCTGTCCGATGTTCATCTTCGAGATGGCACTGAACGCCGTGTAGACCAGTTCGAGCGCCGGTGTCGCGGGGTTGTTGAGCGTCTTGCCCTGTGCGTCCTTGGCTTCGTAGTCAGCATCGGAGAGATTCATGGGCGTGCCGACGTTAGCAGTGTGGTCAATGGCACTGTTGGTGATCACCACCGACTGTCCGGGGTTCACCAAGTGAGGTGTAGCAGCGGGAATGCGGAACAGCTGCTTGAGCACGACCACGGAGTCCTGAAAGCCAGAAGCGATCTGCTCGAGCGTATAAGCCGGTGAGGCATTTGACTCGACAAGTCCGAGGTACATGCCCGCAATGTCCACCGCCTCGTCGCCTTGGTTGTAGAGTTCGATATACTGTGCGGCGAGATAGTTTTTCTTGTTTACGTCTTTCATGCCGGCATAGAACACCTTTGAGATGACGAGCGAGCGTGTGATGGTGAACTGTGTGGCGAGCGTCAGCGGCATTTCTGTCATGTCGGTCGTGAGCCGTTGGGAATGGCTGCTGCCCGCCACGATGGCTCCGTCGTTGACTTCCGTGTCGCCAGTGGCTTGACGGTATTCATCGGCAGAAAGGGGCCATGACACCGAGACAGTGTATACGTCGGGGATGAGCTCCGTGAAATGTGCGATGCCATTGGCGTCGGTCGTTGCTGTCGTCTCGCCGCCGCCCTCACGGGTCAGCGTCACGGTGTGGCCCTCAAGGGCGAGCTGAGCAGTGGCATCGCTGGGCTGCTCCACGCGAATGTCCACATTGATAGCCTGGGTCGTGTCACTATAGTCGACGCAGCTGACCATGAGGGTCAGACACAGCAGCAGCAGCGCCCACAGGCCGATATATTTTTGGCTGTTCATTTACTAATATATTATGGTATTGGTATCTGTTGATGGTTATAAATTGAAATAGAGCTCCATGCCATAGCTGAAGTTGTTGGTGTTGCGCTGCACGAGCGTTCCTGTGTTGTTGTTCGCCACCTTGTAGGGTTCGTAGAAGATGACGTTGTTGACATAGAGCGAGAGTCCGCCGATGTTGCCGAACTGCTTGGTGAGGCGCGCCGAGAGATTCCATGTCGGCTTGGTCTTTGTGGGCACATTATCCTTGTAGTTGAGCGCGAGGTCGGCGACGGCGATGCCCTGTGTTCCGGCGGGCAGGGTTGTGTAGTAGTTGCCAGCGTAGTCGAGATAGCCTTTCTGCATGTCGGCGGAGAGTGCGTGGTAGCCCAGGTTGGTGTCGATGAGACCTATGGCCTGCTTACTGGCCATATAGCTCCAGCTGTAGGTCTGCCAGATGGCTTGCCCGGCGAGCGATGCCACCATCTTCAGCGACGGGATATTCGTCACCACGCGCACGGTGCTCACGTACTGCCGGTAGAGGTCATAGTCCAAGCCTGAGGGATAGACCACCTTGAAGGGCGTCAGTCCGTAAGCCGAATAAGCAGAGGGCAGCAGAGCTGTCTTGACGTTGGCTGTGTTGAGATCGGTGCTGTAGGTCTTGGTCTCAGAGAGCGCACCACTGTAGTAAAAGCTCGTGTTGATGGCCCGGATGGTACCGAGGTCGAAGTCAAACTCCAGTCCCTTGTTGATCGTGGTGTTGGTATTGCCGATCTTTCCCGTGGTCATATACACGATGTCGGTGCGTGCGGGATTGGCGTAGTCCACGGTGGTGGCGGCTCCCGGCGTGATGATGAGACCATGAGAAGCGTCATAGATCATTGAGGGATAGGTGAAGTATTCCGTTGCCGCCCCGAAGCCGTTGGGTGTCTTGTCGTGATAAGCCAGCACGCTCAGCTTGCCGCCCCAGGGCAGCTTTACGTCCACGCCGGCTTCGATCTTTGTCGTGGTGGCGTTCTTCAAGTCTGTGCTTCGCTTCACGTCATACACCTGCGTGTGATAGACCAGAAGTTGCTGCACGGCGGCGTCGGCACCTTGCGGCATGTAGTTCACGGCCACGCGGTCGTCGTATTTCTTGTCGGGATAGAGATAACTCAGTCCTGGTGTCTTGCTGTTGAAGCCGATGCCGGCGCGGAGCGCCAGCCATCTCGTCACGTCGAACGAGAGGTTGACGCGCGGGCTGAGTGCTGTGGTGCTGAGGTTGGAGAAAGGCTGTTGCGCCGTGAAGCGCAGACCGATCTGCGCCCGCAGGTGGTTGACACGGTTGGGTGACCACACGAAGTGATCCTCAGCATAGGCGGCGAGCTGATGGAGCCCCGGGATGTCGGAGTAGGCACGTGGACGACCGTTGGCGTTGGGACGCAGCGGACGGCTCTCGTCGAGGTTGAAGTAGCCGCGTCCGTCGTTCCAGTCGTAGTGGTATTCAGCACCCACCTTGAAGCTCTGCCGTGTCTTGCCCCAGTGGAAATAGAAGTCGTCGGCAATCTTGGCAAAGATGTTTCCGGGTCGCCCTTCCGTCTTGCTGGTGGCGAGATAGCTCTGTGTAGCCCAGCTCACGGAGTGGTACCCCGTCTCCATGGCCGTGATGATGGGCAGCAGTCCGCCGGGCACGGAGACGAAGGCGGTGTTGCGGCTGTCCTGCCAGGCATAGCTCACGCCGAGGGTATAGCTCAGGTTGCGTGAGAAGAGACGGTCGAGACGTATCTTGCCGTTGTGGGTGAAGCCGAGCGAGAGGTAGTCGTTTTTCGTCTCCGAGCCGTCTTGTCGGGCGTCGGGGTCATTGCCGCTCCAGTCGCGTGTCTGTGCCATCCTCACGCGGGTGTCGATATGCCATATCTTGGAGATGTTATAGCTCCAAGCCATGTTTCCCGTCCATCGGTGATAGGAACGGGTGCGCAGACGTGGATCGCTCCACGCCTTGGCATAGTCAACACTGAGGTTGAGGATGCCGGCACTGCCGAGCGAGGAGCCCTTACTGAGTGAGTAGTTCTGCAGTTCAGGATTGATCTTAGCCTTAGCCTGCCACGGAGTGACACCTGCCTTGGAGTGAACGATGACAAGACCGGAGGTGAGATCGCCATACTCTGCCGAGGGGATGCCGCGCACCACCTCGACGTTGTCGATGTCGTCGGCGCTGATCTGCCGGAGGTCCGTGCCGGTGAACGCTGTGGCACTGAAGGGTCCTTGAGTCATCGCGCCGTTGTTGCTCATCGGCATGCCGTCGACGATGATACTCGATCCGAAGGCACTCGTATTGTTGTTCACGAGCGTGCGCAACTGCAGGTTGGACTGGCTGGTGAGGTCGGTGTTTTTGATGATCTGTCCGGGCAGGAGCTGCATGACGTCAGCCAGTGATGAGGCCTGCAGGTGGTCGATGGCCTGGCGTCCGATCTTGCTACTGGTGCCCATCGTGTTTTGTTTGGCGGTGACAACGACCTCTTTAAGCGAGAGGTCGCTGATGCGCAAGGAAATGTGCATGTCGACATCTTTGGAGACTTTCACCTGCGTTGTGGAGGTGACATAGCCCACGTAGCTCACCACCAGCTGATAGTTGCCGTCGGGAATATTGGTGATCGTGGCCTTGCCGTCCATGTCGGTCACGGCATTGGAGCCGAGCGGCTGGAGCTGCACGGAGCCCATGACGATCGGTTCCTTATTCGAGGCATCTGTCACGCTCACCGTCAGCTTGTGACCCAGCACCGGTCCGGCAAAAGCCGGGAGCGCAAGCCACAGCAGGGTGACGAACAGAAGTAGATAATGGAATGTCTGCTTTTGTATCATTGCTTGTGATTATAGATAGTGATTATATTTATATGATGTGTTGGCAGTTAGGTCAATGTGCATTGGCAAGATGAGTGTTACCTAAACTTCTACAATGAATATGACTAATACGTTGCAAAGGTAACAAAAAAAGAGCGAAAGAGTGCAAACGCAACTTAATAAACACACGAGAATACCTATTAATGTGGATGTCTGTTTGCGGAAATACAGCCATGCAAGCCAAAAACTCAGTGATAGATTCACGATACTGACTGGTTATTTATTTTTTTGCACGTAAGTATTTCAATCATAGCATTATTCCCCAAACATATCCATGGCAAAAGCAAATACTGAATACATTGACGCTGCCGTTCTGCAAATGATGACTTGCAACTGTTGCGGGAGAACAGCGTCAATGCCTAAATACTGCCTCACCCCTATACCCCTTCGGCCTCACCCCCTAACCAATCTCCAAAGGGAGAGGGGGGAGTGATTACCGCCAAGAGCTGAGGAAGTAGGAGGTGATGCGTCCCGCGTCACATCATCACAATATCGGTTGTGAAATGCTTGACACAGGTCAATAAAAGCTATGAATATACGGTTTTTATGCTAATCGACTGCCTTTTCCTTTTGTATATTGATGCTGTTTTTATACCTTTGCAAGCCGTAACCAATAAAGGAAAAGAATGTTCAGGATACTTATCGTCTTGCTCGTCGGGTGCGTGCTGGGCTTTATGCTGCGCCGCGTGCCGCATATTCACAAGGTAGAGACAAGTGCTCATTATACTATCTGTGCCCTGCTTTTTGTCTTCGGACTGGGTTTGGGCTCCAACGACTCGCTGATGCACAACATCGGCTTCTATGGTCTGGAGGCCGTGGTGGTGGCGCTGTTGGGTATGGCGGGCAGCTTTGGTGCCGCCCGTCTGTTCAACCATCTCATGCAGAAAAATTCGGAGGGCAAGGCATGAAAGGAAACCTACTCTTGTTCGTTTCGCTGTTGACCGGTATTCTTGTAGGCATGACCGGTGTCACTCCCCATTGGTTGCTCAACCCTCAGTTGCCGATGCTGCTCTTGGAGCTGCTCATTGTACAGGTAGGCATGGGCATCGGCTCGATGGAGCATCTCGACCGATTGTTTGCCGGATTCCGTTGGGAGATGCTGTTGTTGCCGGTGTTCACCATTGTGGGCACGTTGCTGTTTTCGGCTACGGCGGTGCTGTTGTTCAGTGGTCATTCGCTGAGCGACTTTCTTGCGGTGGGCAGTGGTTTTGGCTATTACTCGCTCTCGTCGGTGCTCATCAGTCAGGTCAAGGCGGGTGCCGTCGGTTCTGCCGCTGCCAACCAACTTGCCACGATCGCACTGCTGGCCAATATTGTGCGAGAGATGGTATCGCTGCTCAGTTGCCGTTTCGTCGCTCATCGTGGCAGTGGGTGGGCTGCTATCAGTGTGGCGGGCATCTCTTCCATGGATGTGTGTCTGCCTTCCATTCTGAGCAGCACGGGCAACAAACGCTATATGCCCATCGCCATCTTCCATGGGCTCTGCCTGGAGGTGAGCGTTCCGATACTCGTCACCTTCTTTTGCAGCGTGAATCTATAGGGGGGGAAGAAAAGCATATTATTTGTCCGTGGTTAGTAGATTAAAGAGATGGTAGAGAAGGTATTGTGGAAAGGTTGAATTCAGAGTGAGGAACTCAGCCTTTCCACAATAAATGTTCTTCAATTCTTATTAGATGCCGTGAATATTAATAACCTTCATTTTGTGTTAAATTTGGGTTGTTTGCTACATCTGAAGTTGGAATTGGTAACCATTGGTGCCCATTTTTCCAATTGAGTTGAAATTTCTGACATCTGGCTTTAACAGAGTTAGTATAGCCCTCGTCGGTTCCAAGTCCGTACCGACGCATGTCGAAAAACCTGTCATACTCGAAGCATGTCTCTTTTTCTCGTTCAATGCGCAGTCGCTTTTTGAATGCATCCAAGCTTTTTAGACAGTCCTTATGAACACTTTCAGCCAAGGGATAGAGATTGACACGTTCACGAATCATGTCAACGTACTTAGTTGCTTCCGGTATAGCACTTGCACCTTCCGACTCTATGAGACATTCTGCATAACAGAGGAGAATGTCACCATAGCGGAGAATACGTTGGTTGATTGGTGACCATTGTGTCACCTCTGAAGCTTTTCGGTAATAGTCTGTGGTGTATTTTCTGCACCAACAGCGGTTACTCCAATGCGAATTGTCCCATTGGGTAATTTCCATATATACCTTTTCTCCGGGGAAGTCTTTAAACAGATCTGGGTAGACGATGTTGTCCCTCAGTCGTGTGTCGTAATGCCCATCCCGCGTCTTTTCATCTTTGTACATATCAACCATCCACTGGTATACAGAGTAGTCTCCCCATCCCCCCGGAGATGCAGCAAGGAACTTCTCACGATAGGATGCAAAACAGCATTCGGATCCATCGTTGGGTATACTCCAATAGCCACCCCAATTTTGAACTTCGTCAGAGTTTTGGGTCTCCCAAATGGATTCACAGTTGTTTTCTGTATCATGGCGGAAGTTGTCTCTGTAATTCTTTGTCAGTTGGTACCGACCGCTCTTGACTATTTTTGCAAACTCTTCTTTTGCTTCTGCAAATCTTCCTGAATTCATATAGAGTTTACCTAAGAAACATGTAGCAAAGTCTTTGTTGACTCTTCCTGGTTCTTTCCATTTCTCGGGGAGATAGTTTTGTGCAAATTTTAGATCTTTCTCTACAAAGTTACAAATCTCTTCAAAAGTAGCTTCCTTGGGCTTGTCATCGGGTGAGGAAATCCAGTCCACGATAGGGGCTTTTTTGTAAAGCATGCCCAAATAGTAATAATTCATAGCACGCAAGGCTCTTGCTTGAGCTACAACTTCATTTTTTGTGGTCTCATTATCCCATGCTACTTGATCCGCGAAAACGATAACCTGATTGCAGCGGAACACACTTTGATAGAGATACTGCCAAGAGTATAAGTTCCACCGTTGGCTGTAATTGTCATATTTTAAATTGACCAATGCGGCCAAGTCTGCATCTGGAGACTGGGAATAGAACTCGTCGCTCTGCCCATCAATTAGAAAGGCATTGAAACCATTGTAAAAGCTGTTGTAGAGGGTGTGATAGGCACCTGTCAGACCTTTCTCAACGTCAGATTGAGTTGTCCAAGACGTCTCAGATACAAGAGCATTAGGATTGTTGAGGTTTAGCAGGTCGTTGCTGCAAGAGCCCAATGAAAGAGCTATAACAGTGACCAAAGCCAGTATAACTAAATTTTTCATTGAAAAAGATATTTAAAATTTTACGTTCAATGAGAAGATGATCGATTTTGGAGAAGGATAACTGCAGTAGTCCACTCCAGGCTCGAAAAGAGAAGTTGGTTGGAAGTCAGGATCGTAACTTTTATACGAAGTGAAGGTGATGAGGTTCTGGGCAGTCATGGAAACCTGTATGTTGTTGATCCATTTGCTCAGGAAGGCAGGCTTCCAGTTGTATCCAAGCGAAATGCTGCTAATGCGGAAGAAGCTGTCGTTTTCCAGCCATCGGTCGCTATAATCCAAACTATTTCTCTCGTCGCCATAGAGAGGACGAGGATTATGGGAATGGATGTTCTGAGGCGTCCAATAATCATAACCGGCCATCAATCCATTGCAATCTTGAAGTCCATCGGTATACCATCTTGTTACATTGTATGCCTTTCCACCGAACTTGCCATAACCGATAATACCAAGATCCCAAGCCTTGTACGATACACTAAAGTTCAGTCCTAACTCCAGATCGGGCCAAGGGCTCCCACAGATCTGGCGGTCTTCCGGCGTGATGGCACCGTCATCGTTCGCGTCGACGTAGCGTATGTCACCCGGTTTGGCATTGGGTTGGATCACCTTGCCCGTGGATGTCTTGTGGGCTTGCACTTCTTCAGGACTTTGGAAGATACCGTCGGTCTTTACCAAGTAGAACATGCCAATGGGTTTTCCCACTCTTGAAGTTGTCCAGCTGGTGTATTGCTCTGTCTTGCCATAGCCAAAGCTTAAGAGCTTGTTGTCAGAGTGGCTGATGTTGGCCGAGAGCTGATAGGATAGGTTCTTGTTGATCTTGTCACGCCAGGTAGCGGTCAGCTCAAAGCCTTTGTTCTGCAGCGAGGCAGCATTCACGAAGGGATTACCGCCAGCGTTACCTGTCGTCATCAATATTTCCAATGATGTAAGCACATCATGGGTCTTAGAGATATAGTATTCAGCAGAAAGTTGTAGTCTGTTATGTAGAAACATGGCATCAACACCTATATTGGTCTGCTCCATACGTTCCCAACTTAAGTCATGATTTGCCAACTTCTGGATGCTTTGTCCATGGGTGATGCCGCCTCCGTCACCATTGAAAAGATATTGAGGATAGCTGCTGACATACATTTGATAATCATAATATCCCACATTCTGGCTACCGAGGTTACCCCAGTTTGCTCTAAGCTTGAGGTCATCGATCCACTTTACGTGGAAGAACTTCTCATTGCTGATTCGCCATGCCATACTGACAGAAGGGAAGGTTCCCCATTTATAGCCTTTGGCAAATCGCGATGAGCCGTCAATACGGGCTGTTAATGTCAGCAGATATTTGTCGGCATAGTTGTAGTTGATGCGACCCAGATAGGAGATCAGGGCAGCCTCGTAGATATGGCCGGCAGCTGTGGCGTCAGTAGTTCCGGCTGACACCACGGTGAGAAAGTCTGTAGGACTGGTGCTTATGAGGTTTTGCTGTGAACCACTGCCATCCAATACTTTGGTGTACTGGTAGGAAGTGCCAAGGACGCCATCGATATGGTGTTTTCCTAATTTCTTGTTGGCAGAAAGAGTGTTTTCCACCAGATAGGTAGTGAATTTGTTATATCCTGTCGAGGCCGAGCTGTTGGAATCAGATCCGTTCAGCGCTGCGGCATAGCCATTTGACCAGCTGTTGGTGGTAGAGGTATACATGTCCACGCCTAAATTGAGCTTGTATTTGAGCCAAGGCATGATGGCGGTCTCGATATAGCCAGAGCCTCTGAGGAACTGCACTTCAGCTTTGTGTCCGCCGTTGTGCACACAGGCTATCGGGTTATAGCCAAGTGCGCGGGCATGTGTCAGATTTCCTCTGCCAAAGCCGTTTTTTGTAGCGTCAGGGCCGTTGTCATAGATAGGAATTGTTGGGATCATACGTACCACGTCTGCCAGAGCACCTCCCATTTTGCGGAGGACATTGGCTTCTGCATTGTTTAATTGGGTTTGTCCAAACGAGAACGTTTCCCCTATAGAGAAGATGCCCAACTTGGCTGTGCTGTTAAACCGGCCAGTGTATCTTTCTAATCGGCGTCCAATAGTAGTGCCACTGTCATTTAGATAATTAAGAGACGTGCGGTAGCTCGCATCCTTAGATCCGCCAGAGAAACTTAAATCGTAGTTCTGACGTATACCTGTCTTGAAAAATGCATCTTGCCAATCGGTGTCGTTGTTCCAATGGTCCAGTCTGGAAGTGATACCTTCCACACCTTCGGCAATAGCATTGTCAAAAGCGACATCGTAGACTTTCTTCCACTCATTGGCGTGGGCAAATTTCAGTCTGGGCAGATATTGCGCAGCCAGCTGTGTGCTAAATTCAAATTTAGTCTTGCCTTCCTTACCTTTTTTTGTGGTGATGATGACAACGCCATTTGCGGCACGTGATCCATAGATGGCGGCAGCAGATGCGTCCTTGAGGATCTGAATGGACTCAATGTCGTTGGTGTTGAAATTGATGTCGTTTGAGGATGGCATTCCATCGATGACGTAAAGCGGGTCGTTGTTGGTCAAGTTTGCCGTACCACGGATTTGAATTGACGGTGCGCTTCCGATCTCTCCAGAGGATCTTACTGTCACACCGGCAGCAGCACCTTGAAGCATGTCGCCTATGGAGGTGTTGACTTTTTGCTTGTATTCATCAGGCTTGACAACGGAGACAGCACCTGTCAGATCGGCTTTTTTCACGGAGCCGTATCCGATAACAACAGTTTCGTTGAGAGTTAAGTTCTCATCCTGCATAGTGATGTTGAGATTACTGCGTCCATGGACATTAATTTCTTGTGTCTTCATGCCAACGTATGAAACTACAATGACAGCATCCTTACCTACGGAATTAAGAGTGTATTCACCATCTAAATTGGTTACAGTGCCATTTGTAGTGCCTTTGACAAGAATTCTGAGTTTTCAATTAATTTGTAGCGATAACCTTCTAAG